>Ga0116142_10005137_pt1 | contig 11992 bp, 5 predicted proteins | sample AD_UKC033_MetaG_FD_89785 | JGI IMG/M metagenome (GOLD analysis project Ga0116142, IMG submission 89785) | Active sludge microbial communities of municipal wastewater-treating anaerobic digesters from USA - AD_UKC033_MetaG | ecosystem: Engineered > Bioreactor > Anaerobic > Digestate | place: USA... | reverse complement strand
TTAAAAGCCATCATTACCTACTGCCGTGCTTTTTGCGGGTCGACGAGCAGGGGCGGGTAATCGATCTTCAGTGATTTTACTGCTGCGGCAAGCTTTTTCGGGTCATGCAGCGCCGGGGTCGGCACTTCAGCGAGTTCGGGGCAGAATTTGCGGATAAAAGCGCCGTCGGGGTCAAAACGGGCACTCTGACTGAACGGGTTGAAAATGCGAAAATAAGGTACCGCATCGGTGCCTGTCGAAGCCGACCACTGCCAGCCGCCGTTGTTGGCGGCCAGATCGCCGTCAAGCAGGTGCTGCATAAAAAACTTCTCGCCGAGCCGCCAGTCGATGAACAGGTATTTGCTGAGAAACATGGCGGCGATCATGCGCAGGCGGTTGTGCATCCAGCCGGTCTGCCGCAGCTGGCGCATCGCGGCATCGACGATTGGAAAGCCGGTCTGGCCATTCTGCCATTTTTCGAGCTTTTCGGAATCGTGGTTCCATTGCAGGGCCTTTGTCTGCAGCTTGAACGGCTGCCCGCGACTGACGCGCGGAAAGCCGACGAGAACATGCGCATAAAAGTCACGCCATACCAGCTCTGAGAGCCAGACCCAGGCACCAGAACCCTCTGCCGGCCATTTTTTCTGACCACCGGTCAAAGCTGCCAGGCACTGCCTGGGCGACAGAACTCCGGCCGCCAGATAAGGCGACAGCAGGCTGGTGCCATTAATACCGGGAAAGTCGCGTTTCTCGTGGTATTCCCCCACCCTGCCGGCGGCAAACTTCTGCAGCATCTGCTGCGCCGCCTTTTCGCCGGCCGGCCACAGGTCGCTGCGCCAGACTGAATCACAACACCAGGCGACACTGGCAGGTTTATCAGCGACAAGCGCTGCGGTTAGGGGCCTGGGTTGTGGCTTCGGCGCCGGCAATGGCGAAAGGTCAGTTCCGGCTGCTTTTTTCAGCCAGGCTTTCATGAACGGCGTAAAAACCGTGTAATAGCTCGAACTGCCGGTCAGAACGCTGCCTGGCGGCAGCAGAACCCGGTCGTCAAAACGACAGGTTTTTATGCCGGCGGCTGCAAAGTCGGTGCACACCGCATCGTCGCGCACGCTTTCGTTATACTCATATTCGTTGTTAAAATACAGGCCGGTGGCGCCGCTGCTCTTCGCCAGCTGCAGCAGAGCCTGAGGCACTTCAGAAAAAGACGGAGCAGTAAGCACCCGCAGCCCGATTCCCAGGGTTGCGAGATCTGCTTCGAGTTTCTGCAGGCAGGCGTGCCAGAAAGCGAGTTTAGCAGCCGACTCGTTGTGCTGCTGCCACTGCTGCGGTGTTACCATATAAACGGCATTTACTTCACCACCGTTTTCGCAGGCGGCATATAGCGCTCTGTTGTCGTTGATGCGCAGGTCGCGCCTGAACCAGATTATATTTCGCAAAGATTCGCCCTCATTTCACAATAATTATGCAACCAATTTTAACAAATTTTTGCTCTAAAATCTCTAAAATCAGGCAAAAGCGACAGCCTGGCATGTTATAATTAAATTGTACGGCTTTGATATCATTGTCATTATCATACCCACATGAAAGGTTATAGCAGAAGTATCGCAGAAAAACCTTTTTATATTGTTGGCATTGGTGCTTCGGCCGGCGGCCTCAGCGCTCTCGAACTTTTTTTCGACAATATGCCCGCTGACAGCGGCATGGCGTTTGTGGTCATTCAGCATCTGTCGCCCGATTTCAAAAGCCTGATGGACGACCTGCTGGCGCGGCACACAAAAATGCCGATTCACAGGGTTATCAGCGGCATGCCGCTTGAACCGGATCACGTTTACCTGATTCCGCCAAAGACCCAGATGACAATTAATCAGAAGAAGCTTTATCTGACAGAAAAGGTTGTTCATCAACATGTTGAACTGCCGATCGACGTATTTTTCAAGTCTCTGGCTGAAGATGCCGCCAAAAATGCGGTCGGGATAATCCTCTCCGGAACCGGTTCTGACGGGTCGCGCGGGGTTCAGGCCATTCATGCCCGCGGCGGCATTGTAATCGTGCAGTCGCCTGATTCGGCGCAGTTCGACGGCATGCCAAGAAATGCCATCACCTCCGGGGCCTGTGATTTTGTCGTGCCCCCGGAAAAAATACCGGAACTGCTTGTACAGCACAGCATCGAGCACCTGGCGCTTTCGGCTCACAATTTTGATTCTGCCGATTTTTCGGGTGAAGGCGGCGTGTATTCATCAATTTTTGCTATCCTGCGCCGGAATTTCAATCTCGACTTTGCAAAATACAAGTCTTCAACGGTTGGCCGCCGCATTGTCAGGCGCATGGAATTCAAAAAAATTGAAGACGTTGGGGATTACGCCGCGATTCTTTCTGGTGACCCCATCGAGCTGGATGCCCTTTATAAAGATCTTCTGATCGGGGTGACCGAGTTTTTCCGTGATCGCAAGGCATTCGATTATCTTGAGAACGAGGTTATACCCGGCATTTTTGCGGGAAACCCCAGAGAAATAAGGGTCTGGTCATCTGCCTGTGCCACCGGCGAAGAGCCATACTCACTGGCGATTCTTCTTTCTGAATACGCGGAAAAGACAGGTTTTAGCGGAAAAATCACGGTTTTCGCCACCGACGTGCATAAAACTTCTCTCGAATTTGCCTCGCAGGGGCTGTATGAAGTTCCGCGCCTTGCAAACGTCTCTGAGCAACGACTTGAACGCTTTTTCAAAAAAGAAGCCGGAGAGTTCTACCGCGTCGGCAATGAACTGCGCAAACTGGTGGTTTTCGCCCCGCACAACCTGCTCGTCGACCCGCCTTTTACGCGACTCGATCTGGTCTGTTGTCGTAATCTGCTGATTTATTTCCAGGCTGCCTATCAGGAAAAGGCCATCTCGCTGTTTCATTTTGCACTCAAAAAGGGCGGCACGCTGTTTCTCGGCAGCAGTGAGGGGTTAGGTGCCTTTACGGCAGAGTTTGAGACCATTTCGAATCAGTACAAACTTTTCAAAAAAATTCGCGATCTGCGACCGGCGATTGAATTCGATAACAGCTGTTCACAGCTTCCGGCAAAAACGACATTTCCGTCGGTTCCGGTGGTTTATTCGGCTGCGACTCAGGGCAACACCGTTAATGTTGACCGCCGCCTGCTGCACGACTATGATTTTCTGCTGCAGCGCCATATTCCGCCAGGGGTTCTCGTCGATGATAAATTACGGGTAATTCACTATTTCGGCAATATTTCAGAATTTCTGCAGTTACCCACCGGCAGAGCCGAATACAACATCCTCAATATGACCGATGACACAATGCACGTCGCCCTCAGCACTGCGCTGCAACGGGCCGAAAAAGCCATGGAAGAAGTGGTGACGCGAAATGTGAGAGTTTCTGACGGCCATGACGCCAGTCTTGTCGATCTGCGCGTCTGCCCGATAATTGATGAAAAGACGAGACAGAAACATTTTCACATTTATTTCGACAAGCTTCGGCCGGTTGAACAGCTGCCCGCAGAGCAAAAACAAGGCACAGAAATCGAGATCGCCGATTTTGATTCGATCGCCCATTTCCGGCAGCACATTCATAATCTCGAGCTGGAATTGCAGGCGACCCGCGAAAATCTGCAATCGACCGTCGAAGAACTGCAGACGACCAACGAAGAACTGCAGGCGACCAATGAAGAATTGCTTGCTTCGAACGAAGAGCTGCAAAGCACCAACGAAGAACTTCACTCGGTCAATGAAGAGCTGTATTCGGTAAATTCAGAGTTTGAGCGCAAAAATCTTGAGCTGAAGCAGCTTAATACTGATCACAACAACCTGCTGGCAAGTATCGACACCGGCACGGTATTTCTCGACCGCAACCTCTGCATAAGAAAATTCAACCCGGCAGTTGCAGCTTTTATCAAGTTACTGCCGCAGGACATCGGGCGCCCGATCGATCACATTGCCTACAATCTGTCGAACCAGGATGAAATGCTTGCCGACATCGATCTGGTTTTGAAAGACAATGTCATCGTAGAGAAAGAAGAGAAAACCAGAGACAAAAAATGGCTGCTGCGCAAAATCGCTCCCTTCAGAAACGAAACCGGGCACAGCGAAGGCGTGGTAATTACCTTCACCGACATTTCGCGCATAAAAGAAGCCGAAGTAGCTCTGAGTCGCTTGAACGAAGAACTTGAGCAGAAGGTTAAAGATCGAACTGCCGAACTTTCGAACGAGATCGAAGAGCGCAAAAAAACCGAAAAGCTGCTCGAAAGAAGCCGCGATCATTATCTCGAAATCCTGGCGCAGGCCCCGGCCCTTATCTGGCGCTCAGATACCAATGCCACCTGCGACTGGTTCAACCATACCTGGCTGACCTTCACCGGTCGCACCCTGGAACAGGAAAAAGGCAACGGCTGGACCGAAGGCGTGCACCCGGATGATTACGACCATTGCTTGAAAATCTGGCTCGATGCGTTCAAAAAGCGCGAAAAGTTTGAGATGGAATACCGGCTGCGCCGCCATGACGGCCAATACCGCTGGATTCTCGATATTGGCTGCCCGTACACCGACCTCGACGGCAATTTTGCCGGATTTATCGGCTACTGTTTTGATGTAACCGAGCGCAAAAACATCGAGATCGAGCTCAAAGCAAATCAAGACCGGCTGAACAGCCTGGTCAAGGTTTCACAGTTCCCTGAAAAAAATATTCAGAAACTGATGGACTTCACCCTCGAAGAAGCTGTTAAGCTGACTGAAAGCACGATTGGCTACATTTACTTTTATGATGAAGAAACCCGCAAATTCACGCTGAACTCGTGGTCGAAAGATGTAATGAAGGAATGCGCGGTAATCAACCCCCAGACCTGTTACGAGCTCGGCAAAACCGGAATCTGGGGTGAGGCGGTCAGGCAGCGACAACCAATCATCGTCAACGACTTTCAGTCGCATAGCGATCTGAAAAAGGGCTATCCACAGGGGCATGTTCAGCTCAAACGCTTCATGACCCTGCCAATTTTCGACAAAGACAGGATTGTCTGCGTTGTTGGCGTCGCCAATAAACAGAACGAATACAATCAGTCGGACATACTGCAGTTGACGCTGTTATTGCAGTCTTCCTGGCGCATGTGCGAAAGAATCAAGTCAGAAGAAGAACTGTGCAAAGCCAAAGAAACGGCAGAAGCCGCCAGCCACGCAAAAAGTGACTTTCTCGCGGCAATGAGCCACGAGATCAGAACCCCGATGAACGGTGTTCTCGGCATGGTCAGCCTGCTGCTCGAAACCGAAATGACAGAACCGCAGAGAGAATATCTGCGCATAATCAACTCTTCTGCAAATATGCTGTTGAACCTGATAAATGATATTCTCGATTTTTCAAAGATCGAAGCGGGCCAGATGACGCTGAACAACAGCGATTTTTCACTGGAAACCGAAGTCGATGACTGCATCAAGCTGTTGTCACGCAGTGCCGACAAAAAGGGCATTTATCTGAGAAAAAGCTACCCTGAGGCTGCCCCGCGGCTCTTCAAAGCCGATGCGGTCAGAGTTCGCCAGATCATCATCAACCTGCTCGGCAACGCCATTAAATTTACCGCGACCGGAGGCGTTACGGTGGCAGTAGACTGCCTCAGGCAATCAGAAGCTGACGCGCTGATCAAGGTCAGTGTCATAGATACCGGTATCGGTATTCCGGCAGACAAATTGCCGCATCTGTTCAAAAAATTCTCGCAGCTTACCGGCGCTTCGGCAAGAAAAGCCGAGGGCACCGGCCTTGGACTGGCAATTACCAAAAGCCTGGTCGAGCTTCTCGGCGGCGAGTGCGGTGTAGAAAGCGGAACCGGCACAGGTTCCTGCTTCTGGTTCACGCTGCCGATGGCATTGAGTGATAAAACCGCAATTACACAAGAGATAGCCAACGGTCCACAAATTACGGCTGAAATTGATTTCAAGCCTGCTGCCGGGTCACAAAAAACCGACAGGCCGCGCATTCTCGTCGTCGATGATGTCGAAATCAATCTCAAGGTAATCTGCCTGATTTTCAAAAAGCTCGGCATCGAGCCGGATATTGCCATCAATGGCCTCGAAGCGGTTCAGATGGCCGCGGCCAAAAAATACGACGTCATTCTCATGGACTGCTTCATGCCCGAGATGGATGGCTACGAGGCCGCCGCCGAGATTCGCCGACTCGAGGCCGACAGCGGGCACCGTTCCCTCATTGTTGCCCTGACCGCCAACGCCATGGAAAACGACAAGGAACTCTGTATCAAATCAGGCATGGATGACTGCATTTACAAACCGGTTCAGCTTGAAACCATCAGAAAACTGGTAAATCCGTTCATCGATATAACTAAAGATTGAAATCAGGAAGCTTGAATGAAAATTGAAAAAGAGTCGTTTTATGTGTTTTTCTTCATGACGCTGACGATGGCGGCGATCATGGCCTACTTCTTTGAGCCGATCACCGACGAATTCGTCGTGCCGACGATGGTTTCGGTGTTTGAGCTGAAGGGGCCGCCGCAGTCGTATGCGCATTATTTTTCGCCCGACGTCTCATTTCTTTGTTTTTTTCTCATCATTGGCTTTATAATCGTCAGGGCGATAGAACGGCTCGAACCGGTTGTCTATCTGGCTTACGGGGCCTCACTTTTCTTCTGCTTCTTCTACTTTTTCATTGCACCTTTTGAATCGCTGATCGTATTACCGGCCTTTGTGACACCGGTCTTTTTCTGGCATCAGAACCGTATCGGCAATGGGGCTCTGACGCTTATAGGCCTCATGCTGATCGCCGGCAGCTGGTATTTTCTACAGAAACCGGCCATTTTCATTCTGATGCTGCCGATGTGCCACCTGTTCGCCATCAGGGCCAACAACGCCCTGCAGAGCCGCTATGCCGGCCGGGAAGTCAGAATTCTATCGCGCCTGAGCAGTACACAGCAGAAAAAGACCGCCCCGGCCACCAATCTGCTGAAAAAAGACCTGTGGTCGATTATCGGCCCCGAAATCGAGGCTCTGGCTGACAGCTGGTCAAAGGTCAAAGAAGCCAGCTTCGGAATCACAGACGCCGAAGAGGAACCGTTGCTGCCAACCAACCGACCGCGTGGTGTTCTTTCGTCGATGCTCGAAATTCAGGAAAAAAACGAAATGAAACGGGCGATTGCAGCTATCAGACAGCGTGACCCCAAATTCAGCCCAGAAGCTTTCATCGACAAATTCTGCGTCGCCTTTGAAAAAATTCATCAGGCCTGCTATGACCACAAAATCGAAACGATTCAGGCAATGGTTTCTGATGCTCTTTATGAGCAGTTCCGCTGCCGTGTCGAAGAGCAAAAAGAAGCCGGCGTCAAATTCAGCTGCCCCGAAGTGAAGATTCAGACGGTTCAGATAGCCCGGGTCACCTCTGACGGCAGTTTCGACGAAGTGCACGTTCTGGTAACCGCCGAAGCGGTCGAAACCGCGATTGACATCGTCACCGGCGAGACCCTCAACGCCGAAAACCAGAACCAGGCAATCAGCGAATTCTGGTCGTTCATTCGCCGCCCTTCGGCCAAAACCCTGCAGAAACCGGGCCTTCTCGAAGGCAGCTGCCCGAACTGCGGCAACCCGATCGAAATCGGCCAGGCCACTGTCTGCCCGGTATGTTCATCTTTCATCCGCTCCGGTCATTACGACTGGGTACTCTCGCAGATCACCCAGGCCTGTGAATGGGAATACGCCAACCCTCGCCTGGTGCCGGGCTGGAACGATCTCGTCGCCTCAGACCCAGGTTTCACCATTCAGCAGGTCGAAGACCGCTCGGCCGTAATTTTCTGGATGCTGAGACTGGTCGAACGCAAACGCATCATGGAACCCCTGCTGCGCTTCGCAACCGAAAAGGCCTGCGAATTCTTCAGCTTCGGCCTCAAGGGCGTAAAAAATTACTCTTACATGGAAAACGTCTCGTTTGCTTCGGCAACCCTCAAGGCGATAACTCTCACCGACAAGGTAGAACGCCTTTATGTGCTGCTGGTCTGGAGCGGCATACCGGTCGAAATCACGCCGGAAGGCCGCGAACCGGCACTGCACCGCTTCAGCCGGCCACGTCGCGATGTTCTTGTTCTTGTGCGCCAGAAAGGCATGAAAACCAACATCAACAATACCCTCAGCAGTGCACACTGCCGCAAATGCGGCGGGCCGTTGACCTCGAATTTCGCCATCAGCTGCAATTACTGCAACACCATTCTTAACGACGGCACTGAATGGATTCTTGAAAAGACCATCAATGAAAAGAGCCAGGAATACATCGACATCATCGCCCGCAAAAGGCAGTTGATGGACAAAGTCGTCATCGAAGTCAAAAGAGAACAGGCAGAGCAGAAAAACGTCAGATCCGGCCGTGACATGGTATCGATGGCGGCCCGTATGCTGCTTGCCGACGGCAAGGTCGACCCGGCCGAGATGAATCTGCTTAAAAACTTCGCCGCCCGCTTTGCAATGCCTGAAAACATGCTGAATGGCATAGTTGAAGCAATGCGCCAGGGCGAACTTTTTATACCCGAACCGGAAACCCGCAAAGAAGCCATGGAACTCTTCGAAGCTGCGGTAAGCATGGCCATGGCCGACGGCGAAGTTTCGCCCGAAGAACAGCAGTATCTCGACACCCTGATGAAAAAGTTCGGCTACACCAAAACCGAGCTAAACATGGCCCTCAGAAAAGCAGAAAACCGCCATAAGCTCGAAAAAGCCGCAAAAAATAAAACCGCACCACGTATCTAGCGGCAACAGGTCAGAGAAAAGAGCGCAAAAAACTATTTGATTGCGGCCTTGACCTGGTCCAGGGTGGTTTCGAAGCCCATGCCGCCGAATTTGCCGTCTTCTTCGACCGGCCAGCAACCCTGCGGGGTATTAACGACTTCATACTGTCCTTCTCTTGTGACAAGAAACAGCAGATAAGTGCAGTCGGCAGCAAAAGTGGTCGAATCTTCGAAGCCGCTGAGGGTTCTAATGCTGAGCTTATCGCCGGCCTTCAGGCTACCCTTGTGGCTTTCAGCGACTTCGATTTCATTATCGAGAAAAGTCAGCTGTTCGGGCAGATCGGCATAAATCGCGGCAGTTTCAGGCGTTCTTGGAACCGGTTTAATTGCCGTGACTTTGCCGGCTACGACCATTTCCGAGCGCCCAACCAGTTCATCGAGATTAAGAGTTTCGATCATCGCATGCACCCCGGTCGAAAGGATTCCGAGACAGATCACAGCCATAATCAGGTATTTCATGATTTTCCCCTTTTGGTTCGTTGCCACATCTGCTTACAGGCTTTTGCGACTCTCCTCGCGCCATGCTCCGAAAGGTGCAAACGCGCTAATGCCATACCGGCAATTCTATACCTGTTCGATGTCGCGGTCTATCGGTCAGGTGACTTTTTTCATGGCTGGTATATTTTTTCTTTTGAATATGGATTGGGAGCGTCGTATTGCATCTTGAAGACCTGTTCGCGCAGAAACTTGTAGCGCAGCGGGCTGGTTTCGGCCATTTTCGGGCCGTTTTCCCAGTAGATACGGCAGGCTTCGGCAAAATCCTCGTGCAGGTTGGTATGACCGTAGACGGAAACAGGGCTTTCCTTCGTTGTATCCAGCCTGCCATCTTTATAGAAAGCCTTTTGCCAGGCCTCTTTAACTGCCAGATTGGTCTTTTCAAAATACCAGACATGGGCCATTTCGTGAACCAGAGTCGTTTCGAAATGGTAGCCACGGGTAGATGAATCACACATATAGACAGTTGGGGTGCCGACCATTACATAACCAAGCACCGACGACCTGCCACCAAAACTGGCCACACGTTTCAGAGTTTTCAGCGGCGCGGCAAAATGCTCAGGCAGCGAGGTGACGGTTTTCCAGGCATAGTAGAGCTGCTCGCGGGTCCAGAACTCTGGCATGCCATTCGGCCCGAAATTGTTATCTATTTTAATACCAAGCTTCTCAAAATAGCCGAGAATCTTTTCCGGGTCGGCGTTTTTTGCGGCGACTGCCGGGTCTTTCTCGTCTTCGGCAGCCTTTTTCGACAGTTCGAATTTTTTCTCACACCGGTAATTCTGCCCACTGAAGCTCGAAAGACAGGTTACCGTAACCGCATCTGGTATGGCGTCAAGGGCGCAGGTCAGGCTCCACTTTGCGGTTTTGCCATTAACTTCAAGTTTGCCAGGCGTTGCCAGCCAGGTCAGGGTACTGGTTAGGGCGGTATCAGCGGTGAAAGTCTGCGTAAACTCAACCTGACGTCTGGCGTTCAGACTGCCCGGAATCGGGCTCTGCCCGACGATATTGATTGAGAAAGAAGCGGGCGGCTGCAGAACAGTCTTCTGACTTATGTAGAGGCGATGAGTAAAAGTTGCGGTCAGTTGACCATTGCCATAGAGGTCTACGCCACATTCGATGCTGTACCAGCCAGCCCGGTCAGCGGTGTTCCAGATTTTTCTATGCGCCGGCAGGGAAGATTCAAGCGCACGTCTGGCGTCAAAACTGCCGCCCTCGGCTTTCCAGCTCCAGCTGGCTACTTTGGCCGGATCAACAACATAATAAACTGTGCCGGTCTTCGTAACTGATACCCGTCGCAGATTTTCGAGCGAAAAGGTGAGCTGTTCACCAGTGTAAACCGGTCGATTCTCTTTTTGAGTTTCGAGACAGACAAGCTGCCCTATAAGCCGCTGGCCGGTCTGACCGGTGTCGGAATCGTTACCTGATCCAGCATCAGAACCAGTGTTGCCGGCCAGCTTTTTTTCAAGTTCGGAAATTGTCGCAGCCAGACGGTTGATCTGCTCATAAAGCCGGTTGATAAGCTGGTTGATTCTGGTGATTGTCGAACCCAACTGTGACCATACAGATTGAATACGGTTGAGCAGCGAATTGCGACTCGCCATATTACTTTTTTTCAACTGGTAAATCTGCCGGTCAGCAGCGGCTTTAGCCTGTTGCATGCGGGCGAGAAGAGATGTTTCACGGCTACGATACGATGCAAGCCGGCTTTTTTTAAGACTTTCAAGTCTGGCTATTTCACGGTTGAAGACTGCTGCCCGGGCGGGCTCGATCTGTTTCTGCAAAACCTGATACTCGATCAGGGCGTCAAACTCCCGGCTGACTCTGGCAATTTCGGCAGCGTTCGTCTGCAGGTCTTTGCGACAAGAACTGTTTATTGCAGCCAGTTTACGATTGACCGCGTTTACATTGTTAAGAAGATTGCGCGGCAGATTGTCGAGCTGACGTTGATAACTGCCGGCAAGTATCTGGCTGTTGCTGATCTGGCGCTGCAAATAGCTCTGATTGGCACGAACAAAATACTGGTTAAGCTTGACGCTTGCTTCGCAGGTGGCGATCTGTTTTTTTATCGCCTGCAGGTCGACACTGGTTGCACCGATTGCCTGAACCACGAATGCCAGAAGGAAAATACAGATCAGAACCAGGGTCCCCGCGTTAAACTTTTTCATCTTACCCCTCCTTGCCTGCCGTAACATTTTCAACGTCTTCAGAAGTTATATTCCGGAATTTTTCTATTTTTTTTCACCAAAAAATAACGAAAGCAAAAAACATTCCAGCCACAATAGGCAAAAAGCAGCAATTTCGAGGAAATTTTCCCATTCAACTCAAAATTGCGCAGAAAATTTTCCCCTCGACCGCATAACAAGGAGGTAGAAAAGAATCAGTTCTGGCGAATGTCCAGGTGCCCTATTCTGAGATCATTATCGAAACTGTCTTCATTGTTGTTCATTCGTGTTTATCTGTGCCCGAAACCAGAAAGCCAAAATCCATATCCGGAGTTGCGCTTCATTTATCAGCAAACATTATCAAGGCGAATAAAAACTCCCGCGCAAAACCATCGCCGCCGAAGATTGAAAGCCCGCCAGGAACAGTTCACTACTCAATAAACGACGACTCCAGATTGTTGTCATACAGAACGACCGTGTCCAGTATTTCCAGGGCAAAGAGACAAAATTTGACTTAAAAAAATCTGAAAAAATTTGTGGGTTTTCCGGAATTAAATAAATGAGGGCGAAAAACTTCAGGAGGTAAATCGCA
>Ga0116142_10005135_pt1 | contig 11993 bp, 6 predicted proteins | sample AD_UKC033_MetaG_FD_89785 | JGI IMG/M metagenome (GOLD analysis project Ga0116142, IMG submission 89785) | Active sludge microbial communities of municipal wastewater-treating anaerobic digesters from USA - AD_UKC033_MetaG | ecosystem: Engineered > Bioreactor > Anaerobic > Digestate | place: USA... | reverse complement strand
CATTTGGCATTATGCAAGCCCAAATTATACCCAGTTCTATTAAAGAAAATATGTATGAAAAATGTCAAGACACACAAAGATAGCCAAAATTTTAATTCAAATTGCAATAATGGTTGAGTAAAAATAAAAGCGCCAATTACATAATTGATTTGATCAAAAGGAATGAACATTGCCCCTGGTTTTAAATTTAATCGTCTTTTAATAAATGCAAAACTTAAATCACCAAAAATAATACCTAAAGACAATAAAAATCCCAAGAAAAAGCCATTTATTTGGTCAAATGCATAAAATCCAATGGCTTGGTAATGCTCTAGACCTAAGAATTCATGGGTTTTTATTAAAATTGGCATTAAAGTTGTGCAAACAATAATTTCTGAAACAGCCCCTCTCCATGTTTTATGATCCCCTAAAATAGGCTTATTATTTAATGTTCTATTTCTATCAATTGGTTTTCCTAATGATTTTAATATATTAAACCTATATGCTAAAGGAGGAGAAGCATTTCCTAAATAAGCTGCGCCAAAAAAATACATGCAAGATAATAAATAATATAACATATGTTATTTAATAAACTTAGGTTCTGTGCCTTGTATTAATCTTTTAATATTTTCTCTATGTGCCCACCATATTAATATTATATATAGGAAGCTTAATATTAAGTATGCATAAGAATGGGTTTTCATCCAAAACAAAAAAGGTAGAGCAAGAACAATAATCAAGTTATTTAAGCTCATAATCTTAATTAACAAAAGCATTATTATCCATAATCCTAGAAATATTAATGAATACTTTAATCCTAATATCATAAATAATGTAGCAGCAACAGTTGAAACACCTTTTCCTCCTTTAAAATTAAGCCAAATAGGGAAAATATGGCCAATTACTGGACATATTGATATTATTGCCATTTCCCATCCATAAATAGGAAAATATGGGGTTGCTATATATATAGGAAGAATAGCCTTAGAGACATCAAGTATTCCTACTAATATTCCATATTTTAATCCAAGATTTCTAGCAACATTAGTTCCTCCAATATTGCCACTCCCCTTTTTTCTAACATCAATGTTCTTTAATCTACCTATAATATAACCAAAAGGAATCGATCCTATTAAATAAGAAGCAATAATAAATACTAATAATATTGTTTGGTTTTGCATATTATATTTTTTATTTTAATGTTTCACGTGAAACGCTGGTCGGGATGCTGGGAGTTGAACCCAGATAACAGACTCCCGAAGCCTGCATAATGCCATTATATTACATCCCGTGATTCTGGCCAAAATATTTGTCCACATTGGCCAGAATAATGAATGTGGACATAATGTGGACACAATGTGGACATGATGAGAATTGAACTCATGTATCTGCTATGCGAAAGCAGTATTCTGCCACTGAATTACATGCCCTTTGCGTTTCACGTGAAACGCTGATTATTAGGCTAGCTAATGTTTCACGTGAAACATTAAGTAACCCAATATTTTTCCTTTGTCATTTTATCCTCTTTAATTTCAACCTTTTCTATTTCTTTTTTAGCTTTTTTAGCTAATTCTGTAAGCTTTTCCTCTGTTAATATACTTAATTCTAATACTTGTTTGTTTAAATATTGCTTTGTGTTGTTTTTGGGCTCTTTTAATACTTGTTCTAATAAAATATCAAGAATTTGTCCTATTTTAGGCCCAGGCTCTATTTCGAGCATTTTTATAATATCATTACCATTGATTTTAAGAGTTTTAACAGAAATAGGGTCTTTAGACACTTTTTCGATCATATACTTTAAATGCCTTAATTTATATGGTTCTGCTTTTGGGCATCCAGACCCAATCCTATCAGCCATCCTTAATTTTAATAAATCATCCATGTTCTCAATACCAGCATTTTTAATTAATCTTCTTACTGAGGACTCTCCTACTTCTTCTACATTATAATAAAATAAATGATATCTTATTAAATTAACTATTCTATCAATGTCTTTTTTAGGGAATTTTAAGTTATTTAATGCTTTTTGAGCCATTTTAGCACTAATTATCTCATGATTATAAAAAGTAGCATTTTCCCCAGATCCTTTTTTAGTGCTTGGTTTGCCTATATCATGTAATAAAGCAGCCATTCTAATATATAAATTAAATGATTTTTTGGCTGAATAATTTAAGCATTCTAGATTATGTTTATATACATCATAAACATGATGCTTGTTTTGTGTAATATTAACACCTAGTTCTAGTTCTGGTAATATGTATTTTAATAGCTTTAATTTTCTTAATGATTCTATGCCTTTTGCTGCATTTTCATGCATGATTATCTTGATTAATTCGTCTTTTATCCTTTCTTTTGCTGATTTTTCTAATAAATAACTATACTTGATTATTGCTTTTTCAGTATCTTTATGGATTTTCCAATTATTGCCTAATGTACATTCAAATCTAATAGCTCTCATCATTCTCAAATAATCTTCAGAAAATCTTTGTTCTGCTAATCCTACAGTTCTGATTAATTTGTTTTCAATGTCTTTTTGACCATTAAATAAATCAATTATTTCATAAAAATCCCTAGAAATAGGGGAAATAGCAATAGCATTTATAATAAAATCCCTACGTTTTAAGTCCTCGGCAATTGTTTTTGACCACTTTACTTGATCTGGATGCCTAGAATCAGAGTATGTAGATTCAGATCTATATGTAGTTATTTCAATAATTTCGTTTTGTTTTTTGTTTATAGGGAAAACAACGCCTACTGTGCCAAATTCATTTTCATAGAAAGTTTTAATACTCTTATTTTCAAAAATATCTTGAATTTGCTTTGGAACAGCATTTGTAGCAATATCCCAATCAGAAGGCTCTTTTTGCATTAATATATCTCTTGTGCAACCTCCAACAATATATGCTTCAAAATCAGCTTTTTTAAGTATATCTATGCACAAAAGAACGTGTTTAGGAATATTTAATTTTATTTTCTTAGTTTCCATTGATTAGTATAAAAGTATTTTATCTTAAAATTCATTACTTGACAATCCCTTGTTTTTCTAATAGAATAAATTCACATTAGAAATGAATGAATTATTGTCGGATTGAATCCCGACTTTTTTAATAAAAATAAAGAAAAAAACATATGGATATGCAAAATTTTTTATCAGCAATTAGTCAATTAGCAGAAGAAAAAGGACTAGAACAAGAAAAGGTTTTAGAAACAGTAGAACATGCTTTAGCTTCTGCATACAAAAAAGAATATGGCAAAAAAGGCCAGATTATAAAGGCAAAAATCAATCCTAAAACAGGGGATATAGAATTCTGGAGAGAAAAATTAGTTGTTGATGATTCAATGGTATATATTCCAGAAAATCCTGAAGAAGATGTAAAAATAAAGAAATCTTATCTTCCTAAGCAAGAAGAATTAGTTTCTGGAGAAGAAAACGAAATAGAAGTAGGTAAAAGAACAAAGTATAATGTAGAAAGGCACGTTTTAATTGAAGATTTAGAAGAAGATTCTAAATTAAAACCAGGAGAAGAACAAATAATTCCTTTAGAAAAAAAGCAGGATTTTGGTAGAATAGCAGCTCAAACAGCTAAACAAGTTGTATTACAGAAAATAAGAGAAGCTGAAAAAGAAAACATCCTAGAAGAGTACAAGTCAAAAGAAGGGGAAATAGTATCAGGAATAGTTCAAAGAATTGAAGGAAACAATGTATATTTTGATATTGGTAAAAGTTTAGGTATATTACCAAAAGAAGAACAAATAAGAGGCGAGTTCTATAAAGAAGGCCAAAGACTTAAGCTATATGTATTAAAGGTTGATACAACTCCAAAAGGACCAATTATTATTCTTTCTAGAGCATATCCTAAGTTAATATCTAAATTATTTGAATTAGAAGTTCCAGAAATAGGCTCAAATCAAATAGAAATCAAATCAATTGCTAGAGAACCAGGATCTAGAACTAAAATATCTGTTGACTCATTAGCAGAAGGAGTTGATCCCATTGGAGCAATGGTTGGTCAGCGTGGAGTAAGAGTAGCTGCAGTAATATCTGAATTAGGAGGAGAAAAGATTGATGTTATTGAATATTCTGATGATCCAGTAAAGTATATTACTAACGCTTTATCTCCAGTAAAAGTAATTGATGTTAAAATAATGCCTAAGAATACAGGCTTAGTGATTGTTCCTCATGATCAATTATCCTTAGCCATTGGAAAAGAAGGCCAAAACGTTAGATTATCATCTAAACTAACTGGTTGGAAAATAGACGTAAAGAGCGATGAACAAATAAAGAATGAAGAAGAAGAGCTAGATATTGATGAAGAAGAAGATAAAGAATAAAAAAAATACAATGAAAACTGAAATAAAAGACGTTTCTTCAACAAAAAAGAAAGTGCAAATTGAGATTAATGCTCAAGAATTCAATGTTTTTTACGAAAAAGCTTTAAAGGAAATGATTAAGGAATTGGAAATGCCGGGATTTAGAAAAGGCATGGTTCCTGAATCAATAGCCAAGGAGAAGATAAGCGAAAACAATATTTTAGGCTATGGTGCTGAACTAGCAGTTAAGGAAAAATGGGATGAATTTCTTGAAACTACTGATTTAGAGATTATTTCTCAGCCAGCAATTGAGGTAATGAAAGTAGCTAAAGACAATGAATTCATATTTTCAGCAGAAGTAGAAGTATTAAGTGAAATAACCCTGCCAGACTATATATCAATAGCTAAATCCATTAATAAAGAAAAGGCCGAAGTGTCAGAAAAAGAAATAGAAGATGCTTTAAAATGGCTTCAACAATCAAGAGCTAAGTTTTTAGACAAGCAAGGCCCAGTTGAAAAAGGTGATTATATTGAAATTACAGTTGTTAATAATAATTTAAAAGATGCTTTTATGGTTAATGAAGGGGAATCTTTTATTAATATGAATATTAATGAAGAAAAACAAGTTAATGATAGTAAAATAAGGGTGGATGCAATTAAAAAAGTTGAATTACCTGAAATCAATGATGAATTAGCAAAGACATTAGGTAAGTTTGATACTTTAGAATCATTAAAAAATAATATTAAAGAGGGTATCCAGCAAGAAAAAGACATTGCTCTAAAGCAAAAACAAAGAGGGGAAGCTTTAGAAAAGATTGCTAGTAAAACAAAAATAGAGGTTCCAGAGTCTTTGATTCAAAGAGAATGTTCAGGATTAATTAATAATCTTCAGAATAGGGTTAAAAATGAATTAAATATTAGTTTTGAAGAATATTTAGCTCAAACCAAGAAAACTAAAGAACAAGTTGAACAAGAATTTAGGAAAATAGGGGAACAAAGAGTAAGGAATTTCTTGATAATAAGGCAAATCATTAAAAACCAAGACATTAAGCTTACAAATGAAGAGATAGAAGCTAGAATGAATGAGATTTTAGCTAATTATCCAGATAAAAGTCAGATTGACTTAGAGAGAATTAAGCTATATATTGAAGATGAGCTTAAAAATGAGAAAGTATTTGAATTATTAGGCATTTAATATTAAAAATATGAACTTAATCCCAACAGTTATTGAAAGAACACAGCATGGAGAAAGGGCTTATGACATATATTCCATGCTTTTAAAAGAAAGAATTATCTTTTTAGCAGGCGTATTTGATGATGCAATGGCTAATTCAATAGTAGCCCAGCTATTGTTTTTAGCTTCAAAAGACAGTGAAAAGGATATTCAGCTATATATTAACAGTCCTGGAGGTTCAGTTACAGCTGGTTTAGCTATTTATGATACAATGCAGTATATAAAACCAGATGTTTCAACCATATCTATAGGTTTATCAGCTTCAATGGGCGCTTTAATCCTAGCTGCAGGAGCAAAAGGCAAAAGATATGCCCTGCCAAATTCAGAAATTCTGCTTCATCAGGTAGCTGGAGGAGCAAGAGGACAGGCAACGGAAATAGAAATTACAGCAAAGCAGATCCTAAAGATCAAAGAAAACATGAATAAAATTTTATCTAAGCACACTGGTCAGCCTCTGGCGAAAATTTCCAAAGATACTGACAGAGATTTCTATCTCTCAGCTGAAGAAGCAAAAGAATATGGAATCATTGATAAAGTTTTTAAAGAAAAATAGGAGTAAAATCCTGTTTTTTTCTTGACAACAATTCTTTTAGTAGAGTATAATGAAATAAAGTTAATCATAAAAGGTGAGGTGTTTATGAAAAAACTTTTTTTATGCGGAAAATTTTCCGATTGTTTCAGCGATAATTTTTTAATTAATAAAAAATGTTCTTTAGCATACGCTAAAGATTTTTTAATACAAGAATCATGAAAAACAAAATTTTAAAATTAACTTTTTTTCTAGGAATTATATTTTTCATGATTTTTAATTTTCAAATTAATTCTGTTCACGCTATTATTTATTGTAATTTCGATAGTGCTGGAACAAGTGATTATTATTATAGCGATAATTATTATTTATATGGTACACACGATCCATTGTGTATGGGAGGTGGTGTGCCATCTGCTATAAGCGGTCCTGATGGAGGACCTTGGCACTGGACGTGTTATTATAAAGCTGAAGATTTAACCATGGGTTGCTCGGCACATTATGTTGGTCCTGATCCTATATATGGTGCATGTGGTTCGGCAAATGGACATGGATATCCTGCGACTTCATATATAGATACGTGGCAAGAGCAATGTACAGGAGGATATCTTACATCATTTGTTGATAATGGATCTTCTTGGTCTTGGGTTTGTGATGGTTCATCAACAGATGCAAACTGTTCTGCTCTCAAGGCTGTTGCTAATCCTGTTCATGATGTAAGAGCAGTTGAGCCTTCTTCCAATCTATGTTTATACGGGACAGCATCTTCAGTAATTTTAAATAGCGATATTTGGTATTGGAATTGTAGCAATAATCCAGGAGTAGATGATGTTGGTTATATTTACAAAACAACTTGTGGTTCTTCTCATGGAGGTATCTTTACTCTTCCGCCATCTTCAAACCTATGCTTGCACGGATCTCCATCTCTAGTGACAGAAGACTCAGGAAATTATACATGGACTTGTACAGGGGATGATTCTATTCCAGTTAGTTGTAGCGCTTCAAATAATGTTAGAAAATATTATTTTCAAGAATCTACAGCACAAACAACTGTTACAAGTTCAACTTATCAAGATAAAGTAGCTTTAACTTTTACTCCTAAAGAAAATTCTAGATATTTGATAATCGCTTCTTGGGCAATGAAAAGTGGATGGGTTGCTCGTTCTGTGTATGGAAAATTAATAAGAAGCAGCGGAACTCCAAAAGATTTTAATGAAATAATATACAGACCAAAAGATTTAGCAGATTGGATAGATGGAAGTGCTATTGCTGTTGAATCATATGGTGCTTCTCCAGGGCCACAAACATACAAAATACAATTTAAAGGACAAGCTCTTGATGCAACTGCTTCTATTGAGAATGCTAGAATTGTTGCTATAGAATTATTTGATGAAGATGTTTATGAACAAGACGAATTAAGATCAACAACAAGTTTAACAGCTTATCAAAACAAAAAAACTTTAACCTTTACTCCAGCCACAGCAGGTGAGTATATTATAATCGCAACAGCAACAGTTGATGGCAATTCTACATCTTATGATTTCTTAACTAGATTAAATATAGATGGATCATTATATCAATCTCAAAATATAGAACCATATTATACAGGTAGCAGATATCCTTGGGTAATAATGAAAAAAGTAAACTTAACAGCTGCACCACACAATATTACAATACAATATGCATCAGAAAACGGAGCTGCTAGCGCAGGAATTGCTCACGCAAGAATTATTGCTTTAAGAGCAAATAAATTTCAAAATAATTTTTATACAGAAAATGAAAACAGAACTTTTGCAGGAACAACAGCAAAAGAAAAACTTAATTTAAGTTATACAGCAGCAGAAGCAGATTATGTAACTATTGCAGTTGCAGGAGCTGACAATGATAGTACGTCAAGCTCAGCTCAAATAAATCTTAATGGTAGATTAGAAATCGAACCTCAAGATACAAGCTCAAGAGGATTTTCATTTTTCACCCTCAAAAGAATATCAGCTTTTTTGAATCAGGCGATTTCTTCAAGTATGACTTATCGTTCAACATCAAGCACTGCTGGAATTCAAGACGCTAGAGTTTTAGCTTTAGAATTCCATCCTTTATTAGAAGTAGCAATTAGCAGTACTGGTAGTCAAGTGCCAAATCTTTATAACGCTACAACTAATAATTATGTAGGAGGAGCATTTACTTTTTTAACCAATAAAAATTCAGGAACAATAAAACAAATTGCAATTAATGAAAAAGGAACAATAAATGCTAATTTAAATCTTTCTAATGTAAAACTATATTACGAAACAGCAGCAACTTGTACCTATGATGGAACAGAAGCATTATTTGGATCTGTAGGAAGTTTTGATTCTTCTGATAAAGCAATAGTTAATGGATTAATGACAGTTAACACGTCTCAGCTCTGTTTATATGTTGTCTTAGATATTGGTATCGGAGCAAACACAGGAGAAACAATTGAAATAGAAATTTCTAATCCTTCAGAAAATATTAATGCTGGACATGATATTGTGCCAGGAACTTCTCCTGTCCAAATTAATGGAACAAGTACTGTTACAGCAAATACTTTTATGGTTAGCTATGCTGCAACAGCAGGAGGGTCTTGCACCCCTTTAAGTAGAATAGTTGCATCAGGAGGAACATCTGCTGCTCCTGATTGTATTCCAGATTTAGGATATGTTCTTACAGATTTTACTAGAACCAGTGGAGGAGGCGGAACTCTTAATTCTGCAACAGGAGAAGTTACTAATGTAACAGGCTCTCAAACTATCCAGGCAAATTTCGATGTGTTTGTTGTTAATGGACAATGTGGTTCTGCTCATGGTTCGCCATCTTATGTTCCACCAACAGCAGATCTTTGTCTTGAAGGAGATCCTTCTTCTGTAACTACCAACACAACAACATTTATGTGGGATTGTATGGGCTTGGGAGGAGGAACAACTGCTAGTTGTTCTGCTGATCAATTAACAAGACCTATCCCTTGCGGAACCTATGGAGACACTAATTCAAGTGGATTAATTAATTATTATGATGCGACCTATGGTTTTTCAAACTACTTAACTCTTCCATTATCAAGAATCGATGTTAATAGTAATGGAGCAGGAGATTTAAATGATGTTTCAGATATATTAAATTATGTTAATGGAAGTAGTCCGAGTTTTTCTGCATGTTCTATTATAGTAACCTATACTTCAACAGCAGGAGGATCTTGTGTTCCTGCTTCTAGAACAGTTGCATACAATGCAACTTCTGCTGCTCCTACTTGTACTCCAAATGTAGGATACAGTTTAAATAATTTTACTAGAACTAGCGGAGGAGGTGGAACTCTTAATTCTGCAACAGGAGAAATTACTAATGTAACAGGTTCTCAAACTATTCAAGCAAACTTTGTTGATTTTGTTGATGGTGTTTGCGGATCTGATAATGGGAAAGTTTTAAGTGGTGCACCCACTGATCCTTGTGATCAAGGTACAATGATTAATCTATTGGGAACATATTCTTGGCAATGCCAAGGAGTGGGAATGGGAGCAACGGTTAATTGTTCGGCTAGTAAAATTACTTTTACAGATCCTTATACTCTTACTGCTGATAATGAGAAGTGTTGGTATTGTGAATATTATTTAGATGACGATGGATTTTTGCAACCAGGAGAATTAGTTGATGGAAAGGTTAATTTAGAATTAAAATTTTCATTGACAACTCTTGCTTACACTTCTTATAAAATAGGAATTGGAACAAACAACACTACTCCTTCGATGGAAACAGCGAACTGGCTTCCTTTGTCTGGGGGATCAGCAATATTCTACGGAGTGAGCGTTGTTAAAGAAAAAGTAGATTCTCAGCCAACAAATAATTCTTTCTATATTACTTATGCAAACAGCAACACAACAGAAAAAACATATTATTGGTTTGTTAAATTGAACGGAGAAACAAATTGGAGATTAGCTGGATCATTTAATACTCCTAAAAAACCATCCCCAGTTGTAAGGATTACTTCTGATAAAAACACAATAGTAATTGGATCTGATATTCAATATTGTACAACTTTACCAAGTATAGACGCAAAAACAGATGCTTGCTATTCGGTTTGCTGGAAAGGAGCAGGAGATATTTCTTCATACAGTTCATTAACAAATCCTGATTTATGGAAATGCAGTATTTGTTATGATTCTAATGGAGATCCAATTCTTTGCTCTACTGGAAATGGAAATCAATTTTCTTGGTCAATGCCTTCTAGCGGATTCTTTGTAAGCTCAGACGTAAATACTGCTAATCCTATATATAGATATACTTCTTCTATTGGCACAGATAAGCCAGGATTAGCAATCTATGGATCTGAGTGTGCAGCAGAAGGAGAAACAGGAACAGCTATTCCTTTACCAATATGGAGAGAAACTAATTAATAAAAATAAAAAACATGCAAACCAAAAATATTTTCAAAATTTTAATACTCTGCTTAATGATTTTTGGTTTTGCTAGCAATTCAGCTCTAGCTGCTTGCGGATCTTCTAATGGAGGAACATTCGCTTTTCCACCAACAACCAACCTCTGTTCTATAGATACATCTCCTTCTTCTGTTGTTACTAACCCAACTACTTTTACTTGGAGTTGCTATTATGACTGTTGTAATTCTGGTTCATGGGTTGATAGAAGTGCTGGTACGCCTAAAGCTTCAGCTTTTTATGACGAAGTAGCAATTTCAGCCACTGGTCAATATCAAGCCATAGGAGATAATGGAGATGTTTTTGTTTCAAGCGACTTTGGTTTAACTTGGACAAAATACGATAATCTTGTTAATGGAGTTGGAGCAAATTGCGCTAATGTTAAGGGTTTAGTAATTTCAGAAGCTGGCCAAAATCAAATAATGGCTTGCGACACAGGAATATTTTATTCTACTAATTACGGACAAAACTGGACTAGGTCTGGAACAATAAGTGGTTTCATTTCTTTAGACTCTTCTCCAAGTGGACAATACTTAGTTGCTAATAGTGCAAGTAATATTTATACATCTTCTGATTATGGGCAAACATGGATTGCTATTATAGGAAGTGTAGGAGCATATTCTAATAAAATTTATGCATCAGCCATTTCTAGTGATGGAACAAAAATAGCAGTTTTAGGACAAGCATCAATTACTAAAGAAGGACTTTTCTATGGAACATATTCTGGATCATGGACATTTATTAAAAAATCAGAATATTCTTTAGGAGCATTTTCTACTTACAAAGATATAGATATGTCAGCAGATGGAAAATATATTTCTTTTCCTTATCACACTGCTATTAATGGATATAGAGTTTATTATTCTTCTGATTTTGGATCTTCATTTTTATTCTATAGTTTTGGAGCAGTTAATTATGTAAAAAAAATAGAAATGTCTGCCTCAGGAAGATGTCAAATGGCTTCTGTTGGGATAGGCAGTGTTTATGTTTCTTCTGATTATGGTGCAAGTTGGTCATCAGCCTTAAGTTCAAGTTTAGGTGTGGACATAGCAATGTCAGCTTCTGGTTTATACAAAGCTGCAGTTGGTTCAGATGCTATGTATGCATATTTAGCAAACCCATCAACTAATTGTTTCTCTTCTGATTCTTGTTCAGCAATTAGTAGCTCTATTATTAATGGTGTTTGTGGATCTGATGACGGACAAACATTTACTTCTGCTCCTGCATCTAATTTGTGTTCTGCAGGATTAGCTACTAGTGTAACATCAAACACATCAACATATACTTGGGATTGTACTGGATCAGGAGGTGGAGCAACTGTTAATTGTGATGCTACTAGAAATTATTTAGTAACCTATACTTCAACAGCAGGAGGATCTTGTGTCCCTGCTTCTAGAACAGTTGCATACAATGCAACTTCTGCTGCTCCTACTTGTACTCCAAATGTAGGATACAGTTTAAATAATTTTACTAGAACTAGCGGAGGAGGTGGAACTCT
>Ga0116142_10005132_pt1 | contig 11998 bp, 9 predicted proteins | sample AD_UKC033_MetaG_FD_89785 | JGI IMG/M metagenome (GOLD analysis project Ga0116142, IMG submission 89785) | Active sludge microbial communities of municipal wastewater-treating anaerobic digesters from USA - AD_UKC033_MetaG | ecosystem: Engineered > Bioreactor > Anaerobic > Digestate | place: USA... | reverse complement strand
TCACTGAAATAACCAAAGCTCAGCGTGAAATACTCACGGCATTCGGGGTGGAGCCAGAAAACACGCTATAAACAGTTCGGGAATTTAGGAAGCTACTCACAGAACACGCCCCCAATAAGAACCGCCCCGGCATCCTGAATGATGCCGGGGCGGTTTGCATGCTACAGCAGATGCAAGGCTTTAGTTTTCGCGGTTACGGCGATCTTCGATCGTTCTGATCAGTTCGCGACTTGGCGGAATTACTCTGAACCAGATCTTCATGGTTCTCGAGTTGCTGTTGCGGTCTTCGCAGCGGAGAGAAAGCGAGCATTCTTCGGCCGCTCCACTGGACGGATTATGGAAAATGTAATCAGGCCACCAGACTTTATCAAGGCTTACCTCGCCCTTGTAGCCAGGTACGTCGGTTAGCTTGATTTCAGCTGTCACAAACCCGGAAACACTCTTGAACCTCTTGCGCTCCTCGGTTGCATCAGCACGCAGACCATTTGTTACAGCAGCACCTGTGTTGAATGAATTGATATTATCAAAAGCCCAGTATCTGAAAACCAGTCGATCTCGCGAACCCTGTTGAAAAGCCAGACGTTTGTTATTGAAAGCATCTGATCCGTTCCAGTAGCCTGTTTTCCAGAGTTTATTCTGGTCGCTGGCCGGGAATGCGAACAGCCATGGTTTGAATGTGCCGGCATCCATGCTGTCTTTCATGGCAAGATATATATCGTTTTCAATATCGTCTTTGAATTCCCAGGCTATGTCGTCGTTGTAAAGAGAATCTGCTGTCAAAGTTTTATCGCCTTCATTCGTTTCGACAGCGAAAGCCCAGTTATCCGTTCCGGCACCGTCAACGGCTTTTGCCAAGTTTTCGTGTTCACCCATGGCAAAAAGATTACCAAAGACGGCTGCTTTTTCATTCTTGGAATTGATTATTTCTACGGCAACATTCGGTTTGCCGGAGTCGACGAGCTCGGCGACATACATAAATTTGCCCCAGGCATTCGAGGGGGCGTCAACGCCTGTCGGCAAAGCACAACCGCCAAGAGAGCCACCAGTAACAAGCTGGTCCACATCGAGTTTGTTCAATTTATCGACAGTATCGGGGGCTTTAACCGTATGAATGTAATCAACCAGAGAAGCCGGGTAATTCAAATCTGCAGCTGAAAATTTGTTGGCGAGCAAACCCGCAATCGAAGGAGTTCCGGTGAAAGAGGGGGAACGGTTGCTGACGGTGTATTTAATACCGCCGTCCGGGTAGGAATCTCTGACCAGAATACCGTCAGAGGCTGAAACGAACATTTTAAGAGCCTTGCTCCAGCCGAAATAAAACACCTTGGAATCATCAACAGGGATACCTTCGGACAGGAGCTTTTTGGTAGGAACAGCTGCCTTGAGGTCACCGGCGATGCTCAGAGAATAGCCAACAGAACTGTCGGCCAGATTGTAGCCCATCGGTTCGGTAAAAGCTTCTGAATCAACGGTAACCAGATACGACGAATAGCCTTTCCACTCAGGCTGATCATGGAGGCTTTCAAGAGAACTTACTTCAGCCCCTGTGCTGTCATATATTTTCCAGTCGGAAATCTGTATTTTTTCGGCATCTGCGACTTTCCAGACGAATTTTTGCAATGGCATTACCAGCACATCGTTCACCAGAGGCAGGGGACCATTATAATTCTTTGCGTCACCCGCAACCTTGAAACCGGCAAAGGCAGGCACGCAAACGTTGTAATGCAGAGTCGGCATCAGGTTGTCAGCGTCAAAACCATCGCGCACCGGCTCGAGATATCTGGCGAAGACTTCGGGATTTGCTGCCTGTGCCTCAGGCCTTTTGCCTGATTCCACGAACTCAAATTCGCCGATGTCGCCAAATTCGGTGGCAAACACTTCGAAAATATTGTTATGACTTCCGGCAGCGCCAATAACGGGGTTGTTGTCAAAAACTCTGAATTTCACACCAGTTCCAGCGTCCAGAGTTTCTCCGGTTTTTCCCTTGATTTCCGCGGCTTCCCATTTGTAGTGTGCCGGGGGAACGGTATCGGCAACCACGACATAAACCATTGTGTTTCTTCCAGCTGATGAATTGCCACTCTGATACAAGCCACGAACAAAAACGCCGCCCACAGCATAGCTGTTATCGCGAATTTTATAAAAATTCTTTACTTCACTCTGGTCGGTAATTTTTGTTCCTTCGGGTTTCAGTTCAGCTTCGACTTCAATCCAGCACCAGACACAGTCTCGTGCAGACTCCAGACCTGAGTGAAGATCGACAACCCAGAAATCAGGCGCAGTAGGCGTCGAGAAGCTGAGCGACAGCTTTGATTTCCCGACTTCATACTGTTCAGAAGACGGGGGAGTAATAAAATACTTGGTGTTGTACCTTCCGGTTGGGTAAAAATCCATGTCGGCAGCGCCCTGCATGGCCACATACCCTGCTCTGACTATAACTCTGGCCTCTTCAGCCATATCCACTGTAAACTCGTTGTCGTCAGCATCGATAAACTTTCTGGAAACAACTGCGCCAGTCTGAGATATGGCTCCTGTGCGCTGAGTCAGCGTCGAGTCGAGGCCTTCTCGCAGGGCAGAAACGCCGCCCGCACCGGTAGCGCTTATTTCATAATCATTAAGGCTCTTTGCCCCCTCGTCTGCCTGCGGATCCCGGCTTGCCGCAGCAATCTGTTCCATGTCGAAATCTGCCGGAATAGCCGAGCTTTCCATGAAAGCTGCTCTGGCGATCGGATCATTCCATACCGACATAAGAACTCTTATGGCCGTTTCTTTGTCGTAAGTAAGTTTCCAGACGGCTTTTTCGTTTGGGGTATCTTCGGCTATGATAACGCTGGGCGGAGTCTCAAAGTTAACGTATTTGAGGCCAACAGCCTGAGGTGGAAACGTACCGTCACGATAGTCGCCTCTGCCGTTACCGGATATGGTCCAGGTGGGAAGCGGGGCCCCCTCGACGGTAGTCCCCCCAACTCCGCGTACTTTTCCTTCTTCCCAGTGTTCGGGGGCAGCATCAGCGGCAGTACCTTCGATTACGCCTTCAAAAACCAGGTTAGTACCAGCCGGAACAACGAGCAGCTTCATGGCCTTGTCAACCCAACCCTTGTAATACCTGCCACCAGAAAAGGGCGTACCATCAAGGCCTTCTGTGGGCACAGAAGTAGTGCCTTCGCTGTTACCATAGCCCGGAGGGTAAGAAATCAGGCCGGTAACCGGGTCAGCCGGCCCCTTTGCTGAACAGGCATAAAGACAGGGAGACAACGCGACGGCCAGAAAAAATGCACACGCAACTGGCAATAAAAAATGTCTTTTTGTCATAAAACCCCCAAAAAAATCAGCATCTTACTATCTTATACGTTAATTATACCTGAAATGATTCAGTTTTATTCAGCAAAACCACTTGAGGTATCTTATTTTTTATTTCTTCGTAATCAGCTGCGCAGGGACCGGCCTTTTCCGCATCGGCGGCACCGGCAGCAAGACCGAGCATGGCCGACTCAAAAATTCCCAGGCCCTGACGACGGCCATAAATAAGACCAGCCAGAGTAGCATCGCCGCACCCTACGGCAGAGACTTCTCTTGCCGGGGCCGGCAAAAATTCGAAAAGGCTTTTTCCGTCCCAGAGAATGACGTTTCTTTTCCCGTCAGTTATCATCGCACCCCAAATACGCCATTTGATAAGTTCTCGAAAAAAATCACCACGGCACGCCAGATCGAAAGGGTCTATACCAAAGGTTTCCAGCGCTTCTTCCCGGTTGTGTTTAAGAAAGAACCCGCCATGCCTGCAGGCAGACTTCAAAGGCTCACCGCGAGCGTCGAGAAAAATCTCACCTTTGAAACCGTCAAGAGCCTCAAGTACCCGCAGGTAAAAGTCCCGGTTTTGTCGGCCAGGAACGGTTCCTGACATGGCAACAATAGAAGCGCGTTCGGCTTCTGTCTTTATCAAAGCAAGCATTGCAAGGATCTCAGACTCAAGAAGCTCTTCGCCGTCTTCCATCCACCAGTGATGTTTGCCTTTTTCAGGTGCAAACAAGTTTATGCCGATGCGGGTCTCGGCCTCAACATTAACGAATCGACCGGGTATACTCTGCTGCCTCAAGCCGGCGATCATGCGGGCGCCAGTGCCACCTCCGGCAAAAGTGAGAGCGAGTGCCGGCCGCCCCAAAGTCTTCAGCATTCTTGCGACGTTTATCCCCTTTCCGCCAACCGTGAAGGGCATCTGCTTAACTCTCGTGCCTTTGCAATCTTCGGAAAAATCCCCGAAAATCTGGTAATCCAGCAGCGGATTAGGGGTAATGGTAAGTATCATGACTTTTGCGTCCCGGTTTACAATATTTCAGATTTAAAGTATCATCGCACAATGAAAAATGAAACCTTTTCTTTGCTGATATTCCACGGTTCTGCCCGGCCAGAAGCATATAACGAAGCAGTCAGATTTGCCGAAAAGCTTAAGAATCAGGCTGGCACAGCGGCGTTTTCCATTTGTTTCCTTAAAGGGGCGCAGCCAGAAGTCGACAACGCAATAAGTCAGGCCATCCGGGATGGCTGGACAAAAATTAAACTGATACCTCTTTTTTTATTGCCCGGCAGCCACACGCTCGTCGATATTCCTGAGATAGTAAACGCTTTTAAGAGGCAGTTCCCAACGATCGAGTTCAATGTTCGAGACTGCCTTGTCAATCTACCTGAATTCGTTCAGATGGTCGAAACCCAGCTTAGGAGCCACTGAAAATGTCTGATCGTGATATCAGCAGCCTGATGCGTAAAACTATCTTTTCTGCGGTTGTGGCCACTGGCCTTTTCGGGGCAGGAATATTCGGTTTTTACCTCGGATGGCACCAGATAAAAAGACCGATGTTGGTGCCCCTTGCCTTTCATGGAGTGACCGACAAACCGTCTTACCCCTGGGAAATCACTGCCAACGACCTCGACTCGATGATCAGGCAGTTCAAGCGTCATGATTTTGCGGCTGTTGCTCCTGCAAGCCTGAGTTCAATGCTCGACAACGGTTTTACAGGCAGAAATATGCTGATAACTTTTGACGATGGATTAAGCACTTCTGCTGAGGCCATCAAACAGCTTTATCGTGATCATGGCATCAGATCGGTTTTTTTCGTAATTACCGACCTGCTTGGCAAACCCGGATACGTCGACAAGAACACCCTTCTGGAACTGCAGAATGATTTTGGTTGTCACATAGGGCTTCATGGCCGCCGCCACTACGAAACGAGCAAAATTATCGCAGAAGGGGGCGATCTGACAGCCGAAATAGAGGAGGCCAGAACCGATCTGTCAGCCATGTTGCACCATTATATCGACTGGTATGCTTACCCCTATGGTGATTACAACGCTTCGGCAGTGGCCGGCATAGCTTCTACAGGCATAAAATTCGCCTTTACCATCGAGGGAGAAGAGGTAAAAAAAGACTCTAACAGAATGCTTCTGCCAAGAGTCATGTATTTAAAAGGCGCCCAGGAGGCTGGCGAAGTCTCGCCAGCAGACTGGCTGCCCCCGTCTTCTGCCAGCACAGGTTCGTTAACCATAACTCTTTCTTTGCTGGCCGGGTTTCTTGGCCTGAACTGGACATTGAAATTCCTGGCCTTTTTCAGGGCCTGGTCGAAGTTGCGGCGCAAACCTCAGACGTGAGCCTTGCCAGCAAAAATTGACAGGTAAAAAGCAGGGTAACCTGTAAGCCGGGTTCTGTACCTCTTGCGAGGCGTCGGCCATCTATCTGGGATCAGAGTTACCTCTGACCTCTAGCGACTTACCCGGGGTAGTGGCGAAACGGGCCGTTTCATCCCCCTGTTTAGTCTTGCTCCGGTGGGGTTTACCAGGAAACGCTGTCACCAGCGCTCCGGTGCGCTCTTACCGCACCTTTTCACCCTTGCCTGTGTCTTGCGACCATCGGCGGTTTGTTTTCTGCTGCACTTTCCGTCCCCGAAAAATTTCTTTTTCGAAGCCTGGGTGTTACCCAGCACCATGCCCTGTGGAGCCCGGACTTTCCTCATCCTTTCGGACGCGACCGACCGGTTACCCTGCAATTTCACCTATTCAATTCTGACATTCCGGCGAACACCGGTCAACCTCATCATCAAACCAGCACGCCCTGACGGATACAACGGCTCTTTTTTTCGACGCGAGAATCCGCAGCGCTCACAGGCGTATATCCGGCGCTGCAGGCCAAGAGTTCCTTTTCCCGGCTCTTTCAGAACTTCACTGCTGACTTTCAGAGCGCCATTACATCTGGGGCAACGCTCTACAAAGAAAATAATATAAAAGAGAAAAAGACCGATGAGAAGGGCAAGCAATATTTCTTTTGAAGTCCAGAGGAAGTAGCGAAGGTCAAAAACCTGAGAAGCGCCAGTAGCACGTTGTTCATCTCTCTTTAGCTCGTCGAGAAGCATGCGACGAATCGCTTTTACCCCTTCGAGAAAGCCTACGCCATCGTTATTGGCGGCATTGTTCGGGAGAATGACCTGATTAAGGATTTTCTCACCCATTTCCCTGGTAATGAGATATTTAAGACCAATTCCGACCCTGAGATGCACCTTGCCATGTGCCGCTCCCTCGGGCAAAAGCGCGTAGATGAGAATGCCTCTCTTATCGAGCCCGATAGTGCGAATCCATTCTGAGAAAAAAGTTTCGACCTGTGCCTGGCTTTCGGCCAGATTATTCGTTCTGAGCGTTCTGATCAGAACCCGAATGCGCATTTTTTCTTCAATTTCGGCGCAATCTGCGACGATTAAAGGTCTGAGATCAGCTTTAACAAGGCCGGCACGATCATCTATATACTTTGCAGCATCCGCCTGCTGCGGCTTGGGCGAAGTTTCAATGGTTCCGGTGGCTGGCTGGGCACTGCACACCCCTGCAGTCAGTAAGAAAACAGACAGCAACAGTTGCAGCCAGACGTTGATTTTGCAAACTCTCATAGTCAAACCCGTTGTCCGGTCCAGTAGATGAGGACGCTGCAGTTTGAGCATGACTCTGCGCCCTCATGCGAGGTCACAGCGCTGACAAAACCTGCCGGGAAACCCATACCACAAGATGGGCAGGAAGGAGTTTCGGCGGGAAAAACCACCTGACCGTGCTTTTTCTGACGCAGTTCTTCGTATTTTTCGAGCAGATCACCCTCAATTTTCAGGCTTATCTGCGACCGCTGTGTCTGAATAGTTTCAATTTCTTTGCGAATCCCGGTAATTTCTTCGGCAACCCGGGTTTTGACCTGTTCAAGATGATCACGTCGCCCGGCGACGACTTTCAGCCCTTTTTCAGTGTCTTTCTCGAGCATCTCAATCTTTTCCATGTCTTCGAGAATTTTTGTCTCTTCTTCGCCAGCCTTATGCCGCAATGTCTTCAGTTCTTTTTCGAGGGCAGCATAACTGGCGGGCGATAATCCGGCACTCTGCATCTTGATTTCAGCGAGCCTGACCTGCTGATTCAGTTCATTGTGCTCTGTTTCAGCCTTGCGCCGGCGCAGCTGGATCTTCTTCAACAATGCCAGCTTCTTTTCTACCAGCTCGGCATCAGCATCTATTTCCTTTTGCATTCTGGAAATTTTCTGACGCCGTTCTTCGATCTGGCCTTTTGCGGCATCTATTTTCAGGTCCAGTTCCTGGAGTGGAATCAGCGGCTTACATGCTATCACTTGCTACCTCAAAATTTCAGGTTAATTCATCAAGTTTTAACATTAGCAGAAGCATGTTCTCCTGTCAATAAAATCGGCCCTCAGCTACTGGCAATTACGGCATTTGATGAGGAGTTTGGACAGATTCAGCCATTGACCGCAACTGCAAAGAATGCTATAATGTTTTTTCTCATCCATCTGGAGGTAGTCATGGAGTCAATCCCTACAATCGCAATTATCGGACGGCCAAACGTCGGCAAGTCTTCTCTTATGAACCGCATCGTTGGCTATCGTCATGCAATAGTCGACCCAACCCCCGGGGTAACCCGTGACCGCAACTACGCTGAAGCTACCTGGAACGGCAGACGCTTCAATCTGGTCGATACCGGCGGGCTCGACCCTGACGACTCTCAGCCCTTGATGACTTCGATAAAACAACAGGTAGATTTCGCGCTGCGTGAAGCTGAAGCCATCATTTTTGTCTGCGACGGCAAAGCCGGGCTCGTCCCCGACGACAAGCAGATTTTGAATTTTTTACGAAAACACTGGTCCGGGCACCCGATGTATGTTGCGATCAACAAGCTCGACAACCCAAACGATGAATCGCAGTTGATTGAGTTCTACGAACTCGGAACGGATGAACTTTACCCGGTTTCGGCCGTTCACGGCCACGGCGTCGCCGATCTTCTCGATCTTCTTGTCAAAGACATGCCGGTAAACTTTTTGTCTGAAGAAGAAAAACTCCAGGAAAAAGCTCTGGAGCGCATTGCCATAGTCGGCAAACCAAACGTTGGCAAGTCGATGTTATTCAACAAGCTCATCGGCGAAAGTCGCTCAATAGTCGACAATGTCGCCGGTACAACCCGTGACACAATTCTTTTCAAGTTTCAGAGAGCGGGCAAAACTTACAATTTTATCGACACCGCCGGCCTGCGACGCCCTGACCGTGAAAAAGACGATGTCGAACAATACTCTGTTTATAGAACCCTCGGCGCCATAAAAAATACAGACCTGGTCATCCTGGTAATGGACGCCTCCAAAGGCGTAATAACTTACCAGGACAAGCGCATTGCCGGGCGCATAATCGACAGTGGCGCCGGTTGCATCATCGTCTGGAACAAATGGGACATCGCCAGTCATGACGAACACTTCTGGGCGGAGCTTATCAAGCAGACTCGCGAAGAGTTTCCGCTGCTGTCTTTTGCTCCCATGCTTGCAACCTCTGCTAAAACCGGTTTGCGTGTCAACAAGCTCTTCAGTCTGATCGATCATGTCCAGGAAACCGGTCGTCGCCGCATTGCTCCTGAAACTCTGCGAACTATCCTTTATGATGCAGTGACCATTCAACCTCCGCCGACCTACAAAGCTCGCGAGGTCAAACTCAAGTCGATCATTCAGCTCGATGGCCCGCCGATTGTATTCAAACTGAAGTGCTCAGAACCGAAGGGAGTTCACTTTTCTTACCAGCGTTACCTGCTGAACCACATAAGACAGGAAGAAAGCTTCGAAGGCTGGCCCGTAAAACTCATAACAGGAAGCTGAAATGGACTACCTTTTCGCACTTCTCACCGGTTATCTCTGCGGCTCGATACCGACCGCATACTGGCTGGGGTTGATTTTTTATCGTCTCAATATCTTTGAGCACGGCAGCCGCAACATGGGTGCCACCAACGTCTACAGAGTTCTGGGCACCCTCCCCTTTGCGTTCACCCTTGCCATAGATGTTTTAAAGGGAATGGCGGCAGTTTTTATCAGTGCCGCGTTCTGGCCGGCTGGCCCTGCCGTAGTATTCATCGCCGCTGCCGGAGCTCTTGCCGGCCACACGCTCTCATTCTGGGTCGGGTTCAAGGGCGGAAAGGGCGTAGCCACCGGTCTGGGCGTTTTCATGGCGCTGGCGGGCAAAGCGGCTCTCGGCAGCCTGAGTGTATTCATGATCACTCTGCTCATCAGTCGGATGGTGTCTTTAAGCTCTGTTCTTGCAGCGACTTTTCTGCCATTGTTCATCTTTTTATCCGGCGAGCCTGGTCCGGCCCACAATCTTTATCTGACTGCGTTTGCCACGTTGATTGCCGCCTTCGTCATCTTCAAACACAAAAGCAATATCCAGCGAATTATAACGGGTGAAGAAACCAGACTGTCGTGGAGAACCCCGACAGTCGAGCCTTTGCCATCTGACAATAAGCCGACAGACGGGGAGAACACCAAATGAAATTTGCCGTAATCGGTGCCGGCTCCTGGGGCACCACACTTGCTAACCTGCTTTGTCATAACGGTCACGAAGTAAAATTGTGGGCCAGAGAAACAGAAGTGGCCGATGGCATCAACGGAGCTCGCCAGAACCCGTTCTTCGTAACTCATCTGCATCTTCACCCCTCTTTGGTCTGCACTAACAACCCGGGTGAAGCTCTTGAAAATGCACAACTAGCGGTTATCTCAATCCCATCGACCTTTATCAGACCGGTTATTGAGCCTTATAAATCACAACTGAAAAAACTCGCAGGCATCGCAAATGTGGCCAAAGGGTTTGAGCGTGGCAGCGGCCGACGTATTTCTCAGGTGATATGTGATATCCTCGGCATCGAACAGGGTTCCAACGCCGACAGAGTAGCCTGTCTTTCCGGCCCGAACCTGGCCGATGAAGTTGCCCAAAAGAAGCTTGGCGCTTCAGTCATAGCCTCCCCGGACACCGAACTTTCAGAAACACTGCAGCAGTGTTTTTCGACCCCCTATTTCAGGGTTTATCGCCAGACTGACCGCACTGGCGTCGAACTTGGCGGCACTCTAAAAAATATTTTCGCTATTGGGGCCGGCATCGTTGACGGCCTGGACCTCGGCGACAATGCCAAAGCAGCCTATCTTACCCGCAGTCTGCACGAACTCGTTCGACTGGGCACCGCTCTGGGCGGCGAGGCTCAGACCTTTTACGGCCTGGCTGGTCTTGGCGACCTTATGGCGACTGCCTCTTCGCCACTTTCAAGGAATCATCGACTGGGTCAGGCTATCGCCAGCGGCAAAACTCTGAAAGAATTTATCGAATCGACAAAGATGGTGGTAGAAGGGGTAGAGGCAGCAAAAATTGCCAGCGAATGGGGCAAAAAACTAACTCTTCAGTTGCCAATTACCGAAGAATTATGCAGGGTACTTTTTGATGGCTGCCCACCGGATATTGCTGCGGCAAATCTTATGGGGCGCTCCTTAAAGGCCGAGACTGAATGACCTAACAGGAGAAAAAAGCTGATGAATTTTTTTCGATCCGGACTGTTTGTCGCCGCCGTGCTGGTTTTTCTGACGTCGATTTTCGTCACGATTGTTTATTTTCAGAATGCCGCACCTGGCAAAACTTCTACGCCAGCATCACCCGCAACCAGCGAAAAAGCCGCAGGGTCACCAGCACAGGGAACCCACCTTCAGACAGAAGTAAAATCTGTCCAGATAGCTTTTTCTGACGGTCAGCAGCAGCTTGAAGTCAAAGAAGTGCCATTGATTTCCGTAACCCGCGCTGACGACCGCATAGTAAAAATAGAGGCTGACGGCGATCTGGCCAAAAGTTTGATCGATAACCTAAAAATTTCGACCGTAAAAGAACCTCAGCCGGCCCGTGTCGAAACCCCCAAAAACGCCTTTCAACGCATCATCCGTGGCGAGCCCGGCCTTGAGATCGACCGGGAGAAAACCCTGGCGGCCCTCGAAAAAAGCATTGTCGACAATATCGACGCTCCCAGCATTCCGGTCAATATTGTCATGGAAAAAACTGAAGGAAAGGAAGGATTTAGCACTAAAATGCAGGAATTAGGCTTTACCACGCTTTTGGCATCCTTTTCGACCCTGCATGAAGGTCATATAGAAGATGCTGAGCGCAACGTCAACCTCGAGATTGCCAGCCATAAGATAGACGGGCTGATAATCCCACCAGGCGGCAAATTCAGCTTTAACAAAGTCGTGGGCGCCCGTACTGAGCAAAACGGCTTCAAAAAGGCCGGAGTCATTTCACAAGGGCGGGTTATTCCTGGTCTTGGCGGTGGCATCTGCCAGGTAAGCACCACCCTTTACCGGGCAACTCTGTTAAGCGGCATGAAAATCGATGAGCGCCACAACCACTCGATTTATGACGGCATAGAATATGCCGATCGCGGTCTCGATGCTGCTGTAGCCTGGGGTTACAAAGACTTTCGTTTCACCAATACCCTCGACATTCCTGTATTGATCGCCAGCAAAGCCGGCAAAGGCCGGGTAGAAATAGAGATTTTTGCCGAAAAGAAACCTTTCGAAGCAATAGTCCTGGAAACGAGAAACGAGCAGAAACACCCTTTCAAAACTCAGAAAAAAAGCAATGCCAGCCTTAAAAAAGGCCAGGTCAAAGTCGTTCACCCGGGCGTCGAT
>Ga0116142_10005130_pt1 | contig 12000 bp, 7 predicted proteins | sample AD_UKC033_MetaG_FD_89785 | JGI IMG/M metagenome (GOLD analysis project Ga0116142, IMG submission 89785) | Active sludge microbial communities of municipal wastewater-treating anaerobic digesters from USA - AD_UKC033_MetaG | ecosystem: Engineered > Bioreactor > Anaerobic > Digestate | place: USA... | reverse complement strand
CGAGGATGAGGCACGTCATGGGGATGGCCATGAGAAGCCCGAGAAGACCCAGGAGCTTTCCCCAGACGGACAGGGAAAGGAGGATCATGACAGGATTCAGGCCTGTCACTTTCCCCATGATCCGGGGAACGAGAAAGCCGTCCTGGATGACCTGGACGACGAGCACGACGAGTGCCGTCAAGCCGAGAGATATCCAGAGGCTCGTCCCCGTTTCCAGGGAGTGGAACAGGGCGAGGATGAAGGCGGGGACAAGGCCAACGAGCTGGAGATAAGGGACCATGTTGAGTAGGCCGATAAACAGCCCCAGGAGAATTCCCAGGGGAAGGTGGATCAGCCAGAACCCCGCCGCCGTGAGCAGCCCCACCAGGGCGGCCACCAGGGCCTGGCCGCGGAAATAACGGTTCATGGAAAGACGGAAATCGCCGACGAAGGAAACGATCCCGTGACGGTACTTCGGCGGCAGGGCATTCCGCCAGGCCTGGGAGACTTTCTCGTAATCCATGAGGATAAAGACAAGATACAGGCCGATGATGGAAAGGCCGACCAATCCCAGGAAGAAGCTCGCCGTGCCCGTGATCACCCCCCAGAGGCCGGGAAGGACTTTCTGGGCGGCCCCCTCCAGGAGGTTCACGAACCGCTCGGTCCGGAAAAAGGCCTGGACGTCCTCCCGGGCGAAGTAACCCCGGAGGGCCTCCCAGAAATTGGCGGGAAGATATTCCGCCGCCCGATCGGCGATGGCCGAATCATTGACGATTCCTGAAAGGATCTGTCCCATCTGGCGCACCTCGTCGGTCACGAGAGGCACGATGACAAGGACCAGGGCGGTGATTCCGCCGATAACGGTGAAGAGAGCGACCAGGACGGACAGAAACCGGTTTTTCAGCTTCTTCTCCACCAGGAGAACGAGGGGGTGAATCAGGTAGGCCAGAAGCAGGGCCACCGCGAAGGGGATGAGGACGTCGCTCAGGTATCCCAGGAGGCGGATGAGACCGTAGATCAGGGCGGCACCGATGGCCATGCGGACCACGGTGTCGAAAGTCAGGGGCCTGTCGCTGCGCAAGACCATGAGGGGAACCTCCTTCACTGCACGAAACGGTACCCTTTATATATTTTATTTCCCGTCTCGATGCAATTCTCCCGCGGGGTTCCTGTCATTGATGCGTGATTGGTAAAAATAAATCTGTCCCCTTTTTTTTCTTTGCCGCGAAGGGGATTTTTCTGGTAAGGGGACTTCATTAATTTTTTCTTTTAAAAAACAACGTCTCTGCGGAAAGTACAGGTCCGGTACTTTTCAGGGGATCACCGGGAACGGCGCCCATGAAGACGCGGAACAAATTCCTCATCGTCGTCGGGATCATCATCACCGCCGGTATCTTTCTTTCCTCGGCCGCCACCTACATCACAGCGAAAAAACAGCTCGAATCGACGGCCCGAGAGGAAATGGAACGCCTCGTCATCCTCATCGCCGCCCAGAGCAGGCTCACCCTGGATCTTCTCAAGAGAGACGTCCAGGTTCTCGCCGAACTCCCCCTGATACAGCAGACCATCGCGTTTCCCGACAACCTGGAGGTCGTGGCCGCCACGTGCCGGTTTTTCCAGGCCACCGTCCACGAGGGAAAGGTCTTCCAGTCCATCAATCTTGTCAACCGGGACGGCCTGTGCCTCGCCTCCTCGCTTCCGGACCGCATCGGCCTTACCTTCGTGCGGAAAAATCTCGCCCTGCAGTTCTACTTCCAGTCCGCCCTGGCCGGGGAAACCCGGATATCCCAGATTCTCATCAGCGAGACCACCGGGCGGCCCTGCATCTTTCTCAACGTCCCGGTTAAACAGACGGGCCGGACCGTCGCCGTCCTCCGGGCCACCGTGGACCTGGCGTATTTCAACGAAAACTTCCTGCGGTTCCACACGTACACCACCGGAAGCAACGCCTTTCTCTTTCACCCCGGGATCGGCGGAAGCGTCCCGAAAAGCGGCCCCCTCGCGGACACCGCGGGAACGGCTCCCTATGAGCCGCCGCGCATCCCCTTTCCGGCGGAACAGATGAAACGGGACAAGGGCTTCATCACCTATGAATCGACGTCGGGACCACGCCTGGCGGCCTTCCTGAAAAACCAGGACCCCGAATGGTTCTTCGTCTTCGAAAGACCCCTGAAAGAGGTCCTGGCGCCGATCCAGGCCCTGGGCCAGGTAACCCTGCTGACCCTCGTCATCATGCTCGTCGCCCTCTCCGCCACCGTTTTTTTCATGGCCCACCCCATTCTTGCGAGGCTCCAGAAGTGCATCGCTTTCGTCGGGGACATCGGAGAAGGGCATCTCGAAAAGCGTCTCGATCTCGCCGGTTCCGATGAAATCGCCCGGCTCGGCCGTGGATTGGACGCCATGGCGGAAAACCTCGAGGAGAACCGCCGCGCCCTGGAGAAGGCGGAACGCTTGTACCGGGGGATTTTCGAAAACGCCGTGGAGGGGATTTTCGTCACCGACGCCGAAGGGCGCCTTTTGAACGCGAACCAGGCCCTGGCGGGCCTCCTCGGGTATGACTCTCCCGAGGAGATCATCGGCAGAAACGTCACCGAGTTTTACAGGATCGAACGGCGGAACGCTCTCATCGCGACCCTCCGGTCCCGGAGCGTGGTAACGAATTTTGAGATCATTTTCCACCGGCGGGACGGCGCTCCCCGGACCGGGGTCATTTACGCCCGGGCGGAGCGAAATGAGAGCGGACGGATTATCCGGATTCAGGGGATCCTGGACGACCGGACGGAGCAGAAAGCCATGGAGGAGGAGCGGCGGCGGGCGGCGGAAATGGAAAGGCGTCTCGCTCAGTCAAGGCTCGAAACCCTGCGGTACCAGATCAACCCCCATTTCCTCTTCAACGTCCTGAACTCCCTGGACGCGCTGTCCAAAACAAGCCCGGAACGGATCACAAACCTCATCCAGAAGCTGTCCCGGTATCTCCGGTCCACCTTCTCCGCCACGCGCTCCGGTTTCGTGCCCCTGAGGGAGGAGCTGGAAACCATCGAAAGCTACCTGGGCCTCGAAAAGGTCCGATTCGAGAACGATCTCGTCGTCACGTTCCGCGTGTCCCCCATGATCGGGGACATCCCCGTTCCCGAGCTTCTCCTCCAGCCCCTGGTGGAAAACGCGGTGAAGCACGGCATGAAAACATCGGCCATGCCCCTCTCCATCCGGGTTTACGGGTGGGTCGCCGGCAACCGGCTGCGGATCGAAGTGGCCAATACGGGCCGTTGGATTCCCCGGGAAGACGAAACGGGCAGACGGACCGGCGTGGGGCTCGAAAATCTTCGGGCGCGGCTGAAACTGGCCTATAACGAGCGTTACCGCCTGGACCGGGAAGAAGAAAACGGGTGGGTCAACGTGACCGTCGAAATTCCCATGAAGGACGAAACCCATGAACGGGTCGCCTGAAACGCCTCTTCGGGCCTTCATCGTCGACGATGAACGGCTGGCCCGGGAAAACCTTCGGGACCTTCTCCGCGAACATCCCCGGATCCGGGTCGTGGGGGAAGCCCGCAATGTCGACGAGGCGCGAAGGGGCATCGCCAGCGGGCGTCCCGATCTTCTTTTCCTGGATATCCAGATGCCCGGAGGATCGGGCTTTGACCTCATCGAAGGGCTGGAAGCCCCCCCCTTGACCATCTTCGTGACGGCATACGACCGGTTCGCCATCCGGGCTTTTGAAGTCAATGCCCTGGACTATCTTCTGAAACCCGTTGACCCCGGGCGGCTGAAAAACGCCCTGGAAAGGGCGCTGGAAAGGTCCCTCCCGGCCCCGGAACCGGAAACGGGCCTGTCCCCCACCGACCGGGTTTTCCTGAACACGGGGAAAAAGGCTCTTTTCCTTCCCGTTAGGGACATCGCCGCCATAACCGCCGAGGGAAATTACACCCACGTGGTAGACACCCGGGGCCGTCGCTACATGGTCCGGTGCACCCTGAGGACCTGGGAAAACCGCCTGCCGAAAGAGATCTTCATCCCCCTCGACCGGTCCCTCATGATCAACCGGCAACAGGTGCGGTCCTGGTCCGTCCAGTGCCGGAAAGCGGACGTGCGCCTGGCCGACATCGACACCCCCTTTTCCCTGGGACGGGCCGCTTATCAGCGATTCCGCGAGCTCGTCATGGGAAGACCCGCCGATTGAAAATCCTGACCCCCATGAGAGCACAAAAGACCGTTTCACCACAAATATGGGCTGATTCATCCAATATGGATTGATCTGCCCCATTTGATGGCGTACGATTCGACCGGTCCCAGGAGGTCCTCTTACGGGGCGGAATAAAAAAAGGCGAGAGGGCACGGGAAATGAACAGAGACAGCAGGACGGAGGGCGCGCTGAACCATCTCGCGGATCTTTGCGAGAAGATTTCCCTGAGAGAGCACGGCGGGAAGGAGGAAATTCTCGAATTCACGAAATCGGGCAAATACTCCCCCACGGTTTCCAGGCTGGCCGAGGCCTTCGGCCTGATGATGGCGAGGCTCGACGCCCATGACGTGGCGAAAGAGAACCCCGGGAAAAAGCAGGAGGGAGGCAACGGGACCCCCCCGGGGCGGGGAAAGGAAAACGCCGGCCTTTCTCTTCCGAATACGGGAGAGCCTGAAAGCGCGAAAGCCTGTCCCGTTCGAATCCTGGGAAAGAGCGAGAAAATCAGAAAGACGCTGAAATGGATCGACAGGATCGCCGACCTTTCATCCAATGTGCTCATCACGGGGGAAACGGGAACGGGAAAGGAACTGGTCGCAAAGACCATCCACTACGGCAGCCGGCGGAAGGACATGCCTTTCATCGCCATCAACTGCGCCGCCGTCCCGGAAGCTCTTTTCGAAAGCGAGATCTTCGGAATCGAAAGAGGGGTCGCCACAGGCGTGGGAAAGCGGATCGGGAAAATGGAGATGGCCAGCAGGGGAACCCTGTTCTTCGACGAGATCGCCGACATGCCCCTCAACATACAGGCCAAGGTGCTCCGGGTTATCGAAGACAGGCACATCGAGAGGCTGGGATCCCGAAAGCCCATTCCCATCGACATCAGGATCATCGCCGCGACAAACAAGAACTTAAGCGAAGAAGTCATCGAGGGCCGTTTCCGGGAAGACCTTTTTTACCGTCTCAACGTTATCCGGATTCACATCCCGCCGCTCCGTGAACGGTGGGAGGACATCCCCCTCCTGGCGGATTTTTTCCTGAAGGAATACAGCCGGGCCCATGGCCGGGCGTTCAAAAAATTTTCCCGGCCGGTGATGGATCTTTTTTCCTGTTATCCCTGGCCCGGAAACGTCCGGGAACTTCGAAACGAGGTGGAGCGGGCCACCGCGCTGGCCTGTTCCGAAACAATCACCATCGCAGACTTTTCCGAAAACCTGAGAGACTTTCACGATAACAGCCCCCTGGATCCGTCCATGACCCTCTCCTGGAAAGAAGAACGCATGGCGGTTCTGCAAATTCTCGAAAAAACAGGCGGCAACAGAACGAAAACGGCCGCCATTCTGGGAATCACCCGGGAAGGCCTCCGAAAAAAGATGCAACGCCTTCAGCTGTCCGTCTGACACCGGGGGGACGCCCAAGGAATGGGGACAGATTTAAAACTGTCCCGATTCCTTGCCCCCACCCGTTAAAAAGACAATGGCTCTCTCATCGAACATGCTCTAAAAAAATAACGTGGTGGATCGTCGATTGGTGCCCTGTTTCGTTTTTCAAATCCCTGGCCGAAGGAGTTTCCGATGATTCTGAGAATACACAGCCGCCCGTGGAAAAAAATTCGGTGTCTCATCGTCCTGGCAGCGATCCTGGCCGTCATGGCGGGCCTCTTCGCCTGCGCCGACGACGATGGGTACATCTCTCAACCGCCGGAAGAGGCGCTGCCCGCGACGCCCGGCACGATGTTCGCGGCCATGCTGAGGGGAATCTCGTCGGGCATCGGAAACTGGGGGGTAAAGGAGGCCCTCGGGTGGCTCCTCTCCCTGACCGGCGTGGACAGGGACAAAGCCACCGAAGAAATGAAAAACCAGCTGGATAAAATGAACAGGAAGCTGGATTACATCATCGATGAGCTCAGAAACATCGAATCCGAACTGGCAGACATCCTCAAAGCCATCCAGATGGTTGAGGACGACATCATCAACAACAACGAAAACCTGAAAATCGCCGATGACATCGACGTCATCGACAACCAGTACGGGAACCTGCAGTACTTCACCGTGGATGTCATGGGCACGGCGGAAGGCAAGGCCAGGGCCCGGCAGATGGCCGACGACATCCTCGCCGCCGGCGGTTACGACATCGATCAGAGGCTCTACGACATCCACGCGGGCATCATGGGAACCGATCCCGGCATCACCGAAGGGGCCATGAGCGCCTGGACCACGACCCTCATCGACAAGGTGGAAACGGAAGACCTCCTGAATCTTTACCTTTCCCTCGAGTACTACTTCAGTTCGCTCATCAGCACCCAGTCCAAGGGTCTCACCCTGATGGTGGAAGCCCTGCATCACCGCGACAACCCCGTCAACGCCGCTTCGGGACGTCTTGCACAGGGCTTCCCCGGGACGGCCGAGCAGTATCTCAAAGAAAAATTCACCCCGTGGATGGAGGACGAGGTGGAGGAGTTTCTCCGCTGCGTGGACCGGCTGGTGGTGGCCGGCCTGGATCTTCGGACCAACGCCACGGCGCCCGTTGAAATCATTCCTGAAGATGTCCGCCAGATCTACTTCCGGGCCGATTTCGTGGCCGCCCAGGTCTCATCGAGGCATTCCTTCGGCCTGGCGGTCCGCCTGATCGGGGAGCCCGATTCGCTCCAGGCATATGTCAAGGACAAAATCCCGGTTCTGGCTGAAAGCGCGCCCATGGAGATCGTGCCCGTCGGCCTTCCGGGCCGGCGGAAGGACGTGCGCCTGACGGCGGTGGAGCACTGGATGCACTGGCCGGACGGCTACACGGAGGCCTACATGCAGTGGAACTGGGGCGCTTGCGATGACAACAACAACACGCACGAGGGCTTCATCACCTTCAACGGGGCCACGGAGGTGGCGGTGGCCAAGTTCAGCCTGCCCGATGCCTCTTACGGCCAATGCAAGGTGACCGTCGAAGCGCCCCGGGAAACCCCTTCCACGTTTGGCGTCGTGCTGGTTTTCGATGACGGCGGCAAGCCGCTCCATCACGCCACCATGGACGCCCACCTCTACGGCAGCGCCGTCATTCCCATCCGCCACGGACCCACGTGGGCCTGGGGGAGAACATACGAGGACTTTGACAAGCGGATCGACCCCACCTGTGATTACAGCGTCAGGGTGACGCCGCCTTGGGCCTGGGCCAGGGCCCGGCTTCAGGAAAACATCCACTGGTACAACTCCCACGCCGGCTTCGACGTCGAAAGCGGGATTTACCTGCCCGTTCTCAACGGCATGAAAAGCGGGGAGAAGCAGAGAGTCACCTGCCGGGCGAAAATTCACGCCAGGGAGGAGGGCGGCCTCGACAAGGGCTCGAACGCCATAGACTTTGCGAATCTCAAGTGGGGACGTAACGTCGTCGACACCGGCGGCGAGGGGTTCTGGGACAGCACGTCGGGAAACCACACCCTGCACTGGGCCCCGCACGGTTACGTCACGTATACGGGAGACACCGGCAACCCCGCCTACCTGATTCTTGGGATCCGTCTCGCCAATCATGTGAGAGGCTCCGAGGGCCAGTACCTGGAAGTCAAGGCGTGGGTTGATGAGGCCTACCTCTTCTTTTAAAATGGGGACAATAAAAAATGGGGACAGATTTAAATCTGTCCCCATTCCTTTTTCTTACAATCTGTCCCCTTTCCTTTTTCTTACAGATTTAAATCTGTCCCCATTTTGGTAACGGGTAACGGGACAGGTTTAAACCTGTCCCGTTTCTTTTTTTTTTACTTCGTCCCTATCTTCGTGAGGTCCATCCCCGTCAGCGTTTTCATCTGCTCGAAGAAGGACGTCACCGAACCGGCCAGGCTTCCCACCAGGTGGGGAACGCCGCTCCCGTTTCCGCCGTCCACGACGGTGAGCCGCTCCACGTTCAGGTTCGAGGCGATCACCTTGGAAACCTGCCCCACCAGTTCGGGAAGCAGCTGGATCAGGAAAAGCTCACGGCTTTCCTCTCTCTCCCACTGCTCCCGGAGGAGTCGAAGGGCTTCCGCCTTGGCCTTTCCTTCTTCCAGGGTCCGGGCCGCCTGTCCCGCGGCCTTCATGCGAAGGGCTTCCTTTTCCGCCTCCGCGGGTATGACGACTTCCGCTTCGTATTTCAGGCGGTTCACACCCACTTTCTTTTCCTCGAGCGTTTTTGTTTCCTCCATCCGGGAAATGTCGCCGGCCAGCCGGGCCTTTTCTTCCATGCGGTTGGCACTGCCCTGCCATTCCGCCTGCTGAACCCGGAAGGCCGTTTCCGCCTCCACGATAGCCTTTCGGGCCTCGATCTCCGCGATTTCGGCCATCCTTCGGCTGTCCGATTCCTTCCGCTTGGCCTCGGCCTGGGAGAGGGCCTCCACAATCCGCGCATCCCGCTGAACCTCGGCATTTTTCTTTCGGGCGATGGCTTCCAGGTAGCCCTTGTCATCCTTCAGTTCCTGGATCTTCATGGTGTCGAGGATCAGCCCCATGCGCTGGAGGTCCCCGCTGGCCTCCTTGGCCACCTTCTGGGCCAGTTCGATCCGGTTGGCATTCGCCTCCTCAGGCTCCATGGTGGAAATAACACCCCGAAGGGTCCCTTCCAGGATCTCCCGGGCCGTTGTCGCGGCGGCCCCCGAACCCTTCCCGAGGAACCGCTCGATGGCATTGCCGAGGCCGGACTCCATGGACCCCGCTATCTTTACGTTCGCCATGGCCTTGACGTTCAGGGGAATCGTCCCCCGGGTCAGGGCCCCCGTCACGTTCATTTCGATGGGGATCGTGTTCAACGAGAGGGTGTGAACCGTCTCGATGAGGGGCATCTTGAGGGCCCGGCCGCCCCGGATCACCCGATATCCCGCATCGCCCTTCCGCCGGCCGGAAAAGATCATGACCTCGTTGGGGGGACAAATCTTCATGTTCGCCTTGATGTAGATGACGATCACCATGAGCGCCAGAAGACCGAGAAAAATACCGACCATGCCGATCTCCATGTTCATTTTCAAACCTCCTTCAAATAGTTCCTGTTTTTTTATAAGCCGTCAAAATGCCCCGACGCCCCTTCATCATCGGATCCCGAAAATCCCAGAGGCCGGGCAACCTTGTCGCCCCCCCGAGGGAATGACGCTGGGCCGAAAGACGCTGGAATTTGATGCGACCCTTTCCGTTTCATATGTCATAGTAAAGAGCGAACTCGTAGGGATGGGGACGGAGGCGGATCTGATCCTCTTCGCGCCTGCGCTTGTACTCGATCCACACATCGAGCAGGTCGCCGGTGAAAACGCCCCCCTTGAGAAGATAGTCGTGGTCTTCTTCCAGGTTGTTCAGGCTCTCGTAAAGAGACCCGGGTGTCGGTCGGATGTGTCTGCGCTCCTCCGGTGACATCTCGAAAATGTCGTGATCGATGGGCGCGGGCGGTTCGATTTCCTTCTCGATGCCGTCCAGGCCCGCCATGAGCATGGCCGCCAGGGCCAGGTAGGGGTTGCAGGAGCAGTCGGGGGGGCGAAACTCGATCCGCTTGGCCTTCTCGCTCTGGGAGTACATGGGAATCCGGACACAGGCGCTTCGGTTCCTCTGGGAATAGACGAGATTGATGGGGGCCTCGTACCCCGGAACGAGACGGCGATAGGAATTGGTTGTCGGCGACGTGAAGGCGAGAAGCGAGGGGGCGTGGTGGAGAAGCCCTCCGATATAGTGAATCGCCATTTTGCTGAGACCGCCGTAGCCCGCCGGATCATAGAAGAGATTGCGGCCCGCCCTCCAGAGGCTCTGGTGGACGTGCATGCCCGACCCGTTGTCCATGAAAAGGGGCTTGGGCATGAAGGTGACCGTCTTACCGTGGGCGAGGGCGACGTTTTTCACGACGTACTTGTACTTCATGAGAATGTCGCCGGTGTTCACCAGCGTGTTGACCCGGACACCGATCTCGCACTGCCCGGCCGTGGCCACCTCGTGGTGGTGAAGAAGGACGGGAATGCCCACCTCGGTCATGACCTTGCACATCTTCGCCCGGAGGTTGTGAAGGCTGTCCGTGGGCGGGACGGGAAAGTACCCCTCCTTGAACCGGGGTTTGTATCCCAGGTTGGGCCCTTCGTCCTTTCCCGTGTTCCAGAAGCCTTCCCGGGAATCGATCCGGTAAAACCCGTGGTTCGATCCCTGGTCGAACCGGATGTCGTCGAAAATGTAGAACTCCGGTTCCGGGCCGAACCAGGCCTGGTCCGCCATGCCGCAGACGGACAGGTAGCGTTCCGCCTTGGCGGCGACGTTTCTTGGATCCCGCGAATAGGGCACGTGGGTCATGGGGTCGGAGACGTTGCAGATCATGCTGAGCGTCGGGTCCGCCGTGAAGGGATCCACAAAGGCCGTCCCGGGGTCCGGCTTGATGAGCATGTCGCTCTCGTTGATGGGCTGAAAGCCCCGGATGCTGGAACCGTCAAAACCGACGCCGCCGATGAAGAGATCCTCCTCCAGGTCGGCGATGGGTATGGTGATGTGCTGCCAGAGACCGGGAATATCGGTGAATTTCAGGTCGATGAACTCGAGGTTCCTGTCCTTGGCCAGTTTTCTAAGATCTTTTGCGCCCATGTCGAAGCCTCCTTCCCTCAGCCAATGGCTTTGCCGCCCCGCTCGCCGGAGCTGATCCGGACGACATCGAAAAGATCGAGGATGAAGATCTTGCCGTCCCCGACCTCCCCGGTTCGGGCCCCCTTGACGATGGCCCCCACGGTGGGCTCGACGAAGTCCTCGTTGACGGCGATTTCAAGTTTCACCTTCTTCAGGAGGGTCCCCACTTCCTTCACACCCCGGTACACCTCGGTGTGGCCTTTCTGCCGTCCCCGGCCGAGGACGGTGGACACGGTCATGAGGTTCACTTCCACTTCCTCGAGGGCCTGTTTCACTTCTCCCAGTTTATGGGGCTGTATGATAGCGATGATGTATTTCATGGTTTTTTCCTCCTATTCGAGAACGGTGTATGCCGCCTCGTGGTGCTGGGTCAGATCGAGGCCCACCAGTTCCTCCTGCTTTTTCACCCGCACGCCGAACAGGGCGTCGACGAGCTTGAAGAGGACCCATGTCATGGCGGCCGCATAGGTCACGCAGGCGACGAGATAGAGGCCCTGGGCCAGGAAGAGATGGACGTTCCCGAAAAAGAGCCCATCGGCCCCGCCGCCGTTGATGGCCCTCTCGGCGAACAGGCCGGTGGCGAGGGTCCCCCAGATCCCACCGATGCCGTGGACCCCGAAAACATCCAGGGAGTCATCGTACCGGAGACGGGGCTTCATCACGGTCACAGCGAGATAACAGAAAACGGCCGCCAGGATCCCGATGGCGATGGCCAACATGGGACTCACAAAACCGCAGGCCGGCGTGATCGCCACGAGGCCGGCCAAGGCGCCCGTTACGACGCCCAGGACTGTCGGCGTCCCGTGCTGCTGCCATTCCACAAGCGCCCAGGTCAGCCCGGCAGCCGCCGTGGCCGTGTTTGTGGTCACGAAGGCGTTGGCGGCCAGCCCGCCGGCTCCGAGAGCGCTCCCCCCGTTGAAGCCGAACCACCCGAACCAGAGCAGGGCACCCCCCAGCACCGTCAGGGGAAGGTTGTGGGGCACGAAGACCTGTTTTTCATAACCGAGCCGCTTACCGATCAGGATGGCCAAGACAAGGGCGGAAACGCCGGAACTCACGTGAACGACGATCCCCCCGGCAAAATCCAGGGCGCCGATGTCCTTCAGCCATCCTCCGACCCCCCAGACCCAGTGGGCGATGGGATCGTACACCAGGGTCGTCCACAGGAGGACCAGGACGGCAAAAGCGGAAAACTTGATCCTCTCCGCGAAGGCCCCGACCATGAGGGCGGGGGTGATGATG
>Ga0116142_10005126_pt1 | contig 12005 bp, 12 predicted proteins | sample AD_UKC033_MetaG_FD_89785 | JGI IMG/M metagenome (GOLD analysis project Ga0116142, IMG submission 89785) | Active sludge microbial communities of municipal wastewater-treating anaerobic digesters from USA - AD_UKC033_MetaG | ecosystem: Engineered > Bioreactor > Anaerobic > Digestate | place: USA... | reverse complement strand
GGGCAATCTGATGCTGATCGATGCTCATGAGGGCTCCTCCCCGGCAAAGTAGCTCTTCGCCCGCAAGAAGCTCTCGCCCAGAGCCGATAGGCGTACGGGTGCAGGAAGCACCTCGGCTGCCGTGAGCTCCTTTTCCAGAATCGTCCGCAGGCTCGCAAGCCGGTAATTGCCAAACTGTAGCGCCCACTCACAGCCCTGCTCCAGGGCTTCCGTTCCATAATTTTTGCCCAGCCGCAACACTGCCTGCGCTTTGCGCAGATTGCGCATCGCATGATCCCCCAGAATCGCCTCAATGATTGACGTCAAGCATTATTTCCTGTCGCATTGCATCATCACTTTTGTTGCCAAGCGCCAGTCGTTGCCTCATTATTATGTTACCAAAATAAGGAGGCACGAGATGGTTAGGAAGATCAGCTGGAAGACACGGGTAGAACTTCTCAATGCTCTCAGGGAGCGATACCAGAAGTCGATTAAGAAAGACAAGGTGAAGATTTTGGATGAACTCGTCGTACTGACCGGGTACCATCGTAAGCATGCTAGCCGATTACTCGGGCAAGGAGCTGCCGAACCTGATGCCCCTACCAGAGGCTCAACCAGGCGCATCTATGATGAGGCAGTAAAGGAAGCGCTTATCGTCACCTGGGAAGTCTCAGATCGGATCTGCGGGAAACGATTACAGGCTCTGCTGCCCAATCTCGTCGATGCTCTTGAGCGACATGGGCACTTGGACCTTAATCCTAGGGTGCGTCAGCGCGTGCTGCGAGTGAGTTCAGCTACAATTGACCGGCTGCTTTCCGATGTGCGCAAGCAGGCGGGCTCACGCAAGCGACGCTCCAGGAAGCGGAAAAAAATGCGTGCGCAGGTGCCTGTTCGTACTTTTGCTGATTGGAATGATCCCGCTCCCGGATGTTTGGAAATAGACTTTGTAGCGCATAGCGGCGGTTCAATGGCAGGCGCTTTTATTCACACGCTGGTAGCCACTGACATATCGAGCGGCTGGGTTGAGTGCGTTCCACTTCTTTCACGGGAGCAATCGCTTGTGGTGGAAGCGCTAGAGGTTCTCAGGCGGCAGCTGCCATTTCCTGTCTTGAAGATCGATTCTGATAATGATGGTGCCTTTATCAATGAGACCCTCTATTCCTATTGTCGGGATCATGACATTGAGTTCATGCGTTCACGACCATCGTGTTCGAATGACCAAGCTTGGGTCGAGCAAAAGAATGGGGCAGTTGTGCGTCGGTTTGTCGGCTACGAACGCTTTTCGGGAGTGATAGCAGCTCAGGCACTTGCACATCTCTATCGAGCGATGAGGATGTATATAAATCACTTTCAGCCATCCTTTAAGCTGCAAACGAAGCAGCGCGAAGGCTCAAAGATCAGAAAAGTGTATCAGAAGCCGCTAACCCCTTCTGAACGGTTATGCAGTAGCGCTACGCTCAGTCAGGAAGCAAAAAACAAACTTCAGCTTCAACGCACACAGCTTGACCCCTTGCATTTACTGCACAGCATCCGCGATAGCCAGGCCGCTTTGGCGGCCTTGGTCAGTCCCGATAGTGCTCCCGGACCAGGACGGGAAAGCTTGGAAAACTTCCTTGCCCACCTGCCTACGCTTTGGCGTCAGGGTGAGGTGCGTCCAACTCATCCGAGGGACAGAAAAAGAACCCGATACTGGAGAACCCGCCGTGATCCTTTCGAAACATCATGGGTCGAAATCCTCAGCTGGCTCGAGAAAGAACCTGATATCACCGCAACAATGATGTTTGAACGCCTTCAGAAAAAGTATCCGAATCAACATGCTGACGGGCAACTACGCACATTGCAGAGGCGGGTTAAAGAATGGAGACACATCATGGCTCGGAATTTAGTCTTTTCCTTCTCAGATGAAAATCCGGGATATGCGCAAACTGCACTGGTGGAATTGGAAAATCACCGTTGTTGACAGTAACATTTTTCAGTGATGCAACGGGACCGGAAATAATGCTTGACGTCAATCATACGGCATCTGTATCGTTGACTCCGAACCGTATAGCAATAAAACAATTTACGGAGCTTCTTGCCATATTGGTCTCGCCATTTCAATTTTGATCATATGGTAGTCAAAGTTCCCAAAACAACAAGACACCTCACCGGTAATCCGGCAAAGGTGTCATGCTGTCAAAAAGTAAATGCTTGTATCCTGCCTGCCATCCTCATCCACCTTCCTTTTGTCCTTTTGATCTCTTGATCAAAAGCGATCATATACCACGATGGAAGGAGGAATCAACAAAAATGGTAGTGGCGCGGGAGTGATAGTGATAAGGACTAAGCACGTGGTCAAATGTTTGTTGGCAGTAGGATGATGGATCAAATAGATGAACTGGATTTCCTTCGGGTGGGTAATCCCGCCAGCGTGACAGTCCGCCTGCGACGGGATGACTGTAAAAGGTCTCAGATTCAATGCAGAGAAGATCCTGGATTCCCGCCTTCGCGGGAATGACGTTTATGATCCTTATTTGATCGGCGGGTGGATACCGAGCTGAGGAATGAAACGACAAGGCTGTATGGGTCAACAGATAGGTTTTGAATCTGCTTCTCAAACGAATTTATGGGGCTGCTTAGATGAGAACAGCAATCCAGTAGTTGATGACAGCGATAGACGAACAGGTATACTGAGTCAGAGAAAGACCGAAAGGAGTCTCTTATCGGACAAAGGAATCAGAGGGGCAAAACGCCTATCAACAGAGAAGCGATGGATACTATAACTACTCTCCAAGAGTATTCAACCGATACAGGGCCGAATTACGACTCCGATCCCGTATACGGAGAAAAGCCGCTGCTTGTGTAGCCTTTTTCCTGGGCGATGATATCCAGATGCATGGTCCTGATGTTTTCGAGTATCGGGGAAACCTCTTGAGCGGTTGCTCTGAGATCGACGGTTTTTATGTAGCGCTTACATTCTTCACATACTTCTATCCGGCACCGCTGATCATTGTCTGCAACGAAGTAGGAAAGCGTTTGGAAGTCACTGTTTTCGCAAAAGGGACACTTGATCCGGGAAAATTGCCACTCAGTGGCGCATAGCGAGCACACCAGATAACGGCGACCCTCTTCGCCTCGGAGAAAACCAAGCAGCGGGTCACTTCCGCATACCGGGCAGTAGCCCTTTTCCCATTGATGCGTGCTGATGGTTTCCCGCTCACAGGCTGCATAGATTTCCAGAACCGGGCGGATGGTTTCAGTAATGAGGAAGGTCAGTAAGCCGGGCACTGGCTCGATAGCTTCTTCCCGGAGAACGGCGCGAATCATAGTCTCGAAACTCGTATCGTCTGGAATCAGCTTCTCGATCGTGACTTCAGCTGCATTAGGTGCATGCCGGTGGGCCAGGGCGGAAAGCGTGTGCAGGTATTTCTTCATGGACGGGATATCGAGTGCCATTTGATCCTTGTCCAGGAGAGGAAATCCATTGGTCATTTTTACCCTCGCCAGCTCGGGTTCCAGTGATGAAGGCTTCAGGCTCTTCTCCAGCTCCTGCTTATACGCATTCTTCTCAGCAATAATGAGCTCGAAGAATTTGGTGAGCTCACGGTATATTGCAGGCTCTCCCTGAGGCTGGACATTGGTTGTCGTAGATGTTTCAGAGTTCATACGAGGCTCCTCGTCTCAATACAAGCTAGTAAACCAGTAAACAAGGCAGGGGGAAAAAAGAGAGGGACGCAGGAGACAAACTGCAGTCCCTCTCCAGCTTCATGTTATGCAGAGATGCTGGCGTTATGCGCTACGAAACACGTCCATCAGACTTGCCAGCAGTCCCGTTGATTTTCTCGTTCGCCCGGCATAGTGTGTCCCTTTCATATCCGGGGCTTTGGCCAAGTTATAGGTTTCCGGAGCTTCCGGAAGAACCCATAAGACATTGTAGTCTTCGCTCGGATAGAGCGTTGCGCTTTCGCCCAGCGCTTTCATGCTTTTTTCCGCCAAGGCCAGCATGGCCGGTTTCGGTCCGAAGCTGAGTGCGCCAGTAGAACAAGCCTGCACGCACGCTGGCTTAAGGCCATTGAGAACCCGATCCGCGCACATGGTGCACTTGAAGATTTGGCCCGTTTCATCGAACCGGGGAATATCGAACGGACAGGCGTCACGGATATCCTGAGCATTCAGCTGCTTTGCTTTTTCAGTAATAACTACCGGCCCGGCCGGATCTTTGATGATTGCACCGGGAACATCCTCCGCGGCGGCAACGCACGGCGGTTCAGCACAATGGCGACACCGCTCATTGATGAATAAGAGGTCAATGCGCCCATCCTTTATCGCTTCATGAAACCTGATCCGGTTCCAGGTGCTGGAGGAAAGGTCAGGCGGATTTTCGTGACTTCCCCGATTAGTGGTCTTTTCCGCCTTAAGCTGATTCCAGTTCTTGCAGGCAACCTGGCAGGACCGGCAGGCGGTGCATTTTGAGACATCGATAAGAATTGCCATTTCGTCCATTATTTCCTTACCCCTTTCTGACCACGTCGACCATGAAGCATTTGCTTTCCGGGATCATGGTGTTGGCGTCGCCGATGTTGGGAGTGACCAGGTTGGCGCTGTCGCCAAAGGTGAAAAGCTCCGGCTTCTTGTCATTAACGTTATACCGGCGTTCAGCCGAGGTTACCCATCCGTAGTGATATGGAATGCCGATCTGGTGGACGGTTTTTCCGTTTATCGTAAAAGCCTGAACACGCGCTGTCACGACCGCCACGGCGTCCACTTCACCCCGGATTGATTTCACGGTTACCACATCGCCGTTTTTGATTTGTTTTAAGGCAGCAAGATCTTCACCCATTTCGACAAACATGGCCGGTTCCATTTCGACCAGCCAGGGCTGCCATCGGGTCATGACTCCCGTCTGCCAGTGCTCGGTAACCCGGTACGTGCTGCACACGATCGGGAAGCGAGTATCGCTGATAGCACAAGCATTCATAGTTGCCGTAGCTTCCACTCGATCCCATCGCTTGACAGCTGGATTGACCTGTTGGGGTGAGAGCGGATTCTTATCCAATGGACTTTCCGTAGGTTCATAATGTTCAGGAAATGGGCCATCATTGAGGCCAGGTCCAAAGATATGGCCTACGCCATCTGCCTGCATGATAAACGGATAGCGGGAGGCTGCACCTGCGGCCAGCGGCGGCCAGGGACCATCGGGGACATCCCCTACCCAGGCACCATTGCGCCAGGTGATAACCGCTTTTGCCGGTGCCCAAGGATTACCGTTTTTATCTACGGAGGCGCGATTGTAAATAATGCGCCGGTTTACCGGCCACGCCCAGGCCCATCCTGGATAGAGGCCGAGGCCGGAAGGATCTTCCTTAGCTCTGCGGGCGGACATGTTGCCGGAGCCGGTATATGATCCGCAGTAGAGCCAGTTTCCGGAAGAGGTGGAGCCGTCGTCTTGAAGGCTGGCGAACATCGGCACCAGAGTCCCCTTGCTATAAAGTCTTCCGTTGATGACTTTATCCTGGAGGAAGTAGCCGTTGATAGATTTAGCCACCATGTGAGGGTCGACGTGCTTGACATTTCCCTTGTCATCCTTAGGGCCGTAGTTCCAGGAAAGATTCACAATGGGATCTGCCTTTGGGCCTTTCTCTTTGGCGTAGAGTTTCTTTACTTTTGCATACAAGGCATTGATGATGTCTGCGTCCGGTAAAGCCGATCCCGGAGGATTGCTAGCCTTGTACCGCCACTGCATCCAGCGGCCGCTGTTGGAGAGGCTGCCTTCTTTTTCATACGAAGCAGCGCAAGGGAGCATGAATACTTCGGTCTTGATCTCTTTGGGATTCATGCCCGGACCCTGCCAGAATGAGGCGGTTTCATTGTCAAAGATATTGACATTCACCAGCCAGTCGAGCTTTTTGAGACCCTCACGGGTCTTGTTGGCATTTGGCCCGCTGCAGGCGGGGTTTTGTCCCCAGGCAAAGAATCCGGTGAGTTTACCCTGATAGAGTTGGTCGAAAATCGTCATCCAGGAGTAGTCTACCCCGTCATCAATCTTGGGCAGATACTGATATGCTTGGTCGAGAGGGACATCTGGACCGTACATCTCCCGCAGGAAGCTGGCAGCGTACTTTGGGTAGTTCTGCCACCAGTTGGCGCTCATCGGATCAGCAAAGACAGGCGTGTTTGCAGTGAGATAGTCCTTGAAGCCTGGTAGTGAAGCCTTGACAGCCTTAAGGTATCCGGGATAAATGTGAAAAAGGAGACCGTGGTCGGTTGATCCCTGGACGTTGGATTCACCCCGCATGGCGTTAATTCCGCCGCCCGCCATTCCCATGTTGCCCAGCAGGAGCTGGAGAATCGACATGGCCCGGATATTTTGGACGCCAACCGTATGCTGGGTCCAGCCCATGGCATAGAGTACAGTTCCCGCCTTATCCGGCACTCCGGTTTTTGCATATGCCTGGTATACCGCCAGCAGCTTTTCCTTCGGGGTCCCCGTAATGCGGGAGACCATTTCCAGATCATAACGGGAGAAATGTCTCTTCAGGAGCTGAAACACACAGTTTGGATCCTGAAGAGTAGGATCCTTTTTGGGGACACCCTTTTCATCCTTCTGGTAGGACCAGGTGGTTTTGTCGTATTTTCCATCGACAAAGCCTTGCTCGGTTTGAGTGCCCTGAAGGCCGGAAAACACGCCATTGTTGTCCCCAGGCGTTTTAAAGTCCGGGCTTACCAGGAAAGACGCATTGGTATATTCTCGAACGTATTCTTCGAAATACAGTTTGTTTTCGATAACATGCTTGATCATACCGCCGAGGAAGGCAATGTCGGTGCCTGATCGCAGCGGAGCATACACATGGGCCTTGCGTGCGGTGCGGGTAATCAGAGGATCCACACAGATCAGCGTTGCTCCCCGCTCCATCGCCTTCAATACCCACTTAAAACCGATCGGATGATTCTTGGCGGGATTACTTCCCATTACCAGGACACAATCACTGTTGGCAATATCATTCCAGTGATTGGTCATTGCGCCGCGTCCGAACGACTCTCCCAGAGCCGCTACAGTTGGGGAGTGTCATATCCGCGCCTGGTGTTCGATGTACACCAGGCCGAGGCTGCGCAGGAATTTCTGATAGAGATAACATTCTTCGTTATCCATTGCGGCGCTTCCTAAGGAAGCAATACCCATGGTTCGATTAACTGTCTGGTTTTTTGCGTTGATGGTCTCAAAACTTGCATCTCGGGACTTTTTGATATTATTCGCAATCTTGTTCAGAGCATCATCCCAGCTTATCTCTTTCCATTCCGTGCTGTACGGAGCTCGATAGAGTGGCTTATCCAGCCGGCCGGGATTGTTATGAGAAATCTGATAAACAGCCATGCCCTTGCTGCACAGCGATCCTTCATTGATTGGATGCTCGGGATCGCCCTCGGTATTAACGACTTTGCCGTCAATGGTATGGACGATGATCCCGCAGCCTACTGCGCAGTATGGACAGATGGTATTTGTCTGTTTAGCATGCAGAATGCGCAGATCTTTTGCATAGGCGTGTACCGGGCGAAGATCAAACCCTAGACTGGTTAGGGTCACTCCAGCCGCGGCCGCGCCAGTGAGTTTGAGAAAAGTCCTTCTTGATAACTGGTGCATGATACCTACCCTTCCGATGATTTTATTGATTTTGCCAGATTTACTATTTACTTGTGTTTGACGTCTTCGATCATTTTCGCATAGTCAAACCCTTTCCAGGTCGGGCTCTTGTCGTTATGACATTCCACGCAAAGCTTTTCCGTGGGCTCCACCAGACCGGCTGCCAGGGCGGCCTGATGAGCTGCAGCGGGATCAGCTTGATATGCTTTCTTGTTCATGATCTTTACGGACTTGTAGGCACTACCCGGACCATGGCAGGATTCGCATCCGACATTGGAAAGATCGGCGCCAGCTTCAGCAGGCTTTCCGTAGCCAGTGGCATGGCAGGGGAGGCAAGAAGCATCCGCCGTGTAGTCTTTATTGGGATCCAGCTTTGATTTGGTTTTGATATCCGCTTTTACTCCAGGCTTCAAGTCATCCATGGCCTTGGCATGGTAGTCGCCCTGCCACGCTTTGTATTCTACCCGGTGGCAGCCGATGCACTTCTTGTTTCCCACGTACTTGAACTCCTGTGAGAAGCTGCAGGGTGCCTGCAGGAAGACCAACGCAAGGGCTCCCAGCAGAGAAAATGTAAATACCTTTGATATCGTGCTCATCATTTGCCTCCTTATGCTTTAGTATGACTATTGGTTTGATAGTAAATGGATCGTGATTCACAGGCACTCCTGGCCTGTGAGTTACAGGTAACCCTACGTGTTTCTGCCTAAACAACACACTGCATTTTTGCAGAAAAAATTATTTCGTCAACTATTATTCACTGTCGCAACAAGATTGACGGAAGGTTGAAAGGGTTCTGATGTATCGGGGATTAAATCTGTAACATAGTCGGAAAAGTATAGTGTTCATCGCCTTAGCTATCATCTGCTCTCGTATGTCTGTCCTGATCAGCGCTTGCGCCTGTAGTTACGTTTTTGCCACAATACGCATTATGCCCTCTTGTTATTAAGCAAGGTTTATACCGTTTTGTATGAATGCCTGTGAGATACCGCTTGTCATGGTAAGCCTTGACCAGGAAAGGTTTTTTTCCTTCCAGAAGAATTCCTTGCTTCCTCGTGCCCTACGCAGTGCTGACAACAAATTTTACACTCTGTAAACAAGCCTCTTTTTCGTATGGTTTTGCTCTTAAGGCGATTTCGCACTCTTGGGGGTCAGGAGCAGAGTAAAACAGAACCGTAGCCGGTCCAAGAGACTTCTCCATAAATGTCCAATCCATTGGAGCGGCTCACCATCATTACTGCGCAGCGATAATCAATTAGGCTTTCCTGAAAAAAAATGGACAGCTTTCATGCCTGCGCATTACCTGCTCGTGACGGTCCTGCAACAAAAAGCATATAAAGCTGCCGACTTAAAAACAGAGAGGGCTGTGTTTCTTCTTGGCACAACCTTTGCTTAGCTTTTAGCAAGGTCTTATGGAGGTAGCATCGTGAATGAGCCTTTTACTATTTTGATTGCTGATAGAAATCCTCGAATTCGCGAATTCTTACAGCGCGAGCTTTCTGAGGAAGGATATTTCACTAAACTAGCTAATGACGGACGAGAGGTGCTGCGAATGCTTCGGAGCACGCCTCCTGATCTTCTCATTTTGGATACTGATATCCCTTACCTGGACGGCGAAAACATTCTCAAGCGCTTGCAGGACGACTGCCCGGCGATTCCCGTGGTGGTACACGCGTTTTCTTCCGCCGAGATATCCGATTCCAGCGCGAAGTATCCTTTTGCGTTTATTGAAAAACAAGGTACCAATATTGACCGACTCAAATCGGTCGTTGCTCAGGTTCTGGAGGAGCATTATACAAAGCGCTAATATTCAAAAATCCGTAACCCGGTTGTCCTAGTGTCTCTTCCGTAATCCCGCTCCCAGCGGGACTACCTTTTTATTCCTGAAGGGTGACACGATTTCACTCTTTCAGAAAAGAATTTCCTTGTACCATAAGTCAACAGGAAAGTTAACAGCCTTTCCCATCTCCAGAGCGGTTCCGTGAACTTTCGTCCAGGTTGGGACGGCCTTCCCCAATTCTCTCCTCCTGATCGGTGCGTGTGTCTTCAGCTGAAGAGCAATGGTGACGTTCTTCCTGGGTTGATTGCCGGCAAGAATTAATTAATTAAGTCGCGCAAATACTTGCTAAAAAGCCTTCTCAATGATTAAATTAGGGTGAATAGTCTTTGTGCAACTGATTTCGACGGAATGGGCTCCGTTGAATGGTGCATCACGGGAGAATAGCAGCCAATGTGGTGGAAACAACTGAGTCTGCGAGCGCGGGTGTATGCTGTTTTGTTTTTCTTTGTTTTTATCGTGCTCGGAGGCGGGGTGGTAATGATCTGGTATACCTACCAGATGGAGACTCTTGTCGCTCGGCTGGTGAACAAGGACGTCTCCTCTCTTCAAGAAATCGGCAAGCTGCTCCGGGAGCTGGACAACCAAAAGGGATTCATTTCATACTTCTTTGTGGACGGAAATACGGAATGGCTTAAGAGGGCTGATTCTCATCCTCTTGAGTTCCGCGAGCGGATTATCCAGGTGAGAAAGCTCGCTCGCAGTAAGCAAGACAAAGCGATAATCCAGCAGATCGAGCAGCAGTATGACGAATACCTGGCCACCAAGGATCAGGTTATTACAGAAAGCGCAGCTGAAGGTGGACGAGCCAGTCTGGATCTCTACCATGAAGTGCTTAGTCAGTTCTTCAGCCTTCTGGGACTTTGCCAGCAATATATGGATGCGCAGCAGAAGCGCATTCAGGATACTCAGGAAAAAAGCGGGCTGCATGCTCAGCGGCTGAGAATCATTTCGGTTACGACGATGTCACTCGCGGTTTTTCTGGGTTGCCTGCTGGCAGTGATCTTAGTCAATCAGATTCTGGGCCCGGTCCGTCGATTGGCTATGGAGACCGATCGCACAGGTGGATCGGCCCGGCATGGCGATGAAGTCGTCGCTCTCGGTCATCAGGTTCGGACCATTATCAAGGATATGGAAAAATTCGCGCTGGTGGGAAAACTGGCTGCCGGTGTTGCTCACAGTATTCGCAATCCGCTTACCTCAGTAAAGATGCGTCTGTTTTCCATGGAGCGAAATCTGGAACTCTCCCCAATGCAAAAGGAGGACTTTGAGGTTATCTCGCAGGAAATCCGCCACATTGATACGATCGTGCGTAACTTCCTGGAGTTTTCCCGTCCTCCGAAACTCACTATGCAGTCGATTAGTCCCTCCGATCTAGTGGACAACGCTCTTCAGCTGATGCGCCATCGGCTTGAGTCATTCAATGTAACAGTGAAAGTTAACCGCAAAAAACGTCTGCCCCAGGTTTCGGCCGATCCGGAACAGCTCAAGGAAGTTCTCGTTAACCTCATGGTTAATGCCTGCGAGGCGATGCCCCATGGCGGAGCAATCACCGTTTATGAACATGAAGACATTGATGACACATCAGGCGTGCAATCGGCAGTGCTTGAACTGGGCGATGACGGACCCGGTATCCCCCCTTCGATCCAGGACAAAGTATTTCAGCCTTTTTTTAGCACCAAAGAAGAAGGAACCGGCCTCGGTCTGGCTATTGCCGCTCGCATCATCAATGAGCACGGGGGCCGGCTTGATTTGATATCATCTGAGGGAAAGGGAGCAACGTTTGTTATTAATCTGCCTTTTACAGAGGAAATCATCGGAATGAAGGAGGATCATGAGCACGATACTGCTGGTTGATGATGATTATCAACTACGGCAAAGTTTCGCCAGGATTCTTGCCGAAGAGGGGCATACGGTCCTTACGGCAGCTACGGGAGAAACTGGGATCGACACCATAAAAGAACAGAATCCCGATCTGGTGATTTTGGATGTCTGTCTGCCTGGCATTAACGGTCTGGAGGCATTTCGAGCTATCAGGAATATTGAACACAAGGTGCCGGTTATCATGATGACTGCTTTTGGCACTACCGAGACTGCTATCCAAGCCACGAAGCTCGGTGCTTTCGATTATGTGCTGAAACCCTTTGAAATTCCAGATATGCTTTCACTGATCAAGCATGCTCTGGAAGCTGGCCGGTTCATGCGATCTCGCGTTGAGATCGACGGTATTCCGCAAAGCACTGGTTCCGATGCCATTATCGGCCGCCATGATACCATGCAGGAGCTTTACAAGTCGATCGGACGGGTTGCTTCCACCGACGCAACCGTGCTCATCCGCGGTGAATCAGGCACAGGCAAAGAGCTGGTGGCCCGGGCTATTTATCAGCACAGCCTACGCGGCGACAAGCCATTTATGGTCATCAACTGTGTGGCCATTCCGGAAACGCTGCTGGAAAGTGAATTGTTCGGGTACGAAAAAGGATCTTTTACCGGCGCCGTCAACCGGCGTGTGGGCAAGATAGAGCAGGCTCATGGGGGAACAGTTTTTCTCGATGAGATCGGCGACATGCCGCT
>Ga0116142_10005125_pt1 | contig 12006 bp, 13 predicted proteins | sample AD_UKC033_MetaG_FD_89785 | JGI IMG/M metagenome (GOLD analysis project Ga0116142, IMG submission 89785) | Active sludge microbial communities of municipal wastewater-treating anaerobic digesters from USA - AD_UKC033_MetaG | ecosystem: Engineered > Bioreactor > Anaerobic > Digestate | place: USA... | reverse complement strand
TGGACGGCCGGAAAAGAACGTTTGTAACTCTGGGCGACTGGATAACGCATTATTCCTTTGTCTATTATGAGAATAATAATTTTTTTATTCATCGTTACCGGGGCTGATGACCCAAACCGAATTTAATTTAAGAAAGGATGACCATAATGAATTTTGGAGGAATTTATCCCGCGCATTCACTGCATGAAGCAACATTTGTCGTGGTGCCGGTTCCCTATGATCTGACGTCGACATATCAGCCGGGAAGCCGCCGCGGACCGATAGCCATCATCGAGGCGTCCACCAACATGGAGCTCTACGATGAGGAATTGAAGAAAGAAACGTATCTGGCCGGAATTCACACGACGCTTCCGGTCGATGTTGACGCCCGAGGGCCTAAAAACATGATCTCAGCCGTGCGGAAAAAGATTTCCAAAATTGTCGCTCTGAATAAAATACCCGTCATGCTGGGCGGCGAACACAGCATCAGCCTGGGAGCGGTGCAGGCGCTGAAAGAAAAATATCCCAGACTTTCCGTTCTACAACTGGACGCTCATGCCGATTTAAGGGACAGCTACCAGGGAAGCCCCTACAGTCATGCTTCCGTCGCCCGAAGAATTTCTGAGCTTTGCCCGCTTGTTCAGGTGGGCATCCGGAGCATGAGTAAGGAGGAAGGCGATTTTTTGCCGACGAGCAACGTGAAATCCTACAGCGCGGACTTTGTCGGGGAAAGAAAAGACTGGTGTGAGAAAATCAGCAAGGACACCAAGGGCGATGTTTTTGTCACCATCGATCTGGATGTTTTCGACCCTTCCATCATGGCGTCCACCGGGACACCGGAACCGGGAGGTCTGTACTGGAGGGATGTGCTGCGCCTGCTTAAATCCGTTTCACGCACCTGCAAGATCCGCGGCTTCGATGTTGTGGAACTGGCCCCGATTTCCGGCGATATCGCGCCTGATTTCATGGCCGCCAAACTGATTTACCGCCTTATGGGCTACATAACCGGGTAAGATTATTCAATCCGTTGATATCGATCAAGGATTTTGAAAATTACTCCTTGACAAACAGTGGAGATAATGGTGTAAAGTCAACGTTTTTCAAATATCGCGGGGTGGAGCAGTCCGGTAGCTCGTTGGGCTCATAACCCAAAGGCCGTAGGTTCAAATCCTACCCCCGCTACCAATAAAATCAAGGGGTTAGCGAGTTTTGCTAGCCCCTCTTTTTTTGTTGTGCTACCACCTTGCTACCAGTGAATAAAAAAGGCGGATGCTTTCACACCCGCCCCGGTTCGATGCTATATTTTTTCACTGCCCGGTTATCCTCTTAACCATTTCATCTTTTGTCAGTCCGTTATATACGGACTCTGCGCTTTCTGTTTCATTCTTTAGAAGTTTTTTTATCTCTTTATGTTCCTTTATCATGTCAGCCAATTTATTATCGTCTTTTGAATCGATAATGTTCATTGTCACTAATTTTTTTCTCTGAACAGCGGGGAGTTTATTTATCTGGTTGATTATTTTTATAAGCTTGTCCTGTAACTTCATTTCTCTTTTCAATGCACTTAATAATTCATCGTTCATCTTGTTACCCCCTTTTTTATTATTAACTAGTCTTCATACGAAGACCGGAAAAAGCCTGTGAATATTTATCGGTCAAGCGTTTTACTACCATATTCACCTTGTTTCTATCCAGATTAAACATTGTGGCAACTTCAATTTGACTGAACCCGAAAACATGCACCAGCAGGAAATATTTTTGATCGTCTGTGAATTTTTGCGGTTTCATGGCTTTCAGTCCCTCCCGTCTTGCGTCCATGGTTTTGATGATTTTGTTCAATCGTTCAACTGCGTCTTTATACATACAAACGATTGTGTTTTCCTTCACACCATAAAGTTTTGCTAATTCCTTACAGGGCACTTTATTAAAGAAACGCTCTATAAAAACCTTTGTTTGCGTAAAGTTCATATCGCCGCTACTCCACGGAATAACATCTATTTCGGATATTTCATCAAGCTGTTTATCGGTCAATTCCGAAAAATGTCTTTCCCTTGTGCTGCCAGGGAAAACAATGATTGAATCCGGGAAATGCTTTTCCATGACATGATTATCTTTCCATAAAATTTTATTAACGGCCTCACATGGTTTTTTGCATTGATTCCGATTATTGCATTCTTTACAAGTCATGGGACACCTTCTTTCCATTACATAACTTTCGGTTCTGATAAACGGTTCATGTTTTCAAGCTGCCTGACTTCATCAATAGTCAGAAAACCCGCGTCAATAGCAACCTTGTATGATTCAAACCGGGTTTTTGTGTCGGCCCTTAAAAAGCCCTGTGTTAAATGCTCGATGAAATATTTTTCTTTTTCACCTTCGGTTAACAGAGACTTTGTCATAGCTTGCTCGATCCGGGTCAACCACGGCTGAAGGGTATGCGTCAAGAAGCTGCGGTTTTGCTCCGTGACATTGGAATATGTGCTGCGTTCATAGTCCATAACCAGATTGAGCGGCACCCGGAAAACACGGGCAATTTCCACCACGCTAAATTTCTGTGATTCGATAAGCTGGCTGTCCTGCGGTGATACGCCTATGGATTGCCATTTTAAATCGTTGTCCATGATTGCAATCCGGTGATGCTTACCTTTGCCCGCGTGTCCTGATAACCATGATTCTTTCAAGTTTGCATGGCTCTGTGGACTCAAAGAGTTCGGAGTTGACAGGATTCCCCCCGGTGATGCATCGTTCTTGAAATAGCTTGATGAATAATCAGTCACGGCTTTTGCATATCCAAAGGAATCACGAAGCAATGTAAGCGGTGAATAACCTGTTATTCCATCAGCAGACAGCCCCCGGATATGCAGAATGTCACTCATGGGATATTTTTTCTCGGTGCCGTCGTTTTGATGTTTATAGATAAGCTCCCGGCCTGATACTTCCACCGTCACTTTGTCCGGATGTAACGGCCACAAAGCCACTATTTCGCCATTGTCGCGCTCAATGTAGCAATAGGCATTGCCACGAATACATAAATGCCCCACAAGCAATTCCCGAAGCTCAAAAGATGTCATAAGTGGGTTAGGCGAATCATGCAGAAGACGAAAAAGCGAAAATTCCCGTGCCCGTTCCTTATCGCCATTGTCAAAGCGTTCATAAGTAATCAGTGGCAATGATGCTATGGCCTCGGTTAATACACGAATGCAGGCATAAACAGCGGGAATGCCCAGCGCCACGGTTTCATTGATATGTATGCCGGACGAAGTTTCCCGGCCCTCGAAAGCGTCAAGATTCGCCCATGATCTTTTTCTTTTTAAAAATGGAAAGTTCATATTTTTATCCTTTTGGTAAAGGCAGGCCCGAAGGCCCGCCTATGGTTAAAAATTAACGTGCGGCCAAACCAACACACCAAGACAAGCTACTGCCATTTTTCGGCGTGATTGCCTGATTCCACATTCCTTGGCCATCGAATCTCAGAAGGGCACGATAGGACATAAGGTCTTGTGTCCATCCCGGTATATTGCTTTTTTCCAGTGTTAAACCGCGTCTAATGCCGATTGCATATTGAGATAAATCAACGAACATTATGTCGTCGGCATCCCCCAGGGTCGGCATGTGACTTGTGAATATTACCGGACGGCCTAAAATCTTGAACTGACCATTGCTTTCGGTCATTACGGGAACATGTGCGCCTGCTGTTCCCATAGTTATTGAAAGAGAAAGCAACTGGGGAATCGTGTCGTCATTAGCCAGGAAGATTCCACGTTGACGGCCAGCGGGATACATACGGGAAAACATTTTTGTTAAATTCGGGTAGACTATAGTGTCCGCCATCTGCCCGGTTTCTTTGGCAACGGTGATTTTTGCCGGATCATTTCTAATTCCCAAGGGCTGCCCGGCGCCACTGCCTCCGATGAAATATTCATCCATGCCGTAACCGATGCTTGTTCTCATAGCTCTGTCAAGCTGGGCCTCGAAGCCTTGACCATCTTCCCGAAGTTCGTTTGATATATCAACAAAGATAGCGCCCTTGTTTGCCCCAAGCTGAATTGTGCGGAGTTTGCCAGTCTGTTTATTACCGGTGCCTTCCTCTGCTAAAAATTCCATTTTGAAACCACCAAAGAGAGTGCCGCCGGCTTGATCGGCCGCATCCCATCCCAAGGCTTTACGGGTAGCTGATTCCATAGGCCATACGGTAGCACGCGGGCGAATGATTTCTGACTCAATGCTGTCATCCAGCCACTGCGCCGCTAAGGGATCAGGTACGGAAAGACCGCCAGATGCAGGCACACCCTCAACCATCGAAGCGCGGAAAGCCCGGATTTCATCTTCATTGATTTCCAGTTTCCGGCCCTGATTGAACATGCCCGCCCATGTGCGGTTAGTAACAGGCCCGCCGACGATTTCAATGATTGACCGATTCTCTTTTTTAATATCCGGCACAAAAGACTTCGTGTCTTTTTTCGCTGCATCGGCCATGTCAAAGGCTTCAAGTCTGCTGTCAAAAGATCGGATTTCACCTTTTAATTCTTCCATGCGTTCGGCATTTTCGCCGCTCTTTGCCAGTTCCGCCATTTCATCAATTGCCGCTTTTTTACTTTTCAAAATGTCGTTCTTATCCATGTTCTTTTTTTCTCCTTTTTGGTTGATTGATCGGTTTATTCCGACTGTGTTGTCTGCTGGTGCCGCCACAAGTGAACACTCGTAAGGCATCCACTTTGTGGCAATGTAGCCGCGTTTAGTTTTCTGTTTTTCTGTGATTTGATAGCCGATAGACAGATTCCGCAAAATTCCGTCTGTAATGTCTGTCCACAAGGCATCCTGATTTGCTGATAGGCGTATGGTGCCCTTGAGCTTGCCGTCTGCTACTGTTAAGCCCTCCACGACTCCCACCGGCAATGATGAATTGTTATGACTGCATAACAGCGGTAAGGGTGCCCGGCTCAAATCCACGGCCCCCGGTTTATGAGATAAAACCTCTTCACCGTCATAACGCTTGACAGGCATTTCACTTGATAAGCTTGCCTGTATCGTCCGGGTTTCCGCCCGGATACTGCCAACATCAATTTCAAAACTTCTTTTTTCCACCTAAACCTCCTTTTTGTCTCCGATTCGGAGACATTCAGTTTGATATTCAGGCACAAAAAAACGGCACTAAGGTGTTAGGGCACCCTAATGCCGCTCGTTTGTATAGGTTCGGGGTAATTAAGCCCAAACCCGCCTGATTTTAAAATGTCCACAATTGTGGACAAATATTCATATCCAACAAATCGTTGGAGTAACTTCTTTCTTCTGGTTGCGTAGCGCACCGTCAAGCGCCATGATTGAACTGACAACCATGTCAATTTTTTCTTTGCTGCGTTTCTTGCTGGGCTTAACATTGCCAGCGGCATCAACTTCGACAATGACATTTGAAAAACACCATTTAAGCGCCGGATTGTCGGGAACTATGATCTTTCTTTGCAAAACCAGCTTTTCGAGTTCCTTTGAAGGTGGAGACATAGAAGCAAAGCCTTGACCAAATTCCAGCACTGTTAAATTCATGTCTTCAAGGTCTTTAATGATCTTTGTCGCGCCCCAGCGGTCAAATAGAATTGCTTTTAAATTATATTGTTTGCTGATTGCCTCAATCCGCTTGAGAATATAGCCGTAATCAATCACGCTGCCTGGTGTAGCTTCGATATACTGCTGCCGGTTCCACAAATCATAAGGGACGCGATCTTGCTTAGAACGGGCTTTAATCGCATTTTCCGGGCACCATGCATAATGCAGCGTATAAAAAGGTTCATTCTCTTCAATGGGTGCAAAGCAAAGGGATAAGGCGCTTAAATCCTGTGTCGATGATAGATCAAGGCCCGCGTAACATTCACGCCCGGATAAGTCCGGTATTTCTCCCACGCACGCCTCGAAGTCAGTTGAGGCAATCCATTTTGCAGTGGGATCAACTCTCATATTTAGATATAAGTTTTTAAATACTGACTCTTTTGCCGGTATTTTTTTTGCTTGCTCTGCGAAAATCCGCATTTCTTCCAGTGATCGGAAATCATCAAGTGCCGGGTTACAAGCAAACCATGTCTTTTCATCCCAGGGATCGCAGTCATCGGGTGCCGCATAAACACACCCATAAAAGGCGGGATCATCGGGCAGGGTGCCGTCTTTGATCTTTAAGGCATAGTCCACAAGCTCGGACATGATATGATTAGGGTCTGCCGATTGTGTGCTGATAACCACCATAAGCGGCTCTTTTCGTGCGCCGGTGCCGGTGACAAGGTTGTCATATAGTTCGCGGTCAGGTGCCTGCGCCAATTCGTCATAGACCATGAATGAAGGGCTTAATCCGTGGGCCTTGCGTGCATCCGCTGACATTGCCTTGTAAACGCTGCCGGTTTCCGTGTCTGTGATTGTCCGATGGAATGATTGAATATGGCAGCGGGCCTCGAATTCGGGCACTGACAGGATGATTGCTTCCATTTCCCGGTATATTATTGCCGCTTGCTCTCGATCTGAAGCACAACTGAAGACTTGCCCGCGCTCTTCTGATTCCGGCCCCAGCAGGTGACACAAGGCCAATGCAGCAGCAAGGGCAGTTTTTCCATTTTTCCGGGGTAGGGTGACAAGGGCGGTTCTGACTTTTCGCTTGCCTTTTCTATCGACTGCATAAATGGAATTGACAATTTCCTTCTGCCAGTCTCGAAGCTTCAACTTTCGGCCTGCATGAATCCCGGCAGTGATCGGCAAATATTCGCAAAAGGCAATAACACGTGCGGCCCTTGATAAATTTTTCTTATTCCACGGCAAAACTTTTGATCTGCAAGGTTTCTGCTGTTTAGCTGATTTTTTAGCTGCCGATGTCGGCCCACGTTTGCCCATAATCCAAATTAACTCTCAAGTTGACTACCAGCGCGGTTATATCCGCCGGATTTCCGATGATTTTTTGCCCTTGCTGTCTTCACTGCATGGCACTTCCAACATAATGCCTGAGCATTCTCTTCAGATAACCTCGCCCCGCCGTCCTTGATCTCAATGACATGATCCACCATATCAGCGGGGATCAAGCGGCCTTCACGTTCGCACTGTTCGCATAATGGATGCTTACCTATGTACCAGTCCCGAAAGCGCCGCCACTGAACAGACAGATAAAACGGGTCAGTTTCTTTTGGTGCCGCTGCGGGTTTATGTAGGGCACAATAAGCGCCATTGACGGCAATCTGATTGCAAGGGTATGCAGCACAATATTTCTTTGACTTGTTTGTCATTTGTACCAGCCCCCTTGCTTCACAAATTCATGTCCTTTATGCACTTCAAAGTTAATCTTGTTAAGTGAAGGCGTCATGTCTGCTTCCCTGAATCTATTCTTGACAATCTCAATTTTGCCCCAGTCTAAGGCAATTGCTAGAGTTGCCGCCTTGATAGAGTAAATACCACCCGTTCCCATTGTTGCTGCTGGTTTCTTCTGTATTGTGATTAATGCAGTGCCTTTGTTTAATCGTTTGATTATGGCACTTATGACACCATGAATATTGAAAGCCTTTTCCCCTTCAGGTTCCAAGTAATCCACTACATTGAAAGCGTCCGGCTGTATTTTGTCGGCAATATTGTTGAAGTCCCACTTATCAACAACTTTCATGTTCTTATTCCAGTCCGTGATTGATATAGGAAAATGAGACAATTTCATCTTGAGCGCTTCCGGCCCCATTTCAGAATTGAAATAAAAGATAGGAAAACGGCCCATGTTTTCGGCTATGGCATTGAAGGCGAAAAGAGTCTTGCCGGTGCCGGATACACCGGCAACCACAATGACACCCTTCGGGAATATTTTTGTTTTTATGTGCAATCCTAATGGAAGAGAAAGGTCTATATGGTTTTCAATATCAGCATTGGCAAAATCCATAAATTCAATTTCACGATCAATGCGACGATATATGCCGTTTTTGTTCGGATGACGTTCGACATAGCCGTCTTTACAGAATCGGTGCATGATTTGATGAACAGTGTTTTTTTGTGATGTAAGGATTTGTAAGGGGTCGTAAGCCTCTGTAAGGGAAAAGTAAGCCGATGTAAGGTCTATCCACCGGCGAAGGTCTTCTGTAAGGTTCCTTTCCTTGCGTTCGGCCCTGTCTAATGCCGACTTAATTTTTGCATCAATCCACTTTTTTTCTGGCTTTTCACCGCCTGAAAGGATAATTCTTTCAAGCACTTGCTCAATTACAAACTTTTCAGCACCGCCTTTAACCATGCAATTTGCTATATGAAAAAAATCATTATCCCAGGTTCCTGATGTAAGGAATTGTAAGGAATTTGCATTAGGCCTTACATTTTCCTTACTGCCTTTATATATATATAAATATTTATTTATATTATTAGGTACCGTCGCCGGTTCGACTTCCCCCATTGCCAGCCCAGGCATCCATGAGTAAGCCTTACCTTCAGCATTTACGCTCGGCGGTGCAATTATATAACCACCATTGCCGCGAACATCGACACCTTCAAAAATGCCTGTTGCATTGCCGATGGTCTGGCCCTTCGGATAAATAAGATAAAGGTGATAGCCCCTGGGTGTTTTTGCAATGCAGGTGATAAAGCTGTCGGGTAACATTTCTTGAATTTTCTGATATGCAGCTTCGTTATCGCAATCAATGACCAGCACGCCGGATATTTCGCCGGTAACGATCCCGACGTTTGCCTTCGGCCACTTGTTCCACCATTGATTGATTTCATCTTCTGTGGGCTGTCTGTCTTGAAATTCCAACCATGAAATAAAAGGTTTCTTGTCCGGTCTAATCGGTATGACAGAAAAGCCCTTGCGCCGATATTCTAAGGCAGCTTCAAGATTATTCTGCATGATGCACCGCCCCGCCGGATAGATCGGCAAAGATGACTTTTTCGACTTTTCCCGGCGTATCCGATTTTGATTTGCAGTTCTCGCATAAGCAGTACCGAACGAAACGAGACTTTCCAGCGGGTGCGCCATATGCCTGTGAGTCTTCCGGTGCGAAGACACCTATGCAATTCGGTTTTCCGCCGCACAATATGCAGTGATCGCCGGGTAAGGGTTTAACCAGGTCATTAATTTTCATTTCAAATTCTCCAGGAGAAAAACCACACATTCCAGGTTATGGGAAAGCATCGGATCAAAATGAGCTTTCTGTTGGTTTTCAAGATGAGCTTTCATTTTCAGCAGATTTTCTCTGAATCGCAGTTCGCGAATATCAGCATTAATCAACTGAACAGCCTGCCGCTTTAAAAGAATTTTTCGCTTCACGGTCTGCATCGCGGTCATGGGTTCACCTCCACGCTGTCAATGGTCAAAACAGGATTCTGGAAAAGGAAAGCTTCGATGTCTTCCGGGCGGTAAATTGGTTTACGTCCGACCATATAGAATTTCGGGCCGCGTTTCTGATTGCGCCAATTTGCCAGCGTGCCTTCTGACGCTGTGAGCGCCGGATATAAGGCAACAACTTCTTTCGGTGTTAATGCTGTTCGTGTATTCGTCATCATGCACCTCTTGGTTTAATTTGAGCACATGATGGCAGAAGATAGATGTGCAAATCTATTGTCTTAGGGGGTGGGGGGTCGTGACACTCGTTATAGTATTTGTCCTACTCTAATATCTGGTAAGCTTTCTGGATCAAAATCCCACAACGTACACGAAACTTTATCTTCTTTGCCAGGGCACATACTAATTTCCCAGCGCCCAGCATATGATCTACCTTTTAACGCAATAATAGTCGGGAAAGCAGATATACAAGTCCATCCATTTTCAACTTCAATGTGAACCTCTGCAAGTTTGTTATTAAGCCATTTTTTACGGCAGCGAAAATATCTATTTTTTACTACATCAAATGTCCAACCTTGTTCTGGTTGTATATGCCGCATTTTTTCAACTAAATGGTTAAACGCTTCTTGTTGCGTTTTCCCATCAGCAACAAGCCTGTCAATCTCTAGCATTGTTGAGAGAGACAGAATAGCCGTATCTCGCATTTTTTGTTTCCGTTTATTTTTTAAGAATGAAGAAATAGAAGCTAAAAAAGTGCCTTGCCCCTGTTGTATAGCTTTGGTGATTTCCTTGCTAATCCATGGTTCCTTTATTGCATGTGCCGATTCACTTAAAAATTTTACTATAATTTGTTGGTCATTATGTCGTTCAAACTCTTTTTGATATTTCTCGCTCTTATTTTTCCATGCCTTTTGAGTATCTTTAAATAATTTATTTTCTTTGTCAGTGAATGTTTTTCTCATCATTACCCCTCCGCCTTGATTTCAACAACCTTGCTTTTATGCTTCTTTAATGCCGCGGCCAATCCATTGACAGCATCTTTCTTATGATCCGGGCTTAAATGTGAATATCGCATCGTCATTGCAATACTCTTATGGCCCATTAGCCTTGCAATAGTAAGAAGTGGCGTTCCCTCAATTGCCAGCCAACTTGCAAAAGTATGTCGGCATGTGTGAAAGACTACTCGCTGCCGGGAATCTTCAACGCCTTTATTAAATCCTATCCGGTCAACAATCTTCTGAAAAGCGTTTGACACTTCTTTTATTTTTTCTCCGTCCTTATCGGTGAAGATATAAGCGCCGGGGTCTTCCGGCATCCTGTTTTTAAGCATTTTCTTAACGTCTTTTGTCATTGGAGCGTATCTTGTTTCTGTGTTTTTTGTATCCCGTAGCGTCATAAGCTCGTTTTCAAAATCAACATCTTGACCTTTAAGATTGAAAATTTCACCGGCCCGCGCCCCTGTTTGAAGTGATAGCAGGGCAATGTCATGCAGCTTCGGGTCTTTAAGTTCTTTGTATTCTGTTTTAATTTGATGATTCCGCTTCAGTTCCGTCAAAAGCAATTCCGCTTCCTCCATCGAAAGAAAACGATCTCTTGCATTTTGCACGGTAGGCATTTTTATTTTTTTGACAGGATTTACACCTTGATAAAGATTCCATTCGATAGCTTTATTATACATTGCCCGGATCAAGGCCAAACAATGAGAAATTGTTTTCGGTGAAATTTTTGTTTTCCCCATTGCCGTTTTCAGTCTTTCAAGATCAAGCGGCACTATCTCGTCAAGGCGTTTACTATCGAAACGATTTTTTAAATGATTTTCATATCGGCTTTTATCATCTATCCCGGCCCGTGATTTATTTTCTGCTGACCATTTAAGATATTGTCCAGCCAGCTTTTCAAAAGTGATAGCCTGCTTTTTCTGCTGCGGTAGTTCGTCACCGTGCCGCTTGGCATGGATTCTTTCGGAAAGAACATCGGCTGCAAGTTTTGGGCTATATCCCTCAGACAGCCAGCCGACTTTCTCCCAAACTTTTTTTCCGTCAAACCTGTATGTTATGTCATAAGCAATGTCAGGATTACCCTTAAACATCTTTTTTTCTGCTACACGTTCGTAAACGCCGGAATACTTTGTCTTGCTTCTGCCTGCCATTTTACCCCCTCTCTGGTAGCATTCTGGTAGCAGGAAAAACCTTAAAAAACCCAAAGGTCAAAGTCTGATTATTTTTCTGTGCTACCACCTTGCTACCACCTAAACTTAAAATCCGTTATTTTGAATTATCTCAAACCCAAAGTTCAAGCTTGTAAGTAGCTTAATAATTAAGTTGAATTATGTCAAGTGATTTTTAATTAGAAGGGTAGCGGCATATGTAAAACGGTCTCATAACCCAAAGGTCAGAGGTTCAAATCCTCTCCCCGCTACCAAGTAATTACAAGGAGTTAGCTGATGCAGTTAGCTCTTTTTTTGCATTTTGGAGGGGCTTTGAGCTACCTTCTGCAATAATACATTTTTCCCATGAAATATCTCCGTTGTGCGCCTTCTTTCAATGTTTTTGTTTCGCACGCTCATTTCTTCCGATACAACTTTCAGGGATAGGCCCCAAATCTTACATCTCGTTTCCATAAGTATATTGACATCGCGGGATAAATCGGTTAGTGTTCCAACCACTCATCAATATCTTACCAATTGAAAAAAAGCACGGGGGGAGGAGTTTGTAAAATCCACTGCCAAACAACATTGCCATGAAAGGGAGGGA
>Ga0116142_10005123_pt1 | contig 12007 bp, 10 predicted proteins | sample AD_UKC033_MetaG_FD_89785 | JGI IMG/M metagenome (GOLD analysis project Ga0116142, IMG submission 89785) | Active sludge microbial communities of municipal wastewater-treating anaerobic digesters from USA - AD_UKC033_MetaG | ecosystem: Engineered > Bioreactor > Anaerobic > Digestate | place: USA... | reverse complement strand
TTCAATATCAGAAATTTTGGTTTTGACCAGCTCATTAAAAAGCGCAACAAACCGGAATAATGGATAACAGGGATAAGGCAATTCCGAAATAGGTATTGGGTAATTTTCATAGCTGGCTGAATACAGGCAAATTAGATCATCAAAAAATCAGATAAATTTGCCCTTAAAGTAATGAAGTTTTGAACGATATGCGATTGAATAACAATTGTGTTTTTTTAGAATCCGAATATAAAATTAATTATCATTACCATCGTTGATCGTATAGAAAATTTATGGGTGTTATAAAAAGACAAGGTATTAAAAACATGATAACCGGCTATGTTGGAATGGCCATTGGTTTCGTGAATTTAATCGTGATTCAACCTCATTTTCTAACAAAAGAGGAGTTAGGGTTAACACGGCTCTTGTATTCATTTTCTCTGCTAATTGCAATGTTTGTGCCTTTGGGAATCGGGAATGCCACCATAAAATATTTTCCGATTTTTAAGGACCAAGCTCGAAAACATCATGGCTATTTCGGGTTTATGAATTTGTTTCCTTTGGTTGGATTCCTTGGGGCTTCTGCTGTATTGTGGATTTCTAAGGACTTTATCTTCAATCAATATAGAAGTGAATCTCCATTATTTCTCGAGTATTTCAACTATATATTTCCACTTATTTTCTTCAATTCATTTATTGCTGTCTTAGCTGTTTATTGTAATGCAAATTATAAAACGACTATCCCAAGTTTTTTAAATGATGTTGTCATAAGACTTTTAACCATCTTAGTTGTATCAATATATTTTTTAAAATGGCTGACCTTAGATCAGTTTATAACATGCTTTGCTGCGATATATGCAATTCAAATGTTTGTACTAGTAGCATACATTTTTATCTTCGACAAACCGGGATTTAAAATTGATTGGAAAATGATCCGGGAGAAAAGAATGAAGGATGTAATTCAATATGGAATGATCCTTTGGTTTGCCGGTATTGCTTCATTAGGTTTGAAGTATTTTGATTCCATCATGCTAGCTAAATACATGCCATTGGCATTTGTTGGTATTTATACTGTAGCAGCATTTATTCCAACAGTGATTGAGGCACCACTGAATGCACTCGAAAGGATTGCCGGTTCAAAAATTTCCTTTGCATGGGCCGACAATGACCATGATCAAATTAGGGAAATTTACCGTAAATCTTCTTTATATCTGTTCCTATTAGGCGGTTTCCTTTTTCTTGTAATTAATGTCAATATCCATTCAATGTTAACGTTCTTACCCGATGGCTATCAACAAGGGGAATGGGTAGTTCTCATCATAAGCTTAGGAACTCTATACAACATGGCTACAGGGTTAAATGCTCCGGTACTGTTTAACTCAGATAAATATAAATATGGAGCTTTATTTTTAATCATTTTGGCAATAGTGGTTATTGTGATGCAAATGATTTTTATTCCAATGTTTGGGATAGCAGGAGCGGCAATGGCTACTTCATTGGCTGCATTTATCTATAACACACTCTTGCTCGTATCAGTATGGAAGTTTTTCTCGTTGCAACCATTTGACACAAAGAATACCAGGGTTTTAGCTTCTATAATTCTGGTTTTTGCGTTTATTTATTCGCTTCCACATCTTCATTCCGAGTTTTTTGACATCATTTTTAGAACGATATTAGTTGTGGTTCTTTATGGGTTTTTAATATATTTTCAAAACATTATTCCCGAATTTCATCGATTTCTCCCATGGGAAAGGAAGCAAAAAGGCTAATTAAGATTAATAATTCACCGGGTAGGTTTAACTAATTATTTTTGCTTTAAGGAAAAAGAATATATTTGGCATATATTATTTTCAGTTTAAAAATTTAAATCATATGAAAAAGCTAATTATGTTGACCCTAATGGTAGGGTCTGTATTTTATTGTAATGCCCAATTAAGCTGGTTGAAACTCCCTGATTATCCAGGAGCAGGCAAACTTGGTGTGATTGGCATGGCCTTAAATGGAAAAGGTTATATGGGTTTAGGATATAGTACGCTTGGAACCGCAAGTAATGAATGGTATGAATACAATCCAGGAACGAATGCATGGACTGCAATGGCACCCTTACCATCCGTTGGTAGGTGGAGTCCTGCCTTTTTTACAATCGGTAGCTACGGTTATGTTTGCACCGGAGCAATTGATGGTAGCATCACCAATGAAACCTGGCGTTACGATCCTGTAGCTAATTCATGGACAAGAATGGCAAATGTTCCCGGTCCGGTAAGGATTAATGCTGTTGGATTCGCTATTGGAAACAAAGGATATGTTGGTACAGGTTATAGTGCAAATACTACCTATAATGACTTTTATGAATATGATCCGGTATCTGATATGTGGACACAAAAAGCTAGTTTACCGGGATTAACCAGAAGTGGAGCTTCGGGTTTTGCTATTGGATCTAAGGGCTATTTGGGAATGGGTAATAATACTAATTCAACAAGTAATTTTAAAGATTTCTATGAGTACGATCCTGCTACAGATTCATGGTCCCAAAAGGCCGATTTTCCATTACCTTATGTAGTTGTCCCCACAACTTATGCATCTTCCAATGATGGTTATTCCTTAGGAGGGTACTACTATCAATATGCAGGGATAACGCACAATCCATTGAATATGTTGTATAAGTACAATCAAGCAAATGATGAATGGATGTTGTCAGGTACATTTTGCGGCCTGCCTAGAGGATATTCAGGTGGCTTTTCACTTAGCAATGACATGTATATTGGTTCAGGCGCTCAAAGAAATGATGCTTCTCCGGCTTCTATGTTGACAGACTTTTGGAAATTGACAAATGGTCTAACATTAAGGATAGAAAACCCGGGTACATATTCTGATTTCGATATTTATCCTAATCCGGCATTTGAGACAATTTCAATTGATAATTCAATCGATGGAAGAACCATGAATGAATTACGTATATATGATGTGAGTGGAAAATTTCTTTTTAGAAAAGATTTAGTCGAGAACATGAATATTATTGATATATCTACTTTAGCTTCAGGTATGTATTTTGTCGAATTGGCTTCTTCAAAAGGGGAAGTTTTAGATAGCCGTTTTATTAAAGAATAACTGATAACGTATATTTAATCCGCTTCGATGAAATTGGAGCGGATTTTTTTTGACTCTAAAACTCCCTTCTAACCCTATTCTTAGCATTCTCAATACTAGCATTGAGCTCAAAGCCAAGTATGAGAATGACTGAGTTGAAATAGATCCAAAGCATTATAACGATAAGGGTACCGATTGATCCATAGATCTTATTATACTGACCAAAGTTATTTACAAAATAGGCGAAACCTGTAGAAACTATAATTGAAAGCATTGTTGCAAAGGTGGAACCTGCGGAGATAAAACGGTAATTTTTCTTGACGGCCGGGGCATAGTAATAAAGAAATGAAATCGCAAAGAAGAACAATGACATTACAACTGTCCATTTTCCAAGAGTGAGCAACAGTATTTGTGTTTTTGATTTTAAGATACTGTGCGTTACAAGGTACTTCGTTGCTACTTCACTGAAGATGATAAGTGTTGTGGAAATTATTACCAGCACCGATAAGATGAAAGTAAGAACGATGGCGACTTTTCTTTGTTGAAAAGGAGTTCTTGATTCCACAACATGATAGGAACTGTTAAATCCCCGCATCATAGTCATGAATCCGTTGGTTGTGAAGTATAAGGCCATGACAAAACCTATAGACAGTAATCCTCCTCTTTGGATCCTGATGATATCTTCTATTGTACTACGCACTGTCGAATATGCATTTTGTGGTAAGACACCTTCAATGATGTTCAATATTTCATTTTGAAAATTTGCTATTGGAACATAGGGGATGAGGGAGAATAAAAATATAATTGCAGGAAAAATGGCAAGAAAGAAACTGAATGCAAGTGATTGGGCCCTGGTGACAATAGAGCCACGTTGAATACCGGTAAAGAAAAAGTCGGCTACATCGTATATAGGCATTTTCTCGAATCCCGGTAATGCGATACGCTTTGTATAGGCAATGAACTGCTTCACGACAGGCAAGGCAAAAATTAGCCTCAACAGTTTTTTACCAAGCTTAGAACTCCTTTGCTTTTTTACCACCTTACTCATTTCACTAATTTCATTGAGATATCTAAACTTTTATAAGAGTGGGTGAGAGCTCCGACAGAAATATAATTTACACCGGTAAGCGCATAACTTCGGACATTTTCCAGAACTATCCCACCGGAAGCCTCAGTAATTATTTTATTTGCGATGAGTTCGACTGCCTCCTTTAAAAGTTCTGTATTAAAATTATCAAGCATTACTCTCTGAACACCTCCGGTCTTTAGTACCTCACGGACTTCTTCGAGATTCCTCGTTTCTATTTCTATAGGAAGTTCACGCTTGGTATCCTTCAGATATTGGTTGGCTTTTTGGATGGCTTTGCTGATTCCTCCGGCAGCGTCGACATGATTATCTTTGATAAGGATCATATCGTATAATCCAAATCTGTGATTTGTGCCACCACCAATTTGAACCGCCCATTTCTCGAAGATCCTGAAATTAGGAGTAGTCTTTCTGGTATCAAGGATTTGTGTTCCTGTTCCTTCAATGGCATCAACATATTTTCTGGTTAGGCTGGCAATGCCACTCATCCTTTGCATACAATTCAGAAGTAGTCTTTCGGCACGAAGTAATGAGCGCGTAGCACTCTCAATTTCCATGACGATGTCACCCTTTGTAACCTTTGCACCTTCACTGACCATTACCTTGACGCGGCTCTCCGGATCAACAAGATTTAAAATCTGATCAGCCAATACCAATCCGGCAATAATACCATCTTCTTTTACTTTGACAAGAGCTTTCCCCCGGGCTCCTTTTTCTATGGTTGAGAGAGAGGTATGATCTCCATCACCTTGATCTTCGTCTAAAGCATGTTTAAGAAATTCAGGGATCGATAATCCTGCACTTTTCTGTTGAAGCATAGAAAGCCTTTAATTTTGTATGATCACCAATAAGGTCTAAAATTGAGCACAAAAATACTCAATCCTAAAACTAAAAGGACTATAAATGCAGCTAATTAAATTCTTTGTAATTCGTTTACTTACTCACTCTCAATTCTTAACTCAAGGAGAGAGTTTTTACCATTTACAGATTTCATGTAAAATGACACCCTGTAAGTCTTTGCATTCGAAGTGTTAAGCGTGCCTATACCATACATGGTACCTTCCTGGGATGAACCTTTATGGACTATGGTGAATGCTTTCGGGTTGTTTTTACTGAAAAAGTCCCTTAAAATTAGCTCAGCCTGCGCTTTTGAATACATATCTTCCTGATTTAAAAGCGTCAAGTCGATGCTATTGCTGAAATAGGAGGCTACTTGTTTGGCGTCACCGCTCCTGATCGCATTGGCAAAATCTTCATAAATATCTAAAGAATAGCTTGTTTGAAAGCTAAACAGAAGAATGATTAAAAGCCCTGTTTTTTTAAGTTTTTTCACGGTTTCTTGTGTGCAATTATCAAGCCAATTCGCGAGAGCCAAATATGCTTTTACGGATAAAATTCAATTTGGTTCTGCTCAATTTACTGAAAATTCTAAGCTGCTTTGCATTTATTTCAGGAGAAAACAAACAAAGTTATTAAGGATGTCTACGTATCTTTCGATTTGAAGCCAAAACAATTTTATGAAAGTTGAATTATTTTTTGTCGGCAAGACCACAGATAAATATTTAATCGAAGGCTTGAAAATTTACCTGAAGAGACTTCAACACTATATTCAGGTTTCGGAAGTCATTATTTCTCCGGCATCAGGAACAGATCAGAACAAAGTGCTGAAGGAAGAAGGAGATAATATGCTATCTAAAATAAAAGCCAGAGACCTTGTGATTCTGCTTGATGATAAAGGCACAATGCTGAGCTCAGAGGAATTGGCAGCAAAGATGCAAAAGTGGATGGTTGAAGGTCATAGCAAACTTATCTTCATTAGCGGCGGGGCTTACGGTTTATCTGATTCATTGAGAAAAAGAGCAAATTTTATTTTATCTGCTTCCAGGTTTACATTTACTCATCAGATGATCCGCTTGATTCTCGCTGAACAACTTTATCGTGCCATGACGATCATTCGAAACGAATCTTATCATCACGGTTAGAATAAACTTATTTCTAATCTTTCATCTGCCATTGACATTTATCAAAGGCTCTGATAGATTTTATTGTATTTCATAGTTCCTTTCTCCAGAGAAAAAATTTCTATCGCCGCTTTTCGTATTTTATCTTTTGAGAGCTCTAAAAGTTTTGGGATCTGGTTAATAATAAAATCATAGTCTTCCTCAGAAAAAGAACGGACTATAGCACCTGCCTCGGAGTCTCTGATGATCTGATCAATATCTCCGATATTTGAATTACAAATGATCGGAATACCCATACTCATTATCTCGCCTTGCTTGGCAGGAGAGCTTGCCTTTTTTGAATAAACCGGCTTGATGAAGAAAAGGGAAAGGCTTGAAAGCGAGAGGTAAGTCGGCACCTCATGGTGAATAGCTTTCTTGATGGAAATATTTTCCAAAGGAATATTTCGTCGTCTGGCTTTGTTGAGGATTAATTTTGGGTCTTCATGAGTGATAAACAAGAAGCGGGAGCGGGGGTACTTGTTAAGAAGTCTTTTAAAAAAATTCAACATCTCTTCCAGCATATACCATGTTCCAACAGCACCCACATAAGAAACCACAATGTCTGAAGGCTCGATATTTAATTCCTTCATAAGCTCATCCCGCTTTCTGGCATCAATGGTCGAACGATCGAACAGTTCTGTGTTTGCACAGCATGGAATTACCTGTATCATCAATGGTTGTCCGGGTATAGCTTTCCAGGAATGGATCTCACGGCGTGCATCTTCGGTAAGGCAAATGGAATAGTCAGCTTTTTCAAGAAATCGTGCCTCCCTGTTTTTAAAGAAGCGATAAATAAACCTGTAAATAATGGATGATTGCTTCCACATTCCTCCGTCGATACGTTCATCAGCATAAAATCCTCTCATATCAAAGATGAATCTTAGTCCAAATTTTCTTTTAAGCCTTAGACCTATCAAAGATGTGATGTAACTTCTGCAGTGGACTATATCGTAATTTCCCTCTTTGCACAAACGATTACAGGCTAATAGCATCTTGTACACATCGTACATCGTTGATAGAATGAGAGGACTCTTTGTGTAGGAAATATTCACCCACTTAATTCCTTTGGCTTTAAGGTCTTTTTCAATGATTGAGATTAGTGCTTCTTTGCCTTTCTTTTCAGAACTGACAATAGTGATATTGTGTCCAAGTGCACTGAGTCCACTGAGGTAAGTAAGAATTTGACTTTGTCCGAGTGGGTCGGATAATCCATCATAGGTCAGGTATAATATTTTTTTTCCTTGCTGCATCTCTTAATTTTTCCGAAATCTCTTAAAGAACAATCTTGTTGATCATGAATTTTGAGGATCACCGTATACATTTTTATAAATATGTTCTGCGATGGCATAGCTACGGTAATGATAGGCAATATCACGAATTTTATCCTGCAGTTCAATATTATTGTTTTCCCTTAGAAGCTTATCAATTGTTTTACATGCCTTCAGATAAGCATTCGTATTCAATTGTTCAAGGACAGCTCCAATATCATTTTGTTTAATCACATCTGAATCGTCAGAAATATTTTTCGTAATGACTACCGGAAGTCCTAATGCCCAATATTCACCATCTTTGATAGGTGTACAATAACGTTTAGAGGGTATTGGTTTGACCGGTGTTATTGCAAAGTCGCCAAGCCCCATGTATTCTGCAACATTTTCGTGAGGGACAAATTTTATGATCATTTTTTGCGGGTCAAACCCTGCTGCTATTGCCCATTTGATCAGTTGATCTTTAGGGTGACTGGTAAGAATTAGACAACGGAACTTATCGCCCCAATAAACTTCAGCTATTTTGAAGAAGTCAAAAACTTCCTGTGAAAGATAAATTCCTCCGAACTTACCGGCATAAACACAGATGATCTTTTCTTCCAGTTTCATCTGACTGATGAGTTCAGCATTTTTTCTTTTTTTAGGCGCGAAAAATGACTCGTCGACACAGGCAGGCTTGACAAAAAATTTGGGAATTCTGACCCCATACCTGTTTTGTGCATACTCAAACATTGAACTGGTAGCACTGATTATTATCGTTGCACGTTCTGTAAGCTTGCGCTCGAAGTAAAAGAGCATCCTGTACTGTAAGCTCGATTTGCTCCAGGATTTATTTTCTACCATCGCATCTGCATGAGGTTCATAACTGTCAATGATGAGTTTTTTACCGGTAAGCTTTGAAAGTATATATGCAATAGAGCCGGCAGGTGTACACCAGGCATGGATATAATCAATTTTTCTCAGGAGGATCAATCCTACCATATAAGTGAAGTAGAATATCCATTTGAAGACGATGAAAACGCTGAACTTCGAATATCGCAATGTGATAAGGCGTATTCCCTGCATACGGAGTCTTTGCCTCATTTGCGACAATTCATTAGCAGGCATTTCCTGTTTTGCCTGTTCGAAAGTTATGAGATAAATTTTACTGCCCTTTGGAACGTGATTGTAGATTATCCTCAGGTAGGGCAGGGTGTATGCCTGAATTAGGGCATCCTTCAAACTCCAGTAGGTGATGACAAGTATGTTTTTTCTTTGTTTCACCTTCTGAGTTTTTTAATACTATCAATTACATCTTTGCCAATGATCAGTTTCGTGATTAAGGTCACATACTTAGGCTTTAAGCCATTAAGAGAAATGGCTTTCAATGTATACATAATTCCGTTTTTTCGTTTTCCATCAACATAGCTATGGATGCCGCAAAAGTAATTGCAGTGCGCTTTCAATGAATGTTTTTCAGAATAACTGAGATCAACCTTTTCTAAGATCCAATTCTCAGCTTTCTTTGTCCGCTCAATGATAATATTGTTGTTGGACCTCATCGAGCGAGACTCGTGGTCGTTCATAGTGACGCTTACCTCATCAATTATATATATCTTATTGTGCCGTAAATTTTGAATAAGGAACATCCAGTCTTCCTTTATTGCAAAGTTGCGATCTTCTTCAAAGAGATTCAAGTGTTTATTATCCTTTCTGATGCAAACGTTACAGGCAATAGGATTCCCATTGAGAAATAATTTATAATCGTAGTAGCCTTCTTCAAGCTGTTGAATATCGGTAGCAACAACTTTCCCGTCCCTCAAAAACTCATATTTGCTGCAGATAAAGTCCGGATTGTTTAGCTCCCCGATCTTTTTGAAGAGCAGTTCAAGGTGCGTTCTTTTTAAGATATCATCCGAATCCAGAAATTGTACATACTTTCCCTTTGACTTAAGAATGCCATGGTTCCTGGCGGCCCCTCTTTCTTTATTATTCTGATGAATGATACTTACTTTCGGATTCGTGGCATAGTGTCCGGTCAATAACTCGAAGCTGTTGTCCGTACTCCCGTCATCTATCACCAATATTTCAAAAGCTTCAAATGATTGCCTTAAGACACTATCTATAGTTTGCTGAACCATCAGGCAACGGTTATATGTCGGTATGACAATGCTAAAAAATGGTTCCATAGAGACTTACGCGTTCATTCATTTGGCTTTGGGAAGGTATTTGATCCTGCTTATGCAACTGTTCTATACCTGTCCGGCTATAAGCCTTGTTCCGGAGCTACAATAATCGTCTTTTTTATCTTATTCATGGCTTAGTCTTGCCATAAAATATCAAGGATACGAACATACAAAGGTACGTTTTATTGTCCCTTGAGGGCTTTCAGATCAATTTTTTACTAATACTGAAATGTATAGTAAATAGGAAAGATTTTACCTGCCTGCTTCTCTCAATTGTTATTATATTTGTTTCACAAAAATTAGATATTGGAATTCCTCTCTTTTATTGATCTGGTCATCCCGCCATTTTATTTGATCCTTTTCTTTTTTGTTGCTCACTCAATCAGGTCGCGACACATAGAAAAGGAGCCTTACTATAAGTATTTTATGCCCGGGCTGATGGTTAAGATGGCAGGTTCAATTGCCATCTGCCTTGTTTATGTTTTCTACTACGGAAGTGGTGATACTACCAACTATTATTCTGATTGCTTATCGGTTAGTAAGCTATTTGTCAAGAATCCCTGGCAGGCCATTCGCTTCACATTTTTGCCACTGGACTGGGAAACATGGTTTTCATTTGACTTCGATACCGGATGGCCCATTTATTCTTATGATGCCAAAGCTATTGTAGTAGATAAACTCACCTGGCCACTGGCATTTGTGAGTTTCAATAGCTTCATTGGTCAGACCATGCTACTGTCCTTCATTTGTTTCTTCCCTATATGGCGATTGTACAAAATGTTCTTGTACGAGTTTCCCACGCTGGAGAAGGAGTTCGCATTGTCAGTATTATTTATGCCTTCCGTGATCTTCTGGGGTTCGGGTTTGTTAAAGGATTCGATCACATTTGCAGCCATTGCTGCATTTACAGCATCACTGCATCACCTTTTAAAGATTCGTACACGTATTTGGCGGAATCTTTTTTATATCATCTTAAGTTCTGCATTGATGATCTTTATTAAACCGTATATTTTCTTTGCAGTAATTCCGGGTAGTCTGCTCTGGCTTGTCGGCTATCGACTTTCTAAATTATCGAACCCTCTGGTAAGGATGGCAATCACTCCGGCACTCTTGGCGACTACGGTACTTTCCGGATATTTAATGTTAAGACTTTTTGGAAATACGCTGGGGGAGTATCAGGTGTCAAACGTCTTAGACAAGGCGATAGTCACTCAGCAAGACTTAAAGCAGGATTATTATCAGGGCGCCTCTTTCGACATTGGAGATTTTGACTCTAGTGTACCCAGTATTCTTGGGAAGGCGCCTGCTGCTATTAACGCAGCCTTATTCAGGCCTTATATTTGGGAAGCCTATAATCCCGGTATGATAGTCTCTTCTTTAGAGAATTTGGTTCTCCTTGTAATTACCATTTTTCTGCTTATCAAGATGAAGTTTTATAATTTGTTTTTATTAATATTCAAGCATCACATTCTGTTTTTTAGTGTGTTTTTTAGTCTTTTCTTTTCATTTTCTGTTGGACTTACCACTTCTAATTTTGGTAGTCTGGTACGTTATAAAATTCCGGCTATACCTTTTTATGTGGCAAGTTTGTTTATTATTTATCACGCTTACAAAGAATCTAAAAAGAAACCTGAAGAACCCGCGACTGAGCCGATCAAAGAAATTTCTTAGCTTAGTTATAGCGGAACTTTCGTGATAAACTTCTTCCGATTTTCAAGAGGAAGGCCGGTACAAATCGAGCTCTGTTGGCAATGAGCATTATCATCGGGTCACCGGAAAGGAATTTGAAGTAATCTCTGTGAAGTGCGTTAGCTACAACTTTTGCACGTCTGAAGTTGCAACTTTCATAATCGAATCGGATAACATTGAACAAAAAGTTATACATCAAGAGGTCTTCGTCGATCGTAAATCTACCCTTGTGCTTTGAATAGAAATTCCTGATTCCATCCTGGGAAGTTGTTCTTAATTCAATTTTCTCCAGTCCGGATAATGCATTTTGAAGTTCTAATCCTTCACAGATACTATTAAAGATCAGAATCCAATCTCCAATAAATTTACCGGTTGATGCAATGGTTTTACTTGATGGATGGATCCGGTATTTTGAAAAACAGAAGTCTATGTATTTAAATTCACAATACATTCTCAGGCGACTGAAAAGGTCATAGTCCATTCCGTAATGCAATGTCTCATTTAGCAATCCGGTATCTTTCAAAACTGAACGACGGAAAAAGGAGGAGGGTTGAGGAAAGGCCATTCCTGCAAGTATACGTTCGATACTTCCATCCGCTAAAGCCGTTTCAATCCTTATAGTTCCGGCGTCCTTAAATAATTCACTCGTTCCATAAATTACTCCTGTTTCTGCTGGGAGAGTATTAAAACTATCAGATACTTTTCGCAATGCTCCGGGAAGATACATAT
>Ga0116142_10005117_pt1 | contig 12014 bp, 10 predicted proteins | sample AD_UKC033_MetaG_FD_89785 | JGI IMG/M metagenome (GOLD analysis project Ga0116142, IMG submission 89785) | Active sludge microbial communities of municipal wastewater-treating anaerobic digesters from USA - AD_UKC033_MetaG | ecosystem: Engineered > Bioreactor > Anaerobic > Digestate | place: USA... | reverse complement strand
GCGAGCTGATCTTCATCCTTATCGCGGTGATGACCCTCGGCGCGACGCTCGACCACTTCTCGACCTATCTGCTCGGCGCCGGCCAGATCATTGCCGGCTTCGCCTGGACGGCGTTCCACGTGCTCGTCATCACCCTGCAGGCCTTCATCTTCATGACGCTGACCATCGTCTACCTGAGCATGGCTGCAGAGCATCACTAGTGCGATCGTCCGTGATCGCGAGAATCAAAAAGCGGCCATCCATGGCCGCACTGTTTGAGTAACGCTTGTTTCCCCGCTTTTCCGAATCCCAATCCCCAATCCCAGCTTCAACAGGAGACAACCATGGAAACCATCGCCAACGTTGCCCAGATCGGCGACCTGCTCAGCATGACCGTCATCGCCGCCGGCCTCCTGATCGGCCTCGGCGCCCTCGGCACGGCGATCGGCTTCGCCCTGCTCGGCGGCAAGTTCCTCGAAGGCGCTTCGCGTCAGCCGGAACTGACCCCGATGCTGCAGACCAAGATGTTCATCATCGCCGGCCTGCTCGACGCGGTGCCGATCATCGGCGTCGCCATCGCTCTGCTGCTGATCTTCGCCAACCCGCTGCTGGCGACGCTCGGCGTCAAGTAAGCGCCGCACCCGACCCGCATCGACGGCGGCCACCCGCGGGTGGCCGCGTGCAGGAGTACCGCGATGAGCATCACCATCACGCTGGTCATCCAGGGAATTGCGTTTTTCCTGGTTGCCTGGCTCGTCATGAAGTTCGGCTGGCCGCACATCATCGCGGCCATCGAGGAGCGCCAGGCGAAGATCGCCGAGGGCCTGGCCGCGGCCGACCGCGCGCGCCAGGAACTCGCCGACGCCGATGCACGCGTCGCCGACGAGATCCGCAAGGCGCGTGCCGAAGCGGCGGCAATCGTCGACAAGGCGCAGCAGCAGGCCAACCAGATCGTCGAGAAGGCCCGCAACGACGCCATCGTCGAGGCGACCAAGCAGAAAGCGATCGCCGCGGCCGACATCGAGGCGCAGGCACACAAGGCACGCGAGGAACTGCGTTCGCAGGTTGCCGCGTTGGCCGTTGCCGGCGCGCAGAAGATCCTCAAGCGCGAGATCGATGCCAACGCCCACAAGGCGCTGATCGATCAGCTCGTCGCCGAGATCTGACGCCATGTCGAGCGCACTGACCCTGGCACGCCCGTACGCCCGCGCCGCGTTCGAAAGCGCACGCGCGAGCGGCACCCTCGCCGACTGGTCCGGCAAGCTCGCCTTTGCCGCGAACGTGGCCGCCGATCCGCGCGTGACCGCGCTGTTCGGCGACCCACGCATCGGCGCGGGCGATCTCGCGGCGCTGTGCGTACCGGCCGGCGAAGCGGCTGAATCCGCTTTCAATGCCTTCGTCCAGTTGCTGGCCGACAACCGCCGCCTGCCAGTGCTACCCGAGATCGCCGCACTGTTCGAGGAGCTCAAGCTCGAATCCGAGCGCGTGCTCAAGGTCGACGTGCGCGCGGCAACGCCGATCGACGATGCCGGGCTGGCCAAGCTCAAGGACGCGCTCGGCCGTCGCTTCGGCCGCGCGGTCGAGATCAGCCAGTCGGTTGACACGGATCTGCTCGGCGGTGCCGTCATCGATGCCGGCGACGTCGTCATCGACGGCTCGGTACGCGGCCGCCTCGAACGCCTCGAACACGCCCTTACCCACTGAATTCGCACTCGCAGGACGGGCCGGGCCCGTCCTCCAGGAAGACAACCATGGCCACCCAGATCAACCCGTCCGAAATCAGCGACCTCATCAAGAGCCGCATCGAGAAGTTCAAGCTTGGTGCCGACGCGCGCAACGAAGGCACGGTCACCAGCGTCTCCGACGGCATCGTGCGCATCCACGGACTCACCGACGCGATGTCGGGCGAGATGATCGAGCTGCCCGGCAATACCGTGGCGCTCGCGCTGAACCTCGAGCGCGACTCGGTCGGCGCGGTCGTGCTCGGTGCCTACGAGCACCTGCGCGAAGGTGACGTCGCCAAGACCACCGGCCGCATCCTCGAGGTGCCGGTCGGCCGCGAACTGCTCGGCCGCGTGGTCGACGCGCTCGGCAACCCGATCGACGGCAAGGGCCCGATCGGTGCCTCATTGACCTCGCCGATCGAGAAGGTCGCGCCGGGCGTGATCTGGCGCAAGTCAGTCGATCAACCGGTGCAGACCGGCTACAAGTCGGTCGACTCGATGATCCCGATCGGCCGTGGCCAGCGCGAACTGATCATCGGCGACCGTCAGACCGGCAAGACCGCCCTGGCCGTCGACACGATCATCAACCAGAAGGGTTCGGGCATCAAATGCGTGTACGTGGCGATCGGCCAGAAGCAGTCGTCGATCGCCAACGTCGTGCGCAAGCTCGAGGAACATGACGCGCTCAAGCACACGATCATCGTCGCCGCCTCGGCGTCGGAGTCGGCCGCCATGCAGTACATCGCGGCCTACTCGGGCTGCGCGATGGGCGAGTTCTTCCGCGACAACGGCGAAGACGCGCTGATCATCTACGACGACCTGACCAAGCAGGCCTGGGCCTACCGCCAGATCTCGCTGCTGCTGAAGCGCCCGCCGGGCCGCGAAGCGTATCCGGGTGACGTCTTCTATCTGCACTCGCGTCTGCTCGAGCGCGCCGCGCGCGTCAACGAGGACTACGTCGAGAAGCACACCAAGGGTGCGGTCAAGGGCAAGACCGGCTCGCTGACCGCGCTGCCGATCATCGAAACCCAAGCCGGCGACGTCTCCGCCTTCGTGCCGACCAACGTGATCTCGATCACCGACGGCCAGATCTTCCTCGAAACCGACCTGTTCAACGCCGGCATCCGCCCGGCCGTGAACGCCGGCATCTCGGTGTCGCGCGTGGGTGGCGCCGCACAGACCAAGATCGTCAAGAAGCTTTCCGGCGGCGTGAAGCTGGCGCTTGCCCAGTACCGCGAGCTTGCCGCGTTCGCCCAGTTCGCTTCTGACCTCGATGCCGCCACACGCGCCCAGCTCGAGCGCGGCCAGCGCGTCACCGAGCTGATGAAGCAGAAGCAGTACGCGCCGCTGTCGATCGCCGAACTCGCACTGTCGATCTACGCCGCCGAGAAGGGCTTCCTCGATGACCTGCCGATCGCGAAGATCCTGCCGTTCGAAACCGCCCTGCACGCGTTCTTCCACAGCAACCACGGCGACCTCATGAAGAAGATCGTCGACACCGGCGACTGGAACAACGACATCGAAGCCGTGTTCAAGAACGGTCTCGAGGAGTTCAAGCGCACCGGCAACTGGTAATGCCGTGATTCGTCATTCGTGATTCGGCATCGGCAAGAGCGGGGCGCGAATCACCAATCGTCAATCACCAATCACAAGCGAGCGTAGCGAGCAAATGGCCGGCGGCAGAGAAATCAAAACCAAGATCAAGAGCGTGCAGAACACCCGCAAGGTGACGCGTGCGCTCGAGATGGTCTCGGCATCGAAGATCCGCAAGGCGCAGGACCTGATGAAGGCCTCGCGTCCGTATGCACGCCTGATGCGCCAGGTCATCGGCCACATCGCGCGCGCAAACTCGGAATACCAGCACCCGTTCATGGTCGAGCGTGACGAGATCAAGCGCATCGGCTTCATCGTGGTATCGACCGACCGCGGCCTCTGCGGCGGCCTCAATTCGAACCTGTTCCGCCGCCTGCTCGCCGAGATCCGCGAGTGGCAGGCCAAGGGCGTCGAGGTCGAACTGGTCTGCGTCGGCCAGAAGGCGGTCACCTTCTTCCGGCGCCTCAAGCTCAACATGGTCGGCAGCGTCACACACCTTGGCGAGCGCCCGGAAGTGACCGAGCTGGTTGGTGTCATCAAGGTCATGCTCGACGCCTACACGGAAGGGCGCCTCGATCGCGTCTCACTGGTGTACAACGACTTCGTCAACACGATGACCCAGCGCGCGACGATCGACCAGTTGCTGCCGCTGCCGCCGTCGACCGAGCTCGCCGCCACGCATGCTTGGGACTACATCTACGAACCCGACGCCGAGACCGTGCTCGACCACGTGCTGACGCGCTACGTCGAGTCGCTGGTGTACCAAGCGACGCTCGAGAACCTCGCCAGCGAGCACGCCGCGCGCATGGTCGCCATGAAGGGCGCGTCGGACAACGCGACCAAGGCGATCGGCTCGCTGACGCTGATCTACAACAAGGCGCGTCAGGCGGCGATCACGCAGGAAATCTCGGAAATCGTGGGCGGCGCGGCGGCGGTATAGAGAAGCCGGGATTCGAGATTGGGGATTGGAGATTCGAAACAGCATGCGCCGCGAGCGCTCTTGCGAATCCAGAATCTCGGATCCCAAAGCCAAACAACCAAACAGTTCCATGGAGTTCCCCGCAATGAGCCAAGGCAAAGTCGTACAAATCATCGGCGCCGTCGTAGACGTCGAGTTCCCGCGCGAATCCGTGCCGAAGGTGTACGACGCGCTCAAGATCGAGGGCATGGCGATCACGCTTGAGGTGCAGCAGCAGCTCGGCGACGGCGTCGTGCGCACGATCGCGCTCGGTTCGACCGACGGCCTCAAGCGCGGCCTCGTCGTCACCAACACCGGCGAAGGCATCAAGGTGCCGGTCGGCAAGGCGACGCTCGGCCGCATCATGGACGTGCTCGGCAATCCTATCGACGAGGCCGGCCCGATCGGCGAGAAGGACCAGTGGGTCATCCACCGCGAGGCACCGGCCTATGACGAGCAGGCCGCCGCCAACGAGCTGCTGGAGACCGGCATCAAGGTCATCGACCTGGTCTGCCCGTTCGCCAAGGGCGGCAAGGTCGGCCTGTTCGGCGGCGCCGGCGTAGGCAAGACCGTCAACATGCTCGAGCTGATCAACAACATCGCCACCCAGCACGCCGGCCTGTCGGTGTTCGCCGGCGTCGGCGAGCGTACGCGCGAAGGCAACGACTTCTACCACGAAATGATCGATGCCGGCGTCGTCAAGCTCGACGACAAGGCGCAGTCGAAGGTCGCGATGGTGTACGGCCAGATGAATGAGCCGCCCGGCAACCGCCTGCGCGTCGCCCTGACCGGCCTGACCATGGCCGAATACTTCCGCGACGAGAAGGACGAGCACGGCAAGGGCAAGGACGTGCTGTTCTTCGTCGACAACATCTACCGCTACACCCTGGCCGGCACCGAGGTCTCGGCGCTGCTCGGCCGCATGCCTTCGGCGGTCGGTTACCAGCCGACCCTGGCCGAGGAAATGGGCGTGCTGCAGGAGCGCATCACCTCGACCAAGACCGGCTCGATCACCTCGATCCAGGCCGTGTACGTGCCCGCCGACGACTACACCGACCCGTCGCCGGCGACCACCTTCGCCCACCTCGACTCGACCGTGGCGCTATCGCGCGACATCGCCTCGCTCGGCATCTACCCGGCCGTGGACCCGCTGGCCTCGACCAGCCGTCAGCTCGACCCGCTGGTGATCGGCACCGAGCACTACGAGACCGCGCGCCGCGTGCAGGGCATGCTGCAGCGTTACAAGGAGCTCAAGGACATCATCGCGATCCTCGGCATGGATGAGCTTTCGGAAGACGACAAGCTCACCGTCTCGCGCGCGCGCAAGATCGAGCGCTTTTTCTCGCAGCCGTTCACGGTCGCCCAGGTGTTCACAGGCGCGCCCGGCAAGTACGTGTCGCTGAAGGAAACCATCCGCGGCTTCAAGATGATCTGCGACGGCGAATGCGACCACCTGCCCGAACAGGCGTTCTACATGGTCGGCGGCATCGACGAGGCCTTCAAGAAGGCCGAGGACATGGGCGTCAAGAAGGCGGCCTGACGGCTGCCTTCCTGGAACCGGGGACAGGGAATCGCCGGAAGCGGCAAGCCGACGAAACGCGCTCTGACCACTCCCGATTTCCCATTCCCATCGAACGAGCGATAGCGAGAGAGACCCATGAGCACAATCCGCTGCGACATCGTCAGCGCCGAAGCCGAGATCTTCCACGGCGACGCCCAGATGGTCGTCGCCACCGGCGAAATGGGCGAGCTCGGCATCGCGCCGCGCCACGCCCCGCTGATCACGCGCCTCAAGCCGGGCCAGGTGCGCGTCATCCTCGGCAACGGCGAGGAGCAGTTCTTCTACGTTTCCGGCGGCATCCTCGAGGTGCAGCCGCAGGTCGTGACCGTGCTCGCCGATACCGTGGTGCGCGCCGCCGACCTCGACGAGGCGCAGGCGCGCAAGGCCAAGGACGACGCCGAGCGCGCGCTCGCCAACCGCTCCGAGGCGCTCGAAGTCGCCGAGGCCCAGGCCCGCCTGGCCGAGGCCACCGCGCAGCTGCAGGCGCTCGAACGCCTGCGCCGCAACCTCAAGCACTGATCCCACTCCACGGGCTTCACCACGACGCCGGCCACGAGCCGGCGTCGTGCTTTCCGGCCACCCTACCGAACCGTCTGCCGGCCACGCGCGGCCTTGCGTCATGCTGGCCAATCCAGCGTGTTCTCCACCCCGAGGATTTCCGCTAAGGTTTCCCGCCTGATCCGGGGGAGAACGCCCATGTCCGCCGTGCCGCTGCACGTCATCATCCTCGCCGCCGGCGAGGGCAAGCGCATGAAGTCCGCGCGACCGAAGGTGCTGATGCCGCTCGCCGGCCGGCCAATGCTCGGCCACGTGCTGGCCACCGCACGCGGCCTGCAACCGGCGGCGATCCACATCGTCTATGGGCATGGCGGCGACCAGGTGCGTGCCACGTTCGCCGATCCCGACCTTTCCTGGGTGCTGCAATCCGAACAGCGCGGCACCGGCCATGCGGTGCGCCTGGCCATGGCAGCCATCCCCGAAGATGCACGCGTGCTCGTGCTGTACGGCGACGTGCCGCTGATCGGCGCGGAGACGCTGGCCAACCTGCTGGCCATCCGCTCTCCGCTGAGCGCGCTGGTTACCCAGCTCGAAACACCGTACGGTTACGGTCGCGTGATCCGCGACGGCATCGGCCGTGTGCGCGCGATCGTCGAGGAGAAGGACTGCACCGCCGAGCAGCGCGCCATCACCTGGGTCAACAGCGGCATCCTCGCCGCCGATGCACGCCGCCTGCGCGTGTGGATCAACAACCTGTCCGACGACAACGCCCAGCACGAGTACTACCTGACCGACATCTACGCCCAGGCCAACGACGAAGGCGAACCCGCCGAGGCAAGCCTGTGCATGAATGCTCAGGAAGTGTTCGGCGCCAACGACCCCTGGCAACTTGCCGCACTCGAACGCCTCTACCAGCGCCTGCAAGCAACCGCCCTGGCTGCGGCAGGCGTGCGCTTCGCCGACCCGGTGCGCTTCGACCTGCGTGGCAAGGTCACGACCGGACGCGACGTGGAGATCGACGTCGATGTCATCCTCGAAGGTGAGGTGATGCTCGGTGACGAGGTCTCGATCGGGCCGTTCTGCCGGATCGCGCATTCGCGCCTCGCCGCCGGTACCGTCGTGCGCGGCCACTGTGACCTCGAAGGCGTGACCACCCACGGCCCCTGCGTGATCGGCCCATTCGCGCGCCTGCGTCCTGGCAGCGAACTCGCCGCCGGCACGCGCATCGGCAACTTCGTCGAAACCAAGAACGCCACCTTCGCCAGCGGCGCCAAGGCCAATCATTTGAGTTACGTCGGCGACGCCGAAGTCGGCGCCGGCGCCAACATCGGTGCCGGCACCATCACCTGCAACTACGACGGCGTGAACAAGTTCCGTACCGTGATCGGCGAGAACGCCTTCATCGGCTCGAACACCTCGCTCGTTGCCCCGGTCAGCATCGGCAGCGGCGCGACCATCGGCGCCGGTTCGGTGGTCACCAGGAATGCGCCGGATGGCGAGCTCACCATCGCGCGCGTGCGCCAGGCCACCGTTCCAGGCTGGCGGAGACCCGGGAAGTAAGCATACGCGGGGCTGATTTGGGCACATCGCCCCATTTGGGGTGTCCAGGGGCGATGCATGCATGTGCGCTCGTTGCCAAATCCGGCAAGACTCCGGCACCCGCAACGCTCATGATCCCGTCGCTCGTCACAGCCCCGAGCCCACGCGGCCGATCGCGTTCAATCGAAGCCGTTCGCGAACACCGGATCGACCGTGATCGTGGCCTGCATGGCCCAACCCATGCCACCCGAGACACGATGTTCCCAACTGAACTTGCGCCATGGCGAGGTACGGTAGGCCGGCAGGCCGCTGGCCGGACCATTCGGGCGGATCCAGAAGTTCACCCCCTCGTCGTAGGTGAAATAGAGATCCTCGGCAGTCTCGGCCAGACGCGGGTCGTGCTGTCCGAGCAATTCTGCGAAATAGTGCGCCCAGGCAAGACCAGTGGCGACATCGAGGGAGTGCTCCACATCGGCGTCGTTGATCTGGCCGTTGCTGCCGTTCCAAAGCATCGCATAGCGCGGCAAGGCGAGTGCACCGGCATGGTTGCTGTAGGTGTGCGCAGCTGTCAGGACGGTCGAGGCGCGCAGAAAATTGCCCATGCGCCGCACGAAGTCCGCGATCGCCGGATCCTCCGACGTGGAATAGGCTCGCAGCATGGCGTCAACGATCAACACGCTCATCCAGCTAGACGCGCCGAGCGATCCACTGGCCCAGTCACCATCGTGCTGCGACCCGAAGTGGTATAGACCACCATCGACGTAGCCCGCGGGCTGCGGGATCTGTCCGTTGGCACCATTCTGGTGGCTGACAAGCCGCGAGACGATCGTGCCGACGCGTGCAGCATGGTTGCCACCCAGCAGTTCGTAAGCGACCTGATTGGCCAGCAACTTGTACGCGACGTGGCGTTCAGTCCAAAAACCCATCGAAGGCGTCCACGCCTCGTTGAAGCCGTCGTGCGCCGAGACGATCGCAGCGAGGCGATCGAGCGCGCTGTCGTCGCCGGTCAGCCAGTATCGATAGGCCAGATTCTCGGCATACACGTACTTGGTGTCGCCGTTGCGCATGTCGAAATGACCGCTTGTGTTGACATGGTCGGTATAGAAATCCGAAGCGCGTACAGCCTCGCGCAGCGCGCCGGCGAAACCACTGCGCACATACAGCGCGAACATCGTCGAGGCGCGGTCGTACAACCAGGGCTCGTACTCTGTCTTGTACCTGCACTGGTTGGCCGCGGTGACACGCGCATCGTCCTGGTTGATCGACGCGTAGAAGTTGTTCTTCATCGCTCGATCGGCCTCGGTGTGACCGGACCAATGCTGAATCGCAGCGTTTGTCGCCGGATTGTCACGTCCCTCGGTGTTGCTGGCATCGAATGGCAGGTTGCGCGAACCGCGCAAGGCGCCAAGGCTCAACCATGATGCCGGCAGGACGGCCAGGACGTCCGGTTCCTGCACGTTGTCGGCGGCGATGAAACTGCCACTGCTGGCGGTATGCCAGCCATTGCGCACCGGTTCGAGGCTCGGCACGTCGTTCTGGCGCGGCGCACCACCCCAGCTGACCGTGACGGTCTCGGGCGCGGTACCGGCGAAGCTGTAGCGGATCTGCACGCGGGCGACACGTACGGAGGTACCGTCCAGCGCAGGGTTCAGGCGATGACGCCAGGGTGTCAGTTCGCGCACGTGGGCCGGAATCTCGCTGCCGTCCTTCATGACACGCAGCGTGGCGAGACCGGCCGCGGTGATCGATCCGCGCGGAAATGGCACACCGAAGGTGACTAGACGCAACGTGCCGGGTGTCGCCGCTTCGGTCGGCACGAGTTTCACCTCGAGGCTCCCCGAAGGAACCGGACCGGCAAGGAAGGCTTCGACGGCGGCAGCCGGTGCGGAAACAGACAGTACAACGAGCAGCAAGAACAGGCGAATCACGACATGCACTCCATCAGGGGGCGCAATCATGACCTTGGCTTGATGGAAACTTCTTGAATGGGATCACAGGCTTACGTGAAACTTTCTGGAGCTGCCGAATATCCGACGCAGGTCTCGTTTGGAGCGACCGCGAACGTGACGCAGGTCCGCCGGACGCACCTCGACGGACCGCCGGCGGGCGCATCCGACAGCCGGATCCGCCCGTCGGACGCGGGGATCCGACCTCCGGTGGCCTGCTAGACTCGCGCGCTCACTCGCAGGGAGTCATCGATGCCCAGTGCTGCACTGCCCCGCCCGGAGCATACGAAGGTCTGCGTGATCGGCCTCGGCTATGTCGGCCTGCCGCTCGCGGTCGGTTTCGGTCGCGTCCTGCCGACTCTCGGCTTCGACATCAATACCGCACGCATCGCCGAGCTGACGGCGCACCGCGACCACACCCTCGAAGTCTCGCCCGAGGAGCTGCGCGACGCACCGATGCTCACCTTCAGCGCCGATCCCGCCGCATTGGACGACTGCAATGTCTTCATCGTCACCGTGCCGACGCCGATCGACGATGCCAAGCGCCCCGACCTGCGTCCACTCGAGTCCGCCAGCCGCACGGTCGGTCGCGCGATCCGCCCCGGTGGCGTCGCCATCTTCGAGTCGACCGTCTACCCCGGCGCGACCGAGGAAGTCTGCGTGCCGATCATCGAGCGCGAGTCGGGCCTGCGCTGCAACGAGGACTTCTTCGTCGGCTACAGCCCCGAACGCATCAATCCGGGCGACAAGCAGCACCGCCTCGAGACGATCCTCAAGGTGACCTCGGGTTCGACGCCCGAGGCTGCCGAGTTCGTCGACGCGCTGTACCGGCGCGTGATCACCGCCGGCACGCACAAGGCCTCGAGCATCCGCGTCGCCGAAGCGGCCAAGGTCATCGAGAACACCCAGCGCGACCTCAACATCGCCCTGGTCAACGAACTCGCCCTGATCTTCCACCGCCTCGGCATCGATACCGGCGAAGTGCTGGCCGCGGCCGGCACCAAGTGGAACTTCCTGCCGTTTCGCCCGGGCCTGGTCGGCGGGCATTGCATCGGCGTCGATCCGTATTACCTGACCCACAAGGCGCAGCAGATCGGCTACCACCCCGAGGTGATCCTGTCGGGACGGCGCATCAACGACGGCATGGGCAGCCATGTCGCCCAGCGCGTGGTCAAGCTGATGACCCAGCGGCGCATCCACGCCGCCGGCGCCAACATCCTCGTGCTCGGCCTGGCCTTCAAGGAAAACTGCCCGGACCTGCGCAACACGCGCGTGACCGACGTCGTCGACGAGTTCAGGAGCTATCACGCCAACGTCGACGTGCACGACCCGTGGGTCAATGCCGCCGAGGCCGAGCACGAATACGGGCTCGCGCTCGTGCCGGCGCTGGAGAACGGCAAGTACGACGCGATCGTGCTCGCCGTCGCCCACCGCCAGTTCGTCGAGATGGGCGTGGCCCGCATCCGCGCGCTCGGCAAACCCGGCTGCGTTCTGTTCGACGTCAAGAACGTGCTGCCGCGCGAGGCGGTGGATGATCGGCTGTGAAAGGTCGTGATTCTTGCGACGCCCCCCAAGCGCCAAGATCAAGAACCAGCACGCATGCTTCTCTCGAAACTTGAAGTGGCCCACGACGATAGCAAACCGGCGCCCCTTGTTCGTGCGGACGGGCCAACTGCTTCCGCTAACATGCACCACCTCGAACCGCCGCTTCTCCGAATCACCCATCACGAATCACCAATCACGGCTTCAACCCCATGCGCATCCTCGTCACCGGCGCCGCCGGTTTCATCGGTTCGGCCCTCAGCGCACGCCTGCTCGCGCGCGGCGACGAGGTGCTCGGCTACGACAACCTCAACGACTACTACGACCCGACGCTGAAGGAGGCGCGCCTCGCGCGATTGACGCCGCATGCAGGCTTCCGCTGCGTGCGTGCCTCGCTCGAGGACCGCGATGCGATGAATGCGGCGTTTGCCGACTTCCGCCCGCAGCGCGTGGTCAACCTCGCCGCCCAGGCCGGCGTGCGCTATTCGCTGCAGAATCCACAGGCCTACATCGACAGCAACCTCGTCGGTTTCACCAACATCCTCGAGGCCTGTCGCCACGGCGGCGTCGAGCATCTGGTGTATGCCTCGTCGAGTTCGGTCTACGGCGCCAACCGCAAGCTGCCGTTCTCGGTGCGTGACGCGGTCGACCATCCGGTCAGCCTGTACGCCGCG
>Ga0116142_10005113_pt1 | contig 12017 bp, 11 predicted proteins | sample AD_UKC033_MetaG_FD_89785 | JGI IMG/M metagenome (GOLD analysis project Ga0116142, IMG submission 89785) | Active sludge microbial communities of municipal wastewater-treating anaerobic digesters from USA - AD_UKC033_MetaG | ecosystem: Engineered > Bioreactor > Anaerobic > Digestate | place: USA... | reverse complement strand
GCCCAGGTTTTGATTGCTCTCTTCGTGTGTATCGTAGGTAACTGTTAACGGTTTTTTGCTGGTCATTACCTGGCGTGCTTTCCGCAGGGCATCGCCTTCCAAACACCCGCCACTGATAGAGCCCACCCAACGGCCATCATCGGTAATTAACATGCGCGCACCGGGGCTTCGGTAGGAGGAACCGCGTACTCTTACTACGGTTGCTAATGCCGCCTTGCGCTGACTGAAGTCAACATTTTTGTAAGCCTCAACAATTGCTTTGAAATCTTTCATATTCCCTCCTGTTCTACGTCTTCTTCGTTATGCGAAAAATAATCTATATGCAATAACTCCCCTGTATATTTCTTGAAATGCAAAGTATCATCTACTTGTTTAATTTCATAATGATTGGAGTGGCAATTCACTTTCAGAACTTTACCGTCATCCACTTGCACAAAGGCAATCCATTGTTCCTGTTGTTCGGCCTGAATAGCGTAATCATACGACCGGTATTTGCCGTAGGGTAATGCATGGGGGCCGGCATTGTTTTTACCGGGTACGAAAAGCTTGTCAACAATCACACCCCTCATCAAATGTGGCCTGGAGAACAGCACATCGTACACAACCAGGCCCACCAGGGCCAGCGCACCCACAAGGGCTAGTAGTGCAATTCCCGATGATATCTTCCCTTTGGCCATAAAAAATCAACTGTTTTAGAAAGTTACCTAAATATTTTTGGATTCGGTGGTTCTCTTTTCTATTTAAGGATCCTATTCGGCCCTTTGGCCTGATAATATGAACCCTAATTTCAAACGATTGCAATTCATCAATTTCTATATCGCAATATTTTAGCTAACTCAATTGCCAGCCATTTGTTACTTTCGCAACCCATAAAAGATACAGGAAGCATGATTAAAGCCTCAGATCTGTTCTCGTACAAAATTGACAAGAAGTATAGTAAGCCGGTAGCTTATTTTTCGATGGAGTTTGCCATCGACCAGCCGTTGAAAATATATAGTGGTGGCCTGGGTTTTTTAGCCGGCTCGCATATGCGCAGTGCTTATGAACTTAAACAAAACCTGATTGGTATAGGCATATTGTGGAAGTATGGATACTACGATCAGGAGCGCAATTTGGATGGCACGCTGCGTGCCGGTTATGTGGAGAAAAACTATTCGTTTCTCACCGATACAGGCATTGTGTTTCCGATTACCATTCACAACCATGAAGTACAAGTAAAAGCGTGGTTGGTGAAACCGGAAGTATTTAAGACAGCTCCGCTCTTCTTGTTAAGTACCGATTTACCAGAAAACGATCATTTGGCGCAAACCATAAGCCATCGGCTGTATGACAGCCACGAGTCGGCCCGTATTGCCCAATCTATTTTATTAGGTAGTGGTGGAGCCAAGTTGTTGGATATTTTAGAGCGGGAGACCGAGGTTTACCACATGAACGAAGGCCATGCCTTGCCGCTTTGCTTTTATTTGATGAACAAATACAACAACGACCTGGAAGAAGTGCGCAAGCGTGTTGTATTTACTACACACACTCCTGAAAAAGCAGGTAACGAAGAGCATGGTATTTCTTACCTGGATGTAATGAGTTTTTTTCATGGAGTGCCGAAAGAAACAGTATTGGAATTAGCTGCCCCTGATACTGAAAATTTAAGTTACACGCTGGCTGCATTGCGCATGTCGCGAATTTCAAATGGTGTTTCCTCTTTGCATGGTGCAGTATCACGCAAAATGTGGTCGGGCTTTGACGGAATTTGTGACATTACGGCCATCACCAACGCACAGAATAAAACGTTTTGGATGGATCCCGTTTTAGAAGCACATCATAAGCAAGGCAACGACAAGGGTTTGATGCTGCGAAAAAAAGAAATGAAACGTCAACTGTTTGCAGTAGTAGCTAACCAGACAGGAAAAATTTTTGACGAGAACGTTTTAACCATTGTATGGGCAAGACGTTTTGCGGGTTATAAGCGTGCCAACTTATTGCTTCACGATTTCGAACGGTTTCTTCAATTAATAAATAACAAAGAGTTTCCGGTGCAGGTAATCTGGGCGGGCAAACCGTATCCGGAAGATTTTGGTGCCATTGGAATTTTTAACGACATCTATTGGAAAACAAAAGACCTTCCAACCTGCGCCATCCTTACGGGATATGAAATGGAGCTCTCCGGTTTATTAAAGCGTGGTTCCGATTTGTGGCTTAACACACCTAAAATGTTCCGCGAAGCTTCCGGTACATCGGGTATGACGGCCGCAATGAATGGCAGCGTAAATCTTTCTATACCCGATGGCTGGATTCCGGAGTTTTCAAAGCACGGTAAAAACTGCTTTATCATTTCACCAGCCGAAACGGATGTGCCCAGCGAACAGGATCAGGTTGAAAATGACAACCTGCTTACGCTGCTGGAAAAAGAAATCGTACCCCTGTATTATCAAAAACCAAAGCAGTGGATGGCCGTAGTAAAACAAAGCATGGAAGATGTAGTGCCCATGTTTGATAGCAACCGCATGGCGCATGAATACTACGAAAAATTATATGCTACTACCGCCACGAACGCAAAGATAAAAAAGGGCAAGGAGTTGGAGGTACTTTAAACCGCACACCCAAAAGGGCGATATCACACTGTGATCCAAATCGGTTTGAAGTAGCGTTAAGAAAATAATACACGCTCCTTAACGGAGAAAATTTTTAGAGAGGTATTCGTTGAATACCTCTTTGTATTTATCGGCTACGGGTATAAGTGTTTTGCCAATTAAAATACCACTACGCTCCACAGCATCGATTTTATTTAAACTGATTATGTAGGAGCGATGCACCCGCATAAATTGGTTGCGCGGAAGTTGTTCTTCCAGACTCTTCATGGTCATTAAGGTCATGACCGGTCGGGGCGTATCTTCAATAAAGATTTTTACATAGTCTTTAAGTCCCTCGATGTACAGAATGTTCTTCAGTTCAATTTTAATGAGTTTGTATTCGGAGTTAACCAGCAGGCTGTCTTTTTGGGGTGCCGTGTTTTCAGCTTGATTGTTTTTAAGATCGAACCAGGTTTTTGCTTTCATGGCCGCTTTTAAAAATTCCTGGTAATCGAACGGTTTTAATAAATAATCGATCGCGTTCACCTTGTACCCCTCCAGGGCATATTTTTCGTACGCGGTAGTGAAAATTATTTTAACCGAATCGCCTAATGATTTTGAAAACTCAATGCCGGTAATATCGGGCATCTGAATATCTAAAAATAATAAATCAACTTTTTCCGTTTGCATAACCTGCATGGCTTCGGTAGCGCCCAAGCACTTAGCCACCAGGTGCAGGAAAGGTGTTTTGGAAATATAATTTTCCAAAATCGAAATGGCCACGGGCTCATCGTCTATGATTACACACCGGATCATACTTCAATTTTTAGCGTACAATTAAAATAACCACTTTCCTCTTCAATGCGCAAATCGTGTTTACCCGGATACAAAAGCGACAACCTTTTTTTCAGGTTTTCAATACCAATACCCGAGGCTGGCTCTGCTGATTCTTTTGACGGAAACGAGGTGTTTCGTATTTGAAAGACAATTGTTTTATTATTCGTGATATCCATGACCATATCGATGGATGATGGCTTGTGGAGGTTAATGCCGTGTTTGAAACTGTTTTCAATAAGTGTAATGAAAAGAAGTGGCGCTACCTGTATGCCATTGGTATGCTCCGGAAATTTACAGGTAACCGATACAGCAGGTGTAAGCCGAAACTGCATCAGGTCGATGTAGTTATGAATGAATTTTATTTCCTGCTCGAGCGGCACAAATTGTTCGTTGCTTTCGTACAGGTGGTATCGCATCAATTTACTTAACCGGTGTACGGCCTGTTGGGCACTATCGGGCTGTTGAGGAATGAGCCCGTAAATGGTGTTGAGTGTATTAAAAAAGAAATGCGGGTTAAGTTGGTTTTTCAAATTGGCCAGCTCCGTTTGAACGCGTTCTCGTTCGAGTTCTTTACGCTGTGTTTCGGACTTAAACCACGCACCGGTTATCCGAATGGCCACCGCCACACCTGTTGTCATTACAAAGGTGATCGCTATCCGGGTAATCATTTCAATGGTGTTAGGGCCTCTGCCATCAGGCGATGCAGGAAATGCACTTACCCGAATGCTTTCCATTATGAAAATGACAGCAACATACAACACCAGGTTTCCAGCCAAAAACAATGATGTGCGCTTATTGAAAAACAAGTTTGGAATGAAGTAGAGGTAGTTACCGTAAAAAATAACAGCCGAAGCCACCGGAGGCAACCACATTCTGAAATAATCATTCAGCTGGCGCGGACTATCTTTAGCGGTAAGAAACGGCAACAACAGCATGATGCTCCACACCAACAGGTGGAGCACAATGGTTAATCGCGATTCTCTTTTTTTGTTTAATAAATCAACCATGCGTTAAATCTTTAAATAAGGACATCCCCAAAATCATCCTGTTCTTCCAACCCTTCATCCTTCTCTTGTAGAGAAGGTTTTAGAGATGCCCTTAAATCTATCATGTTTTCATCAAATTACTCATAGCGCAAGGCAACAATCGGATCGGCAGCCGATGCTTTTCGTGCCGGATACCATCCGAAAAAGATACCGGTTATCGCACAAACCGTAAACGAAATGATAATGGAGTTAGCCGTAATTACGACCGGCCAACTTAAGTACGAGGATACAACAAACGTACTGCTGAGCCCCAATACGACACCCAACACACCACCGGTAATACTAATCAATATGGCTTCCAGTAAAAACTGTAACAAAATATCTTTACCTCTGCCGCCTACGGCCATACGCAAACCAATTTCGCGCGTCCGTTCCGTTACCGACACATACATGATGTTCATAATACCAATACCACCAATCACTAACGAAATACTGGCAATGGCTACTAACAGCACCGTCATCATTTCGCTGGTAGAACTAAAGGTTGAAATAAGTTCCTGTTGTGAGCGCACCGTAAAGTTATTGTCGTCACTATCCTTTAGTTTGTGCGATGCGCGCAAAATAGTTTCTACTTGTTCCACAGCGGCTTCGGCTACTTCTTCGCTTTGTGCAGAGGCGGTAATGGATTGCAGGTGTGTTGCTGCCTGAATCCGCTTTTGCACGGTAGTGTAAGGTGCCAGAATAATATCATCCTGATCCTGGCCGAATGTGTTCTGTCCTTTTTCGTCCAGCACGCCAATTACCCGGAACGGAATTTTGTTGAAGCGTATGGTTTTCCCAATGGGATTTTCATTACCAAAAAGATTTTCGACAATGGTTTGTCCGATCACCGCTACCTTAGCCGCTGAGGCTACATCTTTATCCGTAAACATACTGCCACTGTTAATGGATAGCTTGCGGATGTTAAGAAACGCAGGACTCACACCATACACAGAAGTAGGCCAGTTTTTCGAACTGTATATTACCTGGCCGCTGCCGTTCACCTGTGGCGAAATATCACTGAGGTAGGTTGCGTTTTTTTGCAGCGCCTGCAAATCAACCAGGGTAAGTGTTTTCGATTGACTGAAATCCTGGCGCACACCACCGCGCTGATCGCTGCCGGGTTGTACAAACAACATATTAGAACCCATGCTGGAGATTTGTTCCTTAATGCTTTGCTTGGAACCTTCACCAATGGCGAGCATCACAATTACCGAGGCCACACCAATGATAACGCCCAGCATGGTAAGAAAGGCGCGCAACTTATTGCGCTGCAGCGCTGTAAGCGCAATGCGAATTAAATTAGTGATGTTCATAAACTTCTTCTTTAGGTAATTGTGCTAATGCTTCCTGTGCGTTTGACCGAACCTCAACGGGATTGTCTTTTATAATGTGGCCGTCACGCAACACAATGGTGCGTTTGCTGAATGAAGCGATGTCGGGTTCGTGTGTTACAAAGGCAATTGTTTTTCCCTGATCGTTCAATTTTTGAAACAACGCCATAATCTCGTATGACGTGCGCGTATCTAAGTTACCGGTGGCTTCATCGGCCAGAATCAATACCGGGTTGTTTACCAAGGCGCGGGCAATGGCCACGCGTTGTTGTTGTCCACCCGATAGCTGACTGGGTGTGTGATCCATCCTTTCAGACAAGCCAACCAATTGCAGCGCTTCGATGGCACGCTCTCTGCGTTCTTTTGAACTTACATTTTTGTTGTAAAGCAAAGGCAACTCTACGTTTTCGAGTGCCGTGGTGCGTGGCAGCAGGTTATACGATTGAAAGATGAAACCAATTTTCTTGTTACGTATAATGGCCAGTTCATCTTTCGAAAGATCTTTAACCGGAATGTCATCAATTTTATATGAACCTGAAGTAGGTTGATCCAGGCATCCTAAAATATTTAACAAGGTAGATTTTCCCGATCCACTCGTGCCCATAATGGTTACAAACTCTCCTTCTTTAACCGAAAACGATATGCCCTTTAATGCACGTACCGTTTCGGTACCCATGGTGAACTCGCGTGTCAGGCTGTTTATGTCAATGATCGATTTATTTTCCATGGTTACTGTATTTTACTTTTTACTATTGTTGTTCCGGTTGCTTCCGGGAGGCTTCGGCATAAACGGACTTTCACTTGAAGAACCGCTCGATGAAGTTTGTGTTATCGTCTCAAATCCATAAACAATTTCCTGTCCATCGCGCAAGCCCGTTTTCACTTCGGTAATGATGCCATCGGTTGATCCAATGGTAACGGTTTGTGGTTTTATGGAAGCGCCTTCTTTTACCCAAACCGTTTTTGAGGTATCGGTTGAAGGTGGCGTTTGCGAAAAGTCAACTGCTTCATTCAGGCCCTGTTGTTTCAGGTATTGCTGTAACTGCTGTGGATCAGGATTGAAGGTTAGCGCGTGAGACTCCAGCGTAAGCACATTATTTTGTTCAAAGGTATAGATGGAGATGCTGGCTGTTAAACCGGGCATAAGTTTGCCCTCTGGATTATCAGCTTTAATAATTACGGTATAGGTAATCACGTTCGATTCTTCAATCGGCTCTAACCGTACTTGCGTTACCGATCCATTAAATGAATCTTCCGGATAGGCATCCACCGTAAACATCACACGCTGCTCCACCTTTACCTGCCCAATATCGGCTTCATCCACATTCGCCTCCACCTGCATCTGTTTCAGATCCTGGGCAATGGTAAAGAGCGTTGGCGTGCTATAACTGGCTGCTACGGTCTGGCCTTCTTCTACAGCACGTGATATTACCACTCCGTTAATCGGTGAGGTAATGCTGGCGTAGCTTAGATTTGTTTTGGCTCGTGTAAGATCAGACTTACGTTGTTCCGTTGTTCCAATAGCGTTGTTTAGTATATAGAGCGCTTCTTCATAATCGGTATCACTCACTACTTTGTTTTGATGTAATTGGTTGATGCGATCAAAATTTTTCTGGCGATAGTTCTGTTCGTTCAGGGCGGTTTTTAAACTGGCTTCGGCTTCGTTAACGGTTGCCAGCAAATTGGTTTTGTCAAGCTCCGCCAATAACTGCCCGGCCTTCACTTCGGAGTTATAATCGGCATAGATTTTTTTTATCACACCCGATACCTGTGTGCCTACTTCCACTTGGTTGAGCGGTTCAACTGTGCCGGTGGCCGTTACCATTTTAGTAATAGAACCTGTGGTGGCCTTCGTGGTTTTAACTGCTATGGCACTGCTGCTCTTCCTGAAGAAGAAAACATATGCGGTGGCCGCCAGTACAACTGCAAGTATGATATAAATAAGAACCTTTTTCATAACCTTAAATTTTTATTGGGTTGCCTTGATAGAATTGAAGTAATTGATAATATAGAATGCCTGTGTATTTGGCTTGCAAATATTTTTGTTGAGCTGATACAAAAGTGTTTTGAGCTACCTGCATATCTACTGCATTTATTAGCCCCAACTCAAAACGCTGTTTGGCAAGATCGAGTGCGGTTTCTGCAGCCACCATTTCAACTTGGGCCGCTTCCATCTGTGCTCGTGCTGCCACCGCACTTTGGTGTGCATTCTCTACTTTTTGATACAGCTCTTTTTTTGTAGCTGTCAGGTCTAACTCAGCCGCGCGTGTTGAAATCACTGCATTCTGCACATTGCGTTTTGTCTGGTAGTTATTAAAAATCGGAATGCTTAAACTTAACCCCACCCGTTGGTTGAAGTTATTACTGAACTGTTCTTCAAAAGCAAAATTCTGTGTGTTGGTATAACCGGTTGACAGGTTGCCATTCAGCGAAAGCGTAGGATAATAACCCGCCTTGGCTATTTTAACGCCTAGTTCAGAAATCGAAATCCCAGTTTTACTTGCTGAAATTTCAGGCATGGAATTAAGAGCCGCATAATACACTTCATATTTATCCGGAATTACTACTGCCCATGCTCCATCTTCCTCAGGAAACGTTAAGGCCAAAACTTGTTCAGGTTCTAACTCCAACAGTTGTTTAAGCGAAAGCACTTGTTGTGCGTATGCATTCTTTGCCGTTACCAGCGCATAGTTATTAGAAGCATATGTTGATTTTACCGTGCTTAAATCACTTAACGATAATGAGCCGGCATCATGCAATGCCTGTGATCGCTTCAATTGATTTTCGGAAAGCTTTAATGTCTCCTCAGCCGTAGCAATACCTTCTTTATAATACAGGGCCATCAGGTAAGCTTCGGTAAGCTGCAGCGTAATGTTGTTTTGCGACTCTTTCACATACAAACCATTTTGATCAACCGTAAGCTGATTTTGCCGAATGGTGTTGTTAATCCGGTTGCCTGAAAGCAATGTTACCTGGCTACTTACACCAACGCTGGTAGAATTAATGGTTTGCGACACAAAGTCGGACGTAATAGGGTCGATACTGGTACCGCGTGTAAGCGCCTGCGTTCCGGTGGCACTAAGACTTGGAATACGTGCATACCTGGATTGCAACAGGTTGTTTTCAGCCGTAAGCTGATTTAACTCTGTTTGTTTTACAGTAATATTGTTCTTGGTGGCATACTCAATAGCTTGAGCCAAATCCCATTTCAGGGTATCCTGGGCAAATACAGGCGCAGTTAGCACCGAGGCCCAGATAATAAATCCATATACTATTTTCCTTTTCATACTCTAACATACGCGTATGTTGGAGTGTGGATCGTACAGACTGGAGGTTTGCACGAAATGAATAGACAATTGGGGGGATTTTACCGACAAGTCTAAGGTTCAGATTTTCCCTAATCAGCCATTCCGTAACACGGGCTGTTTGCGCATATTGTTTTGAGACAAACTTGTTTTTGATTCATTTATCAGCACAAAGTTGCCAGCAGATTGATTAAGTTAGCGGAAAATTACCACCTGCTAAATGCCTGCGCTTATTCTTAGTGAACTCTGGATTTACCCTATAAAATCGTTTGCGGGTATTCGTGTAAAACAAGCCGTGGTAAAACCCAAAGGTCTGCAGTACGACAGGCGCTGGATGCTGGTAGATGAGAATGGAAAATTCATTACGCAACGGGAAAATCCACACATGGCCATGTTCGATCTGGCCATTCAAAATCAACAGATTGTAATTAGTGCCCGGTTAACCGGAAAACAAGTAGCTATACCTCTTGTTGCTCCTGAGGTTAAGGAAGTTCAAAACGTTGTGATCTGGGACGATGAGGTGGAAGCTGTTGAGCCGGACAAAAACTACAGTCAATGGTTTTCAGAACAATTAAACCTGAAGTGCCGATTGGTATTTTTTCCGGAGGCCAATAAACGCGATGTTGATCCGCATTATGCCAGCAATAACGAACAGGTAGGTTTTGCAGATGGTTTTCCGATTCTGATTATCGGGCAAAGCTCGCTGAATGATTTAAACAGCAGAATGGATGAGCCCATCGAGATGAGGCGGTTCAGACCCAATTTTGTATTTACAGGCGGGCAGCCTTATGAAGAAGACAACTGGCGGAATTTTAACATTGGCACAAACCGCTTTAAAGTGGTTAAACCCTGTGCCCGTTGTGTTTTAACAACCATAAATCCGCAAACCGGACAAAAAGGCCGCGAGCCCCTGTTTACATTATCAAAATACAGAAGAGAGGGAAACAAGCTTTTATTTGGACAAAACGTAATAGCTTTGAACCATAATAACCAGATACGTGAGGGCGATGAAATTACCTTGGAATAAAAATTCACAAAACAAATCAACAAAATACGGCCTATTCCTTTTTCTTATAATAGGGCTGTTAGCTTCTTGTACAAAAGAAAAACCGCTGCCCATCTTTGGCGAGCGCTTGGTGGAAGGTGCTGATACCATTTACCACACCATTGCACCTTATCAGTTTGTGGATCAGGATAGTGCAGTAGTTTCCAATGCCACCTTTAAAGATCAGATTTATGTAGCCGACTTCTTCTTTACTTCGTGCCGCACCATTTGCCCCATTATGAAAACGCAGATGTTGCGGGTATATGAAGCTACCGCAGAAATGCCCGATGTGAAGATTCTTTCACACACGATCGATCCGGAATATGATACTGTAGCCTTGCTGCATGATTTTGCCGAACGCTTAGGCGTAACCAGCGCACGCTGGCATTTTGTAACCGGGGTTAAAGATTCGATTTATAAAATCGCACAAACCAGTTACTTCGCTACGGCTATGGAAGACAAAAGCGAGCCCGATGGCTTTATACACAGTGGCGCTTTTTTGCTTATCGACAAAAAGCAACGCATTCGGGGTAAGTACGATGGCACCAAAGAAGAAGAGGTGAACAAACTGATAGCCGACATTAAGAAGCTTCGCAGGGAAGATGCGCGGTAGTATTTTAGTCTTTCTGTTTTTTACAGTTGCCTGTGTACCAGGCGCGCAACGCGATGTAAAGTTTCAGCAATACTATGCCGAAGGTGAAGTGTTGTATCAGCAACATTGTGCTAATTGCCATCAGGCCGATGGTTCAGGCCTTGGGCGGTTGTACCCCCCGTTAGCAAAGTCTGACTTTATTAATAAAGATCCCCAGGCGGTGCTCTGCCTGATAAAGTATGGTATTGAAGGCGAGATGGTGGTAAACGGAGTAACCTATAATAAACCCATGCCCGGCATACCTTCACTTACGGAACTGGAAATAGCCGAAATAGTTACATACATCAACAACAGCTGGGGCAATGCTCACCCCATGGTAACAGTAAACGATGCCATCACCATCCTCAACACCTGCTCCACATCAAACTGACCTTATTACTTAAAAATATTTTTCTCCGGTTGGACAAAAAATGAAGGGCGGGCCCCTCAGCCCGCCCTAACCCCAAAAACCAAACCCCACAACACTTCCCGGAGAAACCCGGGACCTCACAGTCTTTATTGTTAATTAATTCACAACTTCAACGTTATCAAGGTTGATAAATTCAAATTCAACCCCGTTTTTCAGTTCAACAAAGATTACGCTGTCTTTGTTCACTTTTCCGGCTAAAATTTGCTTCGAAAGTTCATTTAATATTTCGCGCTGCATAACCCGTTTCAGCGGCCTTGCACCAAACTGCGGATCGTACCCCAGTTTTGCCAATCGCTCCAGCGCAGCTTCAGAAATATCAAGTTTCACGCCACTTTCTAGTAAACGTTTCTGCACCAGTTTAAATTGTATTTCTACAATTTTTCTAATATCTGCCTTACTCAACGGGCGGAACATGATAATTTCATCAATACGATTGATAAACTCCGGCCGCACCGTTTTCTTTAACAGCGCCAATACTTCCTCCTTGGTGCCCTCCAATACTTCGAAATAATTCTCGTCTGTAATCTTTTCAAAGTTTTCCTGAATAATGTGCGAACCGATGTTGGTGGTCATGATCACAATCGTATTCTTAAAATTGGCCACCCGGCCTTTGTTATCTGTTAGCCGGCCGTCATCCAGTACCTGCAACAAAATGTTAAATACATCGGGGTGTGCCTTCTCTATTTCATCCAACAGAATTACCGAATATGGCTTTCTGCGCACGGCTTCTGTCAGTTGTCCGCCTTCATCGTACCCCACATAGCCGGGAGGCGCGCCGATCAGGCGGGCTACGGAATGCTTTTCCATGAACTCCGACATGTCGATGCGGACCATGGCCTGCTC
>Ga0116142_10005105_pt1 | contig 12035 bp, 6 predicted proteins | sample AD_UKC033_MetaG_FD_89785 | JGI IMG/M metagenome (GOLD analysis project Ga0116142, IMG submission 89785) | Active sludge microbial communities of municipal wastewater-treating anaerobic digesters from USA - AD_UKC033_MetaG | ecosystem: Engineered > Bioreactor > Anaerobic > Digestate | place: USA... | reverse complement strand
ACCGGCATCATTGTCCACCTCGCCAAGGGATTCACGTTGTAACGGATGCGTCAATCCCACGTTTCGGGGTTGGCTTGGGCGGAAAGGACGGCAAGGGACTTTCGGGGAAGGGTAACCAGTCCGCGTCCCTCGACTTCCGGCGCCTGCTGGGCATCGCGTATGTCTTCGGGGGACGGCAGGCTGGTGTTGATGCGCATGACCCATGCGCCGCGCGGGATGCGGAAGGAAACTTCCTTGAAAGAGGCGTTGAACATACAATACAAAGCGATGGAACCGTTTACAATGCCGCCGATCCGGCAAGCGAAATGCCCTGCATCTTTTCCCCAGTCCAACGGCTCGCCGGAATGATCGAACCAGGCGATGTCCGGTTCTCCATTTTCGCCTGCGGGCTTGCCGTCGAAGAATTGAAGCCGGGCAAAGACGGGATTTTCGCGGCGAAACCGGATTATTTCCCTGCAAAAGCGGAACAAGTCGGCATTTTTTTCGAGGAGCCTCCAGTCGTACCACGAAATGGGATTGTCCTGGCAGTAGGCGTTGTTGTTGCCCTGCTGGGTGCGGCCGAATTCATCGCCGCCGAGCATCATCGGAATCCCCAGCGAAAGAAACAGCGTGGCAAGGTAATTTTTCTGCATGCGCAGGCGAAGCGCCTCGATTTGCGCGTTGCGGGTTTCGCCTTCAATGCCGCAATTCCAACTGAAGTTTTCGTCGAGGCCATCGCGGTTGTTTTCGCCATTGAGGCGGTTGTGCTTGTGGTTGTACGAAACGAGATCGCGCAAGGTGAATCCGTCGTGGGCGGTGACAAAGTTGATGCTGTGCGCGGGCGTGCGCCCTGCCCATTGGTAGAGATCGGAACTACCAGTGAGACGCGTCGCGAAGTGTCCGCGCGTGCCTTCGTCGCCCCGCCAGAACCGGCGGACATCGTCGCGGTAACGCCCGTTCCATTCGGCCCAGCGCACGTCTCCGAACGATCCGACCTGATAGGCGCCGCCCATGTCCCATGCTTCGGCAATCAATTTTGCGTCCCGCAGCACGGGATCCTCGGCGATGCGTTCGACGAGTCCCGCGTTTTCTACGATGCGGCCTTTGGTGTCGCGCCCAAGGATCGAAGCAAGGTCGAAACGGAATCCGTCCACATGGAGCACCGTAACCCAGTAACGCAAACAATCGAGAATAAAATCGCGCACAAGCGGATGGTTGCAGTTGAGCGTGTTGCCGCAGCCGCTGTAATTGCGATAGGCCCCCTCTTCATCGAGCATATAATAGATGGCGTTGTCGAGGCCGCGAAAACAGAGCGTCGGGCCTTTTTCGTTTCCTTCTGAGGTATGGTTGAACACGACATCGAGAATGATTTCGATGCCGGCCTTGTGCAACTCGGACACCATCCGGCGGAATTCGTCGAGTTGGGCTCCGGGGTGAAAGGCATACCGGCCCGTCGGTGCGAAAAAGCCGATGGTGCTGTATCCCCAATAATTGTGCAATTCCTGCCCGGAAGCGATGCTGCATCGTCCGAGCCGCGTTTCGCCGAATTCCTGGACCGGAAGCAGTTCGACAGCCGTCACGCCAAGGTCTTTCAGGTAGGGAATCTTTTCAATCAGTCCCAGATAAGTGCCGGGATACGACACGCCGGAGGATTTGTCAATAGTGAGGCCGCGGACATGGGTTTCATAGATGACAAGGTTTCCCAAGGGCACACGCGGGCGGACGTCGTCCACCCAGTCCTGGTTTTCACCGAAGGCAACGCATTTTGCAGTGCGATCCTGAATGTCGCCAACGATTATTTTGGCATAGGGATCCAGCAGATAGACGCTTTTGTCGAAACGATGGCCGGCTTTCGGATCAAAAGGGCCGTCCATCCGATACATGTAGAGCGCGCCGGGCGCCAGGCCTTCGACGTATATGCTCCAAACGTCGCCCGTGCGGTAACGGGCCGCGTCGAGTTCGATTTCCAGAGCCGGTTCGCGATCCTCGGCGTGGTCGAACAGGGCGAGCCATACCCGTGTGGCGTGCCGGCTAACCACGGCGAAACGGATGCCCGAAGCGCGCACAGCCGGTCCCAGGGGATATGCGCGGCCGGGCAGCAATCGAAGGTTTGCGGCATTCAGTTTGGGCATGGCTAACGCAGCGCCTCCTGTGCCGCGTCGCGGATACGCAGCATCCAATCGAGATTGCGCAGCGATTCCTCCATGCCGGCAACGGGCTTGCCCCGCAGGAATTCGACGATGGACGCATGCAACATGTCGGGCTCGATGTGGCTGCCATTGGGTGTTTCGATACGCGCGCGGTAGACGCCGTTCTCGTCGTTCTCTCCCTCCACGACAAACGGATAGCCGTTGTATTTGAAATGGCGGACATTGAGGGGCGGTGCGAGGGCGTTGCGTGTGACGATGACGGCATGCAGACGGTTGCCGTGTGCCTGTCGCACGTCGAATTCCGCGATGGCTTCATATCCGGCGAACCGCGTGTCGAGCGTATCCCAGAGGATTTCGCCCTCCGGCGCCAGTTTCAATAATACGCTCAAGGGATGCGGCGAAAGATCCACCCAGACACGGTTCGGATCCGGCGGGCGGTTGCGCGCGGGCGATTCAAGATGGCCGTGATAATAAACAACCGGTTCCCGATCCTCCCACAGCCGTGAAAAAGACAGCGCCGCCGCCGCGTATTGTGTCGAGACGGACAGGAGACGCCCGTGGCGTTGCGCAAGCGCGGCCAGAGTGGCCGCCGTTTCCATCAATTCCTTGCGGGGCAAGGCGGGATCGTAAACGAAAGGTTTTTCACAAAGGACATGGCAGCCGGCTTCGAGCGCCGTGCGCACATGCCGGGCGTGAAGCGGGGGCGGGGAGCAGACGTCCACAATGGCCGGCTGTTCGGTTTCGAGCATTTTCTCGACGCTCGTATAGCCGCGTCCGTTGAATCCGAAGAGCGCCGAGAGCGCTTCACGGGTCTTGGCGACAGATTCCGGCGACGTTCCCGCAAAAGCGCACACATCGGCCCCGGCGTGCGCCCACCACTTGGCATGGTGCTTGCCAATGCCGCTGGCGCCGATTACCGCGACGCGCCTACCACTTCCGCTCGTCATCGTCCTCTTCTTCTTCCCATGAATACGGCTCTTCTTCGGCGGATTCCCACTCAAACGCCGGTGGTTCGCCGTTGTCTTCCTCCTGCCATTGACGGAGGATGCGTTGGCCGCGGCGCCACTTGTATACATAGGCCACGACGGCCAGAATCGCCATGAGTTGAAACGCGGAAAATCCTGACACAAGCGATGCGACGAGGGCAACTTTCCACAACGACGCGCGCCAGCCGTCGTCGAGTCCGGCGGGTGTGAGATGCGCATGGAGCCGGATTGCGTCTTCAAAAGACATCGCGCGAAGCGATTGAACCAATTGCCAAAAACGGTCTTCGCCCATGCGATTCTTGAGCCACCTCGTCATGGACAGTGCCTGCGCATAAGCGCCGCCGAAGGTGGATTCGTCGCCGATCGGCGCAAACGCAAAATTCAGTTCAATGTACGGAATCAGGCGGCGCTGCACATACATGCGGGCCACCTCCAGACTGCTTTCCCAGCGTATTTCTTTCGATAAAATCATCGCAATGCCTTCGTCGAACCAGCGGGGAACGTATGCCGCCTCCGTGTTGCGCGCAAGCAGGACATGGATGAGTTCGTGTCGGATGATGCCGCGAAATTGCGCGGACGGCGGCAACAGCGCCGGCGTTTTGGCGATGATGACCCCCTTGTCTGCCTTGGCCACGCCGCCGACGCGCGCCTGGCCGTATGCGCCGGCGCGCGACTTGAATTCCTGCATCGTGCGGCACAGATAGACCGTGATGGGATCGCCGCCCGCCGGCAGGCGTGTCGTATATTCGGCGAGCGCCTCCTTGAGGATATCAATCGTTTCGCGGGCGAGGGGCGCATCGGATGCGTCGTGAACAATGGTCAATAGGCCTTCGGAGAGGCGCTGCTCATCGGCGCAAGCGGGAAATGAAAGGGCAAGAGCCGCCAGCAGGGCAAGGGCCGGAAAAAAACGGAAGATCAATGTGGATATATCTTTCGTGGTGGGCCGTCCTCGAAGGTTTGACAATTTACGCTTTCAGGGAACAAAGAAAATACGGGGAACGAAAAAAGACGAAAGTTACCAAGAAATCGCAGACTACTCGGCGCTTTTTCCAATCTTTTTAGTCCCGGATGTCCATTTTGTCCCTTTCGTCCTTTATGTCCTTAGCCCGATGCCGGTTTGTTCAACATCATTGGCGAGAACCGCTTCGGCTCGCTCCAGCGCCTCGCGAATGCGTGGCGGACTCACATCCACCGCGCACTCTTCGCCGAGGTCCGCATAGTATAACAGGGCTTCGGTGGGTGAATGGCCCAGAAGGGCTTGAACCGCGGCGGCATAGAGATGAATCTGGTATTCGTAGCGTTCGTGCATTTCGGCATGTATGCGCCCTGTCTTGAAATCCACGATCAGTGTCCGATCAATCAGGGCGTCTATGGTCCCGGAGACGATCGTCGCGCCGATGCGCAGGAGGAACGGCGCCTCGCGCTCGATCCGTTTCGCGGCGGCCATGCGGCGGGCCAAGGCGCCGGATTCAAATCGTTTCAGGATGGCGTCGAGATCGGCGGCGAGCGTTTCGCGAAGATGCAGCATGGGGGCTTCTCGAAGAAGAAACGCTTCGATATCCATACGTTCGCCCGGCGACCAGACTTCAAACAGGCGATGGACCAGCGTGCCGCGTTCCATGGCGGATAGCGCCGGGAATCCGTTGTAGGGTTCACGTGAAGGTTCGTCGTCGGTTTCCATGCCGGTCATCATGTTTAGCAAAGTGGAGACGGAAATCGTGCGCCGGGAAGGAACCGATACAATCGGCTCGGCTTGGCGCACGATGGCGGCAACATTTACCGGGACGGCCGCACGGCTCTCTTCAGACGCCGAAGCGGGGGGAGCCGCTTCGCGCCAGACGATCGCCTTCCAAGTTTCGGTTTCGACGAATTCGCCATGCCTGCGATCGAGAAGGTGGTATGCGTCGTTCATGATGGCAAGCCAACTGCCCTTGCCGGGTTTCGGGGTTCCGCCGAACAGGAGCCAGTCGCGGGCTCGTGTCATGCCGACATACAGGACACGGGCATGTTCAGCGGTTTCCTTGGCGCCGGAGGCATTCCGCATGGTCTTGTATATCGAAGGCTGGATCGTTTCGCCTTTGTTGCCGGTTACACGGACTGCAAGTCCCATATCGCGATGAAATGCCGAGAAACCAGGGCGCGATCCGCCTTCCTGCCGTCCCGAATCGGCCAGGACGACGATGGGGAATTCGAGGCCCTTGGCCTTGTGGACCGTCATGAGCGTCACGGCATCCTTGGGTTCGACCACGGCATCGCCTTCACGAATGGCGCGGTCGGCGAGCGTGTCAAGATACTGGACAAAAGCCGGGAGGCGCGCGGGTTGGGTGCGCGCAAAGTCCTCGGCAAGATTGGCGGCCTTGCGGATATTCCACGCTTTGCGCGCGCCGTGAAACTGGCCTAGAAGAATGGCCTCATGCTTCGCGAGCTCGATTGCATGTCGCATGAAAGCCGCCAACGGCAGGTCCTGTTTGCCGCGTAACTCTTCAATCAACGAACGCGCATGTTTGAGACTATCGGTTTCGGGAAACTGGGCTGGAATCTCCTCGCTCCAAAACACACGCGCCAGACCGCCATGCAACTGCATGGCGGCAAGGGCATTGTCGGACAAACACGCCAACGGGCCGCGGAGAAATCCCAACAGCGCCATTTCATTCCACGGGTCCACCACGACGGTCAAAAGATTCCGCAGATCGAGTATCTCCTGCCGTTCGTAAAAGCCTTTGCCGGACACAACGCCAAAGGGAATCGAACGTTTTCGCAGGGCCTCCTCGTACAAGTGAATATCGGAAAAGGAACGCAGGAGAATAGCCACGTCGCCGAATCGTGCAGGTCGCGCTTCGCCGTCCGATTCAACCATCGCGCGGTGGGGGCCCGCACACATTTCTTCGATGCGCCAGGCGATCAAATCCGCCTCATCGCGGCGATACGTCTCGACGTTCGCCTTTTCTTCCCGTTCGGGCGGCACGAGAAACGCTATCCGCGTCTCGTTCGCGGGCGGACGATGGGGCTCCAGCGCCTTGTATTCGGTCTCGACTGCTTCCAGAATCCCCGTGCACGTGAACAGGTCGTTGACAAATGCGATGATTTCCGGAACGGTGCGAAAATTTTGCGCCATGGGAATTGTTTCCCTGGAAGCGACGCGTTGCTGTTGAAATACTTCCACTTCCGCCCCGCGAAAATCGTAGATGGATTGCTTCGCGTCGCCGACAAAAAACCAATCCGGGCCGCCGGGTTCGTCGGACAGCATGCGGACGATGTCGAGTTGAATCCAGTCGGTGTCCTGAAATTCGTCCACCAACAGAAAGCGAATGCCTCGTGCCACACGCTTGCGCACATCGGTGTTGTCATGCAGGATGCGCCATGTGGAGGCGATCAGGTCGTCGAAATCCAGCGCGGCCCGTGCCGCCTTCGCGGCCTTGTACGCCTTGCTGGCATGTTCCAACAGTGAGAACAGGTCGCAGGTCAGTTGTGCGGCGAGCGATTCGACGGCGGGATCGGGATCGGTCCACGCCAGACCTTCCATGCGTTTCTTGATCGTATCCAGGATCTTCTTGACATTTTCGAATGTTTCCGGCGATTCCCAGTTCTTGCTGGAAGGATGCCCGGCTGGCGCAGATATGATTTCCTCGATACATGACTTCAATTGGGTCATGTCACGGCTATCGCGAATATATACGAGCTGTTTCAGTATTGCCTGCCGCTGGATTTCGCGTCCATCGGAAGCCTTAAGACAAAGACCGTCGAACGATCCGAGTTGATCAATCCAGTCGTTTACGTCCCGCGATTGGGCAAAATTTAGCAACCGTTCCTCGTATTCCCGTTGCACGATTTCCGACCAGCGTTCAGCCAAGGCTGCCGGCTCCCGCAGCGGCAGGTTCGATTCAAGGCGCTCAAGTGTGCCGCGCCGGGCAAGAAGACGGTCAAGTTCACGGATCAGGGCTGACGTCCCGAATTCGGTTGCGGTGCGCAGGGCGGCCGGATCGCCAAGATCAAGTAATCGGGTTACGGCGGCGGATACCGTCTCATTGCGAAGAAGCGCGGTTTCGGCTTCGGCCATCACGGCAAAATCAGGATCCGTGCCGATGTGCAATGCATGCTCGCGAAGAAGATTTCCACAAAACGAATGAATCGTTCCGATGCGAGCGGTCTCGACGCGCCGTTCAAGATCACGCCATCGCGTCATGCCCTCGGCGCTGTCGAGGGGGGCTTTCATGCGGAAGGCTTGGCGAAGCCGTGTTTTCATCTCGGCGGCGGCTTTATCCGTGAAGGTTATCGCAACAATCTCGTCGAGATCCGCGTTTTGTTCTTCGATCAGATAAACGATCCGCTCGATGAGCACACGGGTTTTGCCGGATCCCGCACCCGCATCCACACAAAGCGTCTTTTGCATGGATGTAACCGCTCTTTGCTGCGCTTCGGTGCGATTCATGGCGCAGCCGCCTCCTTGCGTTTGATGCGGTTTTCATCGAACCGGCACACGCGCCGGGCCGCGCAATGGGCGCAGATCTTGTCGCGGTCGGCGGTTGTGGGCGGGAATCGCCCCGCGCGGATGCCTTCGAGGCATTTCATGATTTGATTGATTACGGCGGCCCGGCGCTCCGGCCATTCGTCCGTCTTTATCGTGCGTCCAAGCGCCTCTTTGCGATCCGCTTTGCCGGGCGCCAGGAAAAGCGCTTCCCGGCATATCCTTCCCGGCATGAGAAGTTCTTCGAGCGCCATCGCATAGACGGCCAATTGCATGGAGCGTCCGGTCTTGAAATCCGGCGAGGGCATTGACGTCTTGTAGTCAATGATGCGCGCCGTGTCGTTGCCGAGGAGATCGATTCGGTCTATCCGGCCTCTCAGAAGGATGGCGGTGTCGTTATCCAAAGGCAGCCGATACGGTTCCTTTTTCCCCAGATCGTCACTGGAATCGCGTACATCGCCGAAAGCCACTTCAAAATGGCTGGGCTTCCATTCTTTATCCTTTTTTTCGATCTCGATGCACAGATACCGGTCAAGCAACAAGAGAAAACGTTGCCGCTCGGCGTTTATGACGCCGCGCGTAGTGGCGGCGCTGCGAACGGCAAACCGGTCAAACGCTTCATCCACGGCGGCGCGAACCGCTTCGCTCGTTTCCTTCTGCGGCCATTCCAGGACGGACAATCCGTGATAGCGGCGATGGAGCAGTTCGAGCGCCCGGTGCATAATCAGGCCGCGCACGCGCGGATCGAATTCCGCTTCGGGCAGTTCGGTCTCCTCGACGTTCAGAATGTACTCGACAAAAAAGCGGAATGGGCAGTCCGCATAGGTTTCCAGTTGCTTGACGCTGAACACATGATTCGGTCCGTAACGATCGGCGATATCCGGACGGTCTACAACGCCGTCATAAAACCCGAAAGGCGATTTGTCGTTGCGCACGCGTTCGATCCGCATGGCGGTTTCGATGAATGGGAAACGGCTTTCGACAATTGGCTTCAGCGCCTTGCAGCCTTCGCTGGCCGCATTGCATACATCCCGCCACGAGGCAATCTCATCCAGTTTGGGGGCGATGCGATCATAAACAACGGGCTGACCAAACGTGTTGCCCAACAATTCGCGCAACTCCGCGACGTAGGGGCTGGGAAACTGTTCCCGGCCTTCCCGGGAGTAAAGGCGCCAGGAAAGGATCAACTGTTTGCGTGCCGCATCGAGCACGTTATGGAACAGGCGCGCCTCGCGCTCGGCATGGGTGCGACGTCCCTCGAGGGCGATGCCCGCCTGTTCGAGGTCCGACAAATCCGCTTCGGAGTAGATGGCATTGGCCGGCGGGGGAGAGGGGAGATCGCCCTCGTTTGCGCCTGCGAGAAACACGTGGTCGAATTCAAGACCGCGAAGAGAAGGCAAGTCGAGCGCGGCGACTCCATGGGATGCGCCGGGCGACATGAACGATGCCCGCTGGACGGCGTGGCGCAGTGCGGCGGCGAATTCTTCACGCGTTGAAAGGGTCGGGTCGTCTGCCGTCCACACGGCCCAACGTCCTAGCAGTTCGCGCAAGGCGGCCAGCGCGGCGCGTTCATGGTCCCGAATGACCGGGACCGGATGCAAGGCGGCGCGGGCGGGTATGTCCAGTTCATCAATAAGGTCGTCGAGCCATGCGGCCCATGTCGCCTCCGTTTTGCTATCAGACGTGGATTCGGCGATTCGATCCAGCGCAAGGAGGCGCTCATGTAACGCTTCAAGCGAGTTTGCCGCGTTGGGAAGCACATCAGGCAAAGCCTTCCCGATGCCATCATTATCCGCGTTTAGGCGTGTTTTCAGCCGCTCAACGGCATTGATCCATTCCGTACGACCCGACACGATACCGGCCTGTGCGGCAAGACGCGTAAACGTTCCCGATTCGGTGCATTCGCCGAAAAACCACGGCGAAATGATCACGTCGAGCACGGCGGCGCGGCTCCATGTTTCCAGCGACTCGAACAGCGTTAGCAAGAATCCGACGAGGGCGCTCGACCACAAGGAGGGCGGCTGAATGATCCGAAGCGGCACGCCGAATTCCCCGAATATCGCGCGAAGACCAGGGGCGGCTTCGGAAAGATTCGGATAAACGATCGCGATTCGTTCCGGCTCCACGCCGTCAATCAATAATTTTTTACCGATCGCGCGAGGGTCTCCATTTCAAGCGAAAAATCGAGACAAGTCCATAACACGACATCAGGCGAAAGATCAGCCGGGGGTACGGGACGCCCGCGGTGCATGAAGTGGCGCGAGGCGAATTCCGCGTAGGTTCGCGGGTCTTCTTCGTGGAAAATCTCCGTTCGCACGGTGAATTGCGCTTGAATCGTCCCGACGGTGCGATGCGGAAGGGCAAATAGATCACGGCGGCCGGGATCGTCGTCGTAATTCATCCCGAACACAAGCCGGGCCAGATACGGCTCGATGGAGGCCAATAATCTGAATTCCGAGGGCGTGAAATCATCGAATCCATCAAGTAGAAGTGTTTCGATATCTTCAAGAAAGGCTGGACGTCCCGTTTGGGCAACGAGATTTGCCTCCCAGAATAGCCCGGGCAAGTCGTATGATCCCGTATCGAGCAGCATGCGTTGGTATTCCGCGTACACCGACGCGACCACGGCATCGAGCGGCGACGGATGTTTGCGTTGCCTTACCCGTTCCGCGAAGATCGCCGGTTCGATGGCGGCCTGTTTGAGTTGCGTGATCGTACGTAGGATGTGCGTGGTGAAACCGTTCGTCCGGGCGGCCGAACCCAGCGCTTCGAGTGTGCCGCCGGCTTCCATGCGGCTAATGATGCGCTCGAGAAGAATGCGACGTTCCAGATCGCCGAGACGGAAGGGCCGGCGGCCTTCCGCGCGCAGCAAGGCGGCGACGAAATCATCCATGGTCAAAACCGGCCTTCCCCAAGCGCCGGACAGGCCGCCTTCGGTCAAGAGCCGCTCGAGACGGCGTGAGGCAAACTGGCGTGTCGGCGTCAATAACATGGCGCGTCCCCACCGTTCGCGCATGAGACTGTCAATACGCGCGGAACGACCGGAACGCTGCGCGCCGGCAATGATTAGGACTTCCGCCATGCGAAGGGTTCAGGAGGCCTTCTTGATAAGAAGGTCCACTTCGCTCTGAATCTGAGCCAATACGCTCTTGCGAAGATCCTCAGGCACTTTATAGTGCTGTGTTTCCTCGAGCAAGGCCAAAGTCCGCGAAGCCACTTGATACGCGAAATCTTGCACTTTCATGCCGATCTGCTCCCTGAAAAAAAGAACCGCGCCCGGAGAATCCGGGCGCGAAATAGGATACGTATTTTGGATATGCGCTTACAAACCAGCCTTCTTGCGCAACACATCGGCCTTGTCGGTCATTTCCCAGCGGAATCCTTGGTTTTCGCGTCCGAAATGGCCGTAATTCGTGGTCTTTCGGAAAATCGGCTTGCGGAGATCGAGCAATTTGATAATCTCGGCGGGACGACAGTCGAATTCGTCCATGAGGATTTTTCCAAGTTTAGAATCGTCAATTTTGCCGGTGCCGAATGTTGCGACGTTGATGGATACCGGCTTGGCCACACCGATGGCGTAAGCCAGTTGCACTTCACAGCGGGCGGCCAAATTTGCCGCGACGACGTTCTTTGCGATGTAACGCGCCATATAGGCCGCGGAACGATCCACTTTCGACGGATCCTTGCCGCTGAATGCGCCGCCGCCGTGGCGTCCCATGCCGCCGTAGGTGTCCACGATGATCTTGCGTCCAGTAAGCCCGGTGTCGCCGCAAGGGCCGCCGACCACGAAACGCCCGGTCGGATTGATGTGAAACTTGATTTCGCCCTTGACATACTTCTTGGGAAGAATGGGCAAGCAGGCTTTTTCGATGATTTCCTTGCGGATTTCCTTCTGGGAAACACTCGCGGAATGTTGGTTGGAAATGACGACCGTGTCAATACGGACTGGCTTGTTGTCCACGTATTCGACCGTAACCTGCGATTTGCCGTCGGGTTGGAGCCAAGGCAGTTTTTTGCTCTTGCGAAGTTTTGAAAGTTGCAGGCCGAGTTTGTGGGCAAGCCAAATCGGCAGCGGCATCAATTCCGGCGTTTCGTCGCAGGCATAACCAAACATCATGCCCTGATCGCCGGCGCCTTGCTCATGACTGGCGGTCGCCGTGACACCCATCGAGATGTCCGGCGACTGGCGATCCAGCGTAACCATCACCGCGCAGGACTTGGCGTCGAAACCCGAATCGCCGCCATTGTAACCAATCTCGGATATCGCCTTACGCGCAACATCGGCAAAATTAACCACGGCCTTCGTGGTGATCTCGCCCGCGACCACGCAAAGACCGGTCGTCACGAGTGTTTCGCAAGCCACGCGGCTCATGGGATCCTGCTCAATGACCGCGTCCAGCACGGAATCGGATATGTAGTCGCACAGCTTGTCCGGATGTCCCTCAGTGACGGATT
>Ga0116142_10005103_pt1 | contig 12037 bp, 11 predicted proteins | sample AD_UKC033_MetaG_FD_89785 | JGI IMG/M metagenome (GOLD analysis project Ga0116142, IMG submission 89785) | Active sludge microbial communities of municipal wastewater-treating anaerobic digesters from USA - AD_UKC033_MetaG | ecosystem: Engineered > Bioreactor > Anaerobic > Digestate | place: USA... | reverse complement strand
TGATCTGATGGCGGCTTCAAGATCACCGTCTTTTTGCAGTTCGTTGAAGGGTTTTGCCTTGTCTTTCAGGCTGCCGGCAACCTTTTCGAGCAGGGGTTTGATCTGGCGCAAAATAGCTATGTTGGTCGGGGTCAGCTCGCGAAGTTTTTCCGCTTCCAGGTCTTTCCAGATTTGTTGCCCTGAAGTTGCAGCTCTGACGCGGTTCTGCGCCTCCCATTGGGATTTATGGTTGTCTAGAAGGGCTTTGCGTCGAGATTCTTCTTCGGTCATCAGGGGGCAGAAATACTTGTCTTCGGCTGCGTAGTAGCAGCTCGGGCAAACGCTGACGCTGAAAAAGCGAGGGTTGAGGTTGCCAAGGTAGACAGGGCGATAATCGATGTCGCGCTTATCGAGGCTGAACTGGTTTTTTCTGAGTACGTAGCGTTTGAATTCTTTGTTACAGATAGGACAGACAGTATCTTTGGGGACAAAAAGTTTATCATTCAAGGCAAGAGCCATAGCTACACCGTCGCTTCAAATAAATTAACTCCACAATAACGCAATTTTATTGAATGCGCAACAGTTTATGTACCTGCGGAATCCATCTGACCTGAAAAAAATAGGGTTTGAACACTTGAATCCAATCTATTATGGTGCCTGTGTCCCAGTCGCTGATGTGAGCCGGAAAAACAGCGCAGGGCTGTAGAATCAGCGTGTGATCGTCGAGTGGCAATCCGTTGAGCAACTGTAATATCTTTTCGGGGTCATCGTCGGCATCTATAGCCAATCGAAAATACAGATTCCCAGAGTTGGTCTGTTCCAGTATTTTTTCCAGTGTCCGGCGGTTTCGGCCGGCGTGGCGATCAACTCTGCATTTTAGGTCTATGCACCATCGACTGACCAGCGGTACTAGTCTGGTAAAGTCTGCTGAAGGGTTGCCTTCGGTCTGTACAAAGGTTTCGAGCCCCTTTTTTCTTAAAATAGGCAGGAAATCGGCAAGAAAATCTGTCTGATGCAGCGGGTCGTCGCCGATGAAAGAAATACTGTAAAAATTCTCGAGCTGATAGGTGTCGTTAAGCAGGCGGTAAAGGCGCTCAGGGCTTATCGGGTTTTTAGCAAAGTGATTGTGGGCGCCAGGCAGGCTGCGCAGCACGAAGTTTTCGTTTTCTGCTACCTGATTTGCCGCTGCAAGCCTTATAAAAAGCTGCATTGTGCCTACAAAAAGCCCCTCGCCCTGAATCGAAGCGAAAACTTCGATTATATTACCCCTGGTTTTTGATTGTTTCAAATTCTACACCCAGTATTCTGCAGAGTTCGTGCTCATCGATGATCGGTATCGAATGCTGCAGCGCTTTTGTTTTTTTGCTCGAAACGAAGTTTTCGCCTTCCATCGAACCGATCAGCAGATAGTCTGTTTTTGGCGAAACCGAAGATTTAACAAGGCCGCCATGTGATTTTATCAGCTCTTCAAGCTTGCGGCGCGGAACCTCTGCCTCGCCGGTGACGACGAACGATTTGCCTGCGAGACTGTCGCCGGCTTTTTGACTGGCAAGTTCTTCAGGTGACGGACCCTGCCACCAGAGCTTGAGTTCTTCGATAAGCTTCTGATGAAGCTGATTTTCGCGAAATGAAATGATGGCCTGTGCGACTCTGTCTTTAATTCCTTCTATCTGCACCAGAAAATCAGTGTCAGCAGAAAGAAAGGCGGCAAAAGACTGCTGGCAGCTCGCGGCAATTTTTTCGCTGACGACGATGCCGACGTTGTTGATACCAAGAGCTGAAATCAGCCTGAACAGCGGTTTTGTCTTCGCTGCTGCAATGTTGGCCGCAATTTTAGCGGCAGATTTGTCGCCCATGCGCTCAACTTTGCTCAAAGTAGCCGCATCGAGGTGAAGTACGTCTTCAACTGCCTTGACAATACCGGTTTCCAGTAGGCGGTCAACCAGTTGTGGCCCGAAATTCTCGATTTCCATCTGAGTGATGAAATGAATGATGCGCCGTGAAATTACTCCTTGGCAGAGCGGGTTTTCGCATTTTACCACCGTGGCGGTATCTTCGTCTTCACCTTTGCCTATCGATATCGTCTGCTGACAGACGGGGCATATGGCCGGTGGTTCGATGACCTGCTCATTACCGGTGCGCTCGGCTGGCAGAGCTTCGACAATGTAGGGGATGATATAACCGGCTTTCTCGACAACGACACGGTCGCCGATTCTTATGTCTTTTTCTTTTATCTGGTCAAGATTGTGCAGAGAAGCACGTGAGACCGTAGTGCCGCCAAGCTCGACCGGCTCAAGACCGGCTACCGGGGTTAACTGTGATCGCCCGATCTGCCATTCCACAGTCAGCAGGCGCGATATGGCACGCTCCTGAGGGTATTTGTAGGCGACCGCCCAGCGAGGGGCTTTGGCGGTATTGCCGAGTTCCTGCTGCTGCAACAGCTGGTCTACTTTAATGACGATTCCATCGATATCGAAGTCGAATTCATGACGCTTTCCGGCAATGGAGTCGATGAATTCAAAAATTTCAGAGTGGTTCTGACAGACTTTCCAGGCTTTATTGAGCCTGAAACCCTGCTTCTGCAAAAAGGTGAGGGCCTCAGAATGTCGCTTGAAGCCAAGTTCCTGGGCCTGGGCTATGCCGTAAACCATGACCTGCAAACCTCTTGAAGCGGCTACTGAAGGGTCTAATGACTTTATGGTGCCGGCAGTCAGATTACGGCAGTTCTTGAAAGGTTCTTCACCATTTTCGATTCTGGTCTGGTTCAATTTTTCGAGAACGGTTCTGGGAGTATATATTTCGCCGCGAATATCCATGTCGTAGCGGCTGTCGATAAGTAGCGGCAGCGATCTGATCGTTTTGACGTTGCTGGTTATCAGGTCGCCTTCCTGGCCGTTTCCGCGGGTTGCGCCGCTTTGCAGGCTGCCATCGCGATAATTGAAAGTTCCAGAAACACCGTCGATCTTCAGTTCGGCAACCACCGGAAAGGGACTCTGGCCCAGCAGTTTTTCACATCGCTCCAGCCACTCGTGTATGTCGCCTGTCGAATACGAATTTTCGATGCTCATCATCGGAACCCTGTGACGAACGGTTAAAAACGATGTGACCGAGTCTCCCACCCTCTGAGTCGGCGAATCCGGGGTGACCCAGTCGGGATTGGCGCTCTCGATGGCTTGCAGTTCTTCGAGCAGGCGGTCGAACTCCCTGTCCGAAATTTCGGGGTTTGCCTCGACGTAATAAAGATATTCGTGCTTTCGGATAAGGTTTTTTAGATCTTCAAGCCTCTTTTTAACGTCTTCCATGTTAATCTACCATCGCTGTATTGATGAATTGTATGCCTTTGTCTGTACCTATCCAGAGTATATCACCGCTGGAAGCGAGTTTTCTGATGCCACTTTGCGAGAGCCCGGTGCTCTCTGAGACAAGCAGAATACGCTCGTCTTTGATTCGTGCCAGGCCGTTGTAGGTTCCGGCCCATATCGCGTTTCTGTGGGCAATTATCGAATTGACCCGGTTCGATGGCAGACCTTGCAGCTTCGAATAACTTACCAGGCCGGGGTTGAATTCGCTGAAAAAATTTTCTGCGGGAGTCGTCAGAAGCAGAACTCCACGGGCGGTAGCCAGCCAGACGTTGCGACCGTCGAAGGCCAGATCGGTTATCGGCCGCGCTATTGCCGACCGGGCATGGTCGATGTTTTTCCATAGTTCTGGGTTCGAGGCCGGAAAATTGATGTTCCAGATGCTCAGGCCGCGATCGTGAGCTGCTACAAACCAGCTCGACAGCCTTGTTATTTTTCGGCACCAGTTGTTGCGCAGACCGCCGTTGGTATTTTCTTCGTTTATGCTCTGAAACTTGCTGCCGGGCTTGAGAAAAGCTGCGCCATTCTGAGTGCCGGCCCAGAGGGTCGTGCCATCCCAGGCGAGACTCCAGATTATCTGTGAAGGTAAAGAATCAGAGTGTTCCGAGCGCACGAATCTGCCCGACTCAGTCTGCATGCACAAGCCATACATGGTGCCAACCCAGAGAGTTTTGCCGTCGTGAGCCAGACACTGGGCCTGAGCGAATGGAAAGCTGCCGTCTTCGAGTGAATGAAAATAGACCTGGTCATCTCTGATCGAGCACAGGCCGTTTTCGGTGGCTGCCCAGGTAACCCCTCTGGGGTCTACGAGTATGTCGTTGACCGGCGCTGTTTTTATCAGACGGCTGAAGGGAACCGTAATGCTGCCTGTTGTGCTCAGGTTGTCTGAAATCAGTCTGGGTGCCTGGCTTATGCCGGTAACTGTGGGGTTGCTATTGTCGTTCAGGGTCGTGTCGGGTACTTGCTTTGAATGCAAAACTTCTGTGCTTCGGTCAGATTCTTTTATCATTATGAATAGAACTGAGATTGCCAGAATACCCAGCCAGAATGCCCAACTGTTTTTTTTCGTCGGAGTTGTTTCGTTTTTCAAAACAGGCCCTCCATGGTGACCGGGATTTTCTGCCTGTCTTTTATTATGGCAATTTCTGCCGGTCTGACCTGGTTACCATCTTCATCAAATCCGCCCGAACCGGCTACGCTTTCCCAGCCGTGCAGTGCGGCCAGCGAGTTTCTTGTGGCCAGGCGGTCGGTGTCGCCAGATTTCATTGCCAGGGCGACGAGCATCAGCGCTTCGTAACCCATGGCGGCATCGGCATCGGCCGGTTGCGAAAAAAGATCGGAATATTCACTCAAAAAATGGTCGGCCCGCTGCCCGCCAGCTCTGGCGTTGAATGGCAGCGTAGTGAGAACCGCCTCGGAGTAGACGCCGGCCAGATTGATGAACTCTCTGGCAGCCAGCTGATTGCCACCCAGTATGGGTTTGTTGAACCGCGCCTCTCTGAGATGGCGTGTTATCAGAGCTGCATCGGCCGCCGGCGCCAGAATTACAAGAGAGTCGGGGTTGGCAGTCATGAGTGTTTCTATCTGTTTGCGAAAATTTATCATGCCTTTACGATACGAAACGGCGGCGCAAACCTGCTGCCCGAAGCGACCGCTGATCTCGACATATTTCTGGGCGCTGTCGGGCCCGTAAAGCTCGATGTCGTGAATGATCGCCGGCTTTCGGCTTGCAAAACGCCGGGCGGCATATTCGGCCAGGGCTTCGAATTGTCTTCTGTCGTCTGTTATGCTTCTGAAGGTGAAGTTATTCCCACTGTCGGTGATGTCAAAATGCGTGCAGATGGAAGTTATGAAAGGTACCTGAGCCTGCTCTGACAGTGCCTGCATTATTCTGGTGTTAGCGGGACTGAACCCCCCAATGAGAGCGGTTACCGATGATTCGTAGATAAGATCACGGGTAACTTCAGCTGTAGTTATGGGCAGGCCCTGGCTGTCGCGTATCTGCAGACTGAGTTTGCGGCCACTGATGCCACCCATTTCATTGATATGGCGAGCGGCCAGCAGCAGGCCGTTGAGGTGGGTGTTTGCTCTATGAGAATGCTCGCCAGACAAGGGTAGAACGACACCAATCTGCAGACTGGCGGATCTGAGATCGATCGAATGAAACAGCACAAGCAGAGCCACCGGAATCGCCAGAAGCTGGTATACATCGAACTGGCGAAAAAAATTGCGGCTTTTTTTCAAAAAAACTGGCAGTTTCATACGCAGGTGTTTCTTATGTAGGTGAGAACGAGAAGAAAAAAGCCCATGTAGAGCAGCAGCGAAAAGAAATAGAGCATGGCAAAAAACAGAAACGGCATTTCTTTAATGACTTTATTAAAAAATTCATTGTCGATTTCTTTAAAAATCGGATTCATATTTGAAAAGCGGTCATAAGCAAATACCAGAATGGCACCAAGACCGAAAAAGCCCAGCGAAAAGCCGAATCCTGCCGCAAATACCGGGGTATAGATATTCTGTGGAGCGGTCGAATAAAGAGCGTAGGCAACTATCAGACTCACACCGAGCAGAGTGCAGAACGCCGATGAGGCCCAGAAGATCCATGACCAGATGAATTCTTTCATAATCCTGTGTTAGATGTCTCGCTTTTTTTCCAGGTGCCGAGAAACTCGCCGGTTGGGTATTTTTTGCGGTTTTTCTGCATTTTTGCCCGCATTGAAGAAGCCACATCGATGTTCATGACGTTCGCCAGACTTAGAAGATAGGCCATGACATCAGAGAGTTCATCGGAAATTTCCTGAAACTTCAGCTGGTCAATCGTTTCTTCTGCGGGGGGTGCCCATTGAAAATGCTCGAGCAGCTCGGCCGCTTCAAGGGTGACCGAAACGGCCAGATTGCGCGGCGTGTGGTATTTTTCCCAGTTTCGCTCTGCAACGAAGCTGCTGACCAGTTCTTTGAGTTCTTTTAAACTTGTAGTTTCGTCTGTTTTGTCCGGTGAATTTGTCTGTGGCTGCTGCATCGATGATTAGCCGCTCTCAGCGGTCTGCCTCCGGGGCAATACCGTAGAAATACATCGCTGCGGCGTTCATTCTGAGAATATTTTCGCAGAGAGCCGGGTTGATGATGTCCATGGTGTCGGTTGTCTGGTGATAATTGGGATTGGTGTCGAATTCTGACTGAATGCTCAGAACTGCCGGGATTTTTTGAGTCAGAAACGGTGCATGATCAGAACCGTATGGGTTGTAGCTCGTGGTAATACTGAAATTTGCGTAGCTTTTGGCCAGTTCCATCAGCTTTTCGGCCATGCTGCGGTTGAATGAACTTGTTTCGATCATTATCGAAAGAGGTTCTACGGCATCATAACCGATCATGTCGAGGTTGAACACTGCCCGTATTTTGCTTTTTTCTTCAGCTGTCAGAGCTTTAACATATGCCTTTGAGCCATACAGGCCTTGTTCTTCGCCCATGAAGAGAACAAACTTGATGGTAGCGGCCGGCTTGACACCAGTTTCTTTTATCAGTCTGGCCATGGCGATAACTCCGGCTGCACCACTGCCGTTGTCATCAGCGCCGGGAGCATTGGTGCGCGGCTGCCTTGAAGTGCTGTCGAGGTGCCCAACCATCAATACCTGCCCGAATTTTTCTTCGTTTTGCCCTTTTATTTCGGCAATGAGGTTGTTGGCAGTGCTTCCGCCCATGTTGAACTGGCTCTGCCAGGCTTTGAAACCCATTTCTTCGAAGATTTTCTGGCAGCGGTCCACGGCGGTTTGTGCCTGCAAAACGTAGCTGTATCTGGTTTTGAGATCGACCATGTCTTTGAGGTCGCTCATGAAGGCCTGCATGTCGATTCTGTTCACGAACTGCGCAATTCTGTCGTGGGTTTTATACTGCTTTTTATCCGGCATCTGTGTGGTGGTCATTATAACTTTGTTTGCCGGCAGCGGTTCAACTTTTGTAAAGTCCGAGCGCTTCGACATGAGGTTCATGGCGGCGGTTTCGCCGGCCAGTAGAACGATGAACCCATTGCCTTTGAAGATCTGCCTGGCCCCAGGGAAGGTTGCATGCAGAATAGCCGGGTCTTTGGAAGTTATCAGATATAGTTTTTCGCCCGGCCTGACAGGAACCGAACTGGCGGATACAGACTTCTGAGCGGCATCGTTGAACATTTCACCGCCGCGAATAATGATAGAATCGCCAAATTGGGTGTAAGACTCGTTGCCGGAACCTGATTTTTTGATGAGTTTATAACCTGCGTCAGCAGGCAGAACCTGAACCCAGTCAGCTGCAAACGCAGCGCCGGCGCCCATGAATGCCACTGCCAGACCCAGTTTTAAAAAGGCAGACCTGGATAAAAATTTCATCTTCATACTCCTTGCCTGTTTACGCAGATACTTCTTTAATGATAACTTATTAAAAATAGAATCTCAAAAATTTTATGGCAAGTCTACAAGGAATTTTGTCAGGTATAATTGTGGCGGCAGTAAAAAATACGATTTTTGGCTTCAAATCAGCGACTTCGGCTACAGCTTGCCCCGAGTCGGGTGGGTATACGCTGCCAGAGCTTTTGATCACCATTCTTTTGCTGGCAATTCTTTTTACCCTCGCCATAATATTTTCAAGCAGCCTCAATCAGACTAAAAAACTCAGAGACTACAGTGTTGCAGTCGCTCTCGCTCAGCAGGCCGTCGAAGTGGCCCGTTCCGCGCCATTTTCGTTGCTGGATGATGCCGACGCCGGAAAAAACAGCGTTGAGACAGACTTCAATACGGCTTCTCATGCCGACGATCCTTTCGTCCCCGAATTTGACTCAGGTGGTATCAAATACAAACGCCTGGTCGAAATTACCGACGTAATGGCCGCCGAAGACAGTAAACGCCCGGTGGGTCTGAAACTTGTCAGGGTCACAGTCACCTGGAAACCTCTCGATGGCGGCAAGCCCGAGCCCTTTGTCATTACTTCGACGATTGCGGATATGAACTGATATGCAAAACTTTATAATCGGCTCAATCAAAGGCAGCAAAAGCAGAAAACGCGCTTTTACTTTTGTAGAAGCTCTGATAGCGGTTGCCATTTCGGGGCTGATTCTGTTGTTCGCTTATCGTCTGTTTTTCTCGCAGACTGAAGTAGTTACCAAATCTCTTGAATTTCTGCACGTTAACGAGGGCTTTCGCAAGGTGGTCTCATTTATGGGCGACGATGTTCGTGAAGCCACCAATATTCTCAAGCCGCAACCGGTGTTTAATGAACGGGTCGCCTCTCTGACGACCATGCCCGGCGTAGTTCTGCACCTGCAAAGCTCCGAGCTCGATCCGAGAATTCCTTTTGACAGCCCCTTTGGCGGCCAGATTTCCGTTAAGCGTCAGGTTGTTTACGAACTCGAAAAAGTTGCTGCCCCTGAATTGCAGACTGTGCCAAGATACCGGCTTGTCAGAATCTCGATCATCGAAGAAAAGCCCGGCCAAAAAAACACGCAGCGACAGGTTCTGGTAGATAACATTCGCGAGCTGGTCATCTACCGGACTGTGCGCAAGCCTTTCAAACCCTCGAATATAAGTTCCGGCGGCGACCGCCTGGTTGTTCCAATGCCTCTCAGTCAGTCAGGAACCGGCAACAGTCTGGTTCATTTGCGCCTGGTTCTCGAGCGTTCCCGAAAAGAGACAGAAACCGGCGAGGTTTATAATATCGCCATGCAGACCAGCTTCTATAAACGAGGAAAAGAGATTTTTAAAAACCCATGAAGACTGAGCTACAAAATAACCGACGCGGCTCGGGCTATCTTATTGTTATTGGGTTCGCAGCCCTGCTGCTGATCTCTTTCGGTATTTTTGCCAGAGTTAAGACCGGTCATCAACAACTGCACTCAAAAGATGTTCGTCGCTTTGTCGCTTCTAACCTTGGGGAAGCCGCTTTGAACTGCATCGTGGCAGAGTTGAATGCTAACCGGGCGTTCAATACCCACCGCTATTGTCGCGACCAGGAGGGCATCACCTGGAATGGCCCGGTCAAAAAACGTGAAACTCTGCTCGGCAAAATCGATGGTATCACCTTAAACGGTGTACAGAATGGCATCTATTCAGGAGACTCGTCTGTCGGAGAATTCAAGGCCCGTTTTGCACAAGTCTGGGGTTCGCGCGAGAATTCAAAAACTCAGACTCTGAAAGAGGGCGAAATGTACACCCGCGTCGAAATAGCCGTAAAAGTTGGCGCTGGCTGGGGTATAAAAGAGCAGACCTGTCGCAGAATAACCGCGCTTCTCGAAAGGCGATACCCCGCCACTGAACACCTGCTGTTCGATGGCGAATTTCTCGATGTCGGGGCCCTCGGGCCTTTCACTTTTCGCGAGAATCAGTTGCGCCGTGGCCGTCTGTATGGCTATCAATGGATCACTTTTAATACTGCCGGCGGCAGTTGTTGCGGCTCTGAACTCTTCGAAATGGAGAAAATCGAAAGTCCGGGCATGATCAGAGCGCTCAAAAACACCCGCATTGCCTTTTCCGACAACTCTATTCTCAATCTGTCTTCTGCCAACGATTCTGTCCAGATCGCCAAATTTGAACCCCGCGACGGTTATATCGTTGATGGCGCCAACGGAGCACACCCGATCAAGCTGACACGTCTTCCGCGTGAGCGCATCAAGGCTACAGCTGAACGTTATCGCAAAACCTACGGTCTGGTGATCGATGAGAAAACTCTCACCCCGGGAAAATACAAAAACCCATATGACTCGCGCAGTGCTTATGTCGATCTCAATTTTGGCGATTTCAGGGCCACCAAAGCTGAATCGGCGAGCAGCTCCATCGACACGGATGCGGGAGACTCTGAAGAGAACGTTGATGAATCTGATTACCTGACTTCTTCTGATGAACCCGAAATTATTCGCAAGCTGAAAGGCGACAAGATTCTCATTTATGCTGAAGTTCCACTGCGCATCTGGGGCTGTCCCGATCGCACCATTACTATCTACAGCACAAAAGATATCGTGGTTGCCGGTGATTTTAATCAGAACCCCCGCACGCCGCAGGTTTACGAAGACGATAATTATATGAACTATAAGTTCAAGATCGAGAATGGCAAAGAACGGCACAAGGTTGGCGCTCTGATTATGTCTGAAGGCCGTGTTTTAATAGACGTTTCCCGCCCGACTTTGTTTGCCCGTAACGAATTGAAGCCCTTTTTCCTTTACTGCCTGGCCAAAAGCATGCACCCGTCCACTCCCGAAATAGAGGCCGAAATAAAGACTCTTCTGTGCCCCCACAACCCCGACAGCAGAAAGTCTCTCATCGGCCTCGGCGAGCTTGGCCTCGACGGCAACTTCGAAGCGCGTTACGGTACTATGGCCTTTCTTTACAATAATAAAGAAATGAACAGTGGCGGCCTCTATCAGTCGAAAATGGAAGACGTAATCAACTTTTTTACCCCCGGAGTCAGCGACAAGCCGAGATTTGGTATCAAAGACGAAAAGGTGCGAAATAAAATAATCGAAACTCTCAAAGAAGCTGTCAGATTCGCCGGTGATCTGACCATGACTGAACAGGACCAGATTTTTGACCTGGCCTGGAATCAGGCTATAATCGAAGAAGACGAGTCGCCAGCGCCAAATGCCGGTGCGATGGGGCTTATGCGCCACCTTTTTGAAGAGGCCCGCAAAGACCCCAATGACGCCATTTATATTCCTGAGATTACCATCAATGCAACTCTGGTAAGCTCGGCGCGGCGTTCGTCACGCTGGGCCATAGGTAATTCTGGCGACAAGGTCGAAGACGAGATCGGTAACGCCGGCGGTTTCGAATACATGCGCGAGCCAGGTTTCATAATTCAGCGTGTCTACGGTGGTGTTATCAGACTTGCATCGAAAGACCCAGGCTATTACATTTCTGGGGCCCATTCAGGCAAAAATATTTTGCGCCGCCGCCTCTGGGACCCGACAAACCTGCGCAACAACAATTTCAAGGCTCTTGAAGCGCCGGCTGTTCATAATCTTCTGACTTTTACAGAAGAGATGATAAGCCCTAAAGAATACGACAGCTTCGGAAAATAATCGCAAAAGTTCTCAATAAGAGGCTTTGTCGGCGGTACCCGCAATGTTGAAAAGCCAACCGTGTTGAGCGGTGACTCCGGTTTTTTTGTCGCGCAGGTAGACGTCGATAAAATAATTGCCGGCAGAGAAAGGCTGGTTTACACTGGCTGAAAGGGTTCTGGTCGCATTGTTAAAGTTAAAGCTGACCTTTTTGCCGGTCGCCTTGGCGTTTAAAACGTATTTTTCGGTTGAGTAATCACTCAGCCCGTCGATCACACAGCTAAAGGTCGCCAGCTGCTCTACGACCTGACCTGGAGCCGGGTATTGTTGCGAAACCGGCAGAGCCGCCATACCGCAGCGAATTAAAAATTTGTTCATGTCGTCGCTCGAATAAATTACCTGTCTTTTGATCTGCCATGGTGACAGACCTTGGTAATTAGAACCGCCGTCGACGGTCATTGCCCCGGCAAAACCAGCTTCTTTTGCCACCAGCAGGCTGCGATCGGTGTAAACGCCGTATGGCCAGACCATCAGTTTGACCTTGTTGCCAAGTCTGGTTTCCCTGAAATAGATATGGAGTATTGAAAAACCCTCTGGAATGTGTTTTAGTAAGAGTTACCACACTTATACTCAAACACCCAAAGGGTTTTCAATGAAAAATATATCATCTCCGCTCCTTCCT
>Ga0116142_10005099_pt1 | contig 12045 bp, 10 predicted proteins | sample AD_UKC033_MetaG_FD_89785 | JGI IMG/M metagenome (GOLD analysis project Ga0116142, IMG submission 89785) | Active sludge microbial communities of municipal wastewater-treating anaerobic digesters from USA - AD_UKC033_MetaG | ecosystem: Engineered > Bioreactor > Anaerobic > Digestate | place: USA... | reverse complement strand
CCTGGTTTGCCTACTTTCCAGCCAATATACAGTCCTGCAGCAACTGTAATAGCTGAAAGAACATCAGCTGTTAATCCGAGGTCGACACCAAACTTTCCAGCAATATACTGTGCTATGACAGCTGCTGCACCCACTCCTGCTGCGATGTTTGTTTGTAAATCTTTTGACATTTTTCTATCCTCCTGTTATAAATACTTTAAACCATTTATATAAGCTTATTCCATACTTTTCCCAAAAGAACTTGGCTCCTAAATACTCAAGTCGAACAACAAGACCCATATACTTTCCGCTGTCTTCCATCGTAAGTTCGCCTTCCTTTAAGGAAAGTTGGTCCAGCTCATCAATAGTTTCTTGTACTTCATAAGGAACTATACGTTCATAGTCTCCTGCCGTAATTCCTTTAAGTTGCCCAGATATGTACGGCCAATCTTTCTTTATATTCTGAGCAACTGGTACACCAATAGCTGTTGCCTTAGAAAAGCTTTCCCCAATATTCTGACCGATTTTGGTTGCAGTATAACTGGTAGCACAACTACTAAGGATGAGGCAAATCGCTATCAGTACTGCAACTCTGAGAAAAGTATTCATAGATTTTCACCCTCTCTTTGTAAAAGTTTTGCATTAATAATTCAGGCGGTGTCCATATCTTACCTTCATAGATAACTTTATCATTAACAAGCTTACCTAATAAGGTAAGTTGAATATACTCGCTGCAAATAAGTTCTCTGTCATCTACATCAGGATGAAAAACAGCGAGCTTAAATAGCGTAGTATAATCATACCCTCTGCCCATAAGAGCAATCATTCGTTCGCCTATTTCAGTTCTCTTACTATTCCACTCATCTTTTAACGGATACCACCATACAGTTCCTTCATAATTCTTAAGATGAGTACTAAGTAGAGAGGGAAGAATCCCTCGTGCTGTTGCTTCCGAATGAAATCTTCTCCTCTCTAGTCCTTCATATTCAGATAGTCTTATTACCTGAGAGACATGACCAATCTCACCTTTAGTGAAACAGTCTATAGCTGTATGCAAAATACTTCGTCCATCCCAGCCAATAACATCTCCAGTTTTCATACTATCTTTAACTGCATTATACAGTTCTAGCGACATAAATCCTCCAATCAAATCTGATGTACAAAAAGGTCAATGTCAAACAAAGTACCTGGACAGGTTTTGCTTGAAAATTTTCTGTGTCCATACACACAGAACTTTGGAATATGAAATTCCTTACATAACCATCGTACAAGTTTTAACCCTGCTTCCCACTGACCTTTAGGAGGAGGTTCGACATCAAAGTTACCAACGAAACAGATTCCAAGACTATTACTATTCTGTCCACTTGTATGTGCACCTGGAACATCTGGAGTTCTTCCTATGAGTATTTCATAACTACCTTCTGGACTACCAGGGTCTGTAACATATTCTATACCGAAGTGATATCCTATGTCTGACCATGAACAGTCATTTTTATGGTAGCGTCTGATTGCGTTCCAGCTCACTGTTCCGCTGTCTTTCGTTAACGAGTGATGTAGTATAATCTTACTTGGAATCATTAACTGTAATCCTCCTCCTCTTCGCAAATTAAGAACTTTTTGTGGCCAGCCATAACTCTGTGTTCTCCTTCAAGTCGTGAAAGTCTTGTTTCATGTTGGTCAATTTTGTTGAACAGTTTATCCTGATTAGCATCTATTTTCTTTACTGTTCTTGTAGCTAAGAACCCGAGTATATTAGCTATACCAACACCAATTATTCCAGCTATATAGCTGATAAATCTTACTTCTTCAAAACCTAATGAGCCATTTCCAGTCATAATTCATCTACGATAACGGATATTTTCTTATATAAAGAGCAATTAAGCCCTTCTTTGAATTTCCAGCATTTGTTATCGAAAGTGTCAAGACTGTGTCAAAGCAACAACCAAGTGATGAGGCAATAACTTGTTGTGTAGCAGTTGTATGTCTATTAGCACCTGCACCAATTAATACATCTACACCATCTGAATCAAGAATCTCAATGTCATAGTTATCTGTTGGAGCTGGTGTAAGAGGGTCTGTTACAAAACGAATCAGTTCCCCAGTATACTTGTTTGCTGTAACAGCTGTAGCAGTTCCTGCTGTGTCATCTGAAGTCCACAAGAAAACAATCTTATCAATTCCGACTTTCCACCTATATTCCTGTACTGTACAAACCATTCCAGCCATAACTACAATCTCCTTTTAAATAGAATTTTTACTACTATCTCACCTCCTTTAATTAATCTTCTTCCTTAGTGGCAGGTATTCCTAACAGATAACGGAACTTGCTGTCTCTGTAAATCTTAGGAATATCATCCTCACTAAGTCTGAGAGCTTTGCTAACGGCAGCAGGCATCGGCCCACTGTTAAACCATTTCTTAAAGAATGACGACAACCAGAATTCATCCTCTTTACTCTTAGCTTCAAAAGCTGCTGTTAACATAGGATTTAGTCTTACTTTTATACCACCTTCAAAAGCTATAAATGGAGGATGTATTACATGACCAAGCATATCAGCATCAAACAAAGCAGCTCCTCCAGTTATCATTGTTCCTATTATCATCATTCTTCTCATTAGTTGATAGGCATAAGGTATTCCAAAAACATCTTTTTCAGCCTCAAGTGCATCCTTAATTAGATTCCACTTAAATTCCTGTTCACCTTCTTTAACCATTTTACGTAGACCTTGCAGTTGTTCATAGAACTCTTTTGCTGCAGATTTGATTCCACGCGCACCTCTCCACGCATCAAGAGCACGTTGTTCAGCAATTTTAAATGGTGTTCCTTGAAACATAAACATAGCTCTGATTTTAGGATTCCTGAGCCATGAAGGATTTTGTGCTCCACTAAGAAAATTAGTCTTTAGTATTGTATCATATAAGCCATAGAGAGCTTGTTCTGCTGTCATACCTTTCTTTCCAGCCATTTCTAATGCACCTACAAAACTCATAGCTCTGTCGAAACGTTCTGTGTTATTAATAATAACTCCCGTTGTTTCAGATATTCCTCTACTTATCTTTTCAAACCAGCCTTTTGGTGGTTCATATAAACTGAAGTCTTGTATTATTGCTGAAATATTTCCAGCATGTGTAAACTGTCTATATAATTCAGTCTCCAGTTCTCTTGTCATTTTCTTTCCTGTTAGTTTCTCAGCAGCATTAACAACAGCATCATTTTTATACAGACTAAAAGCATGAGTAATATTTTTAGCACTCATTCCAATACCAAAGTTACTCCAGTTAGCTTCAAGTTTCATAAGGTGTCTGAACCCTGGACTTGGATTAAGACCAAGTAGTCTTGCTGCTTCAAAAGAATATATCTGTCGAGCTAAATCATTAAATGTTGTTCTGTCCTCAGGAAGAAATCCTTTCTGTATTGATTTCATGAAGTCAGCCGGACCTCGCCAGCCAAGTTGTTCAAGTTGCATCATATGCGTATGCCAGCCATGTGGTTTACCCTTCTTCCAGAAATCTATCATTTCGATTCTCTTAAAAATATCAGGTAAATACTCCTGCATTATATATTGAATATCTGGCATCATCTGTTTAGAATTATAATTCCTGTGATACAACCTTGCAAGTGGGAGTATATTTTCAGGGTCAAGAGCAAATTTGCTCAAATCATTTTTCAGTTTTGCATAGTTAGATTCTGGATGCGTAGCGTGATGAATATAAGGTTTTTCAAGAATAGGCTTTTCACCTATGTCTATTAAATACTCAGCAATCTTATCAAAGAATCTACGAAAATGTCCTACTGCTACTTTTTCTTCGTCAGTCATGTGTTTAAGAACCCAAGGGTCATTAGCTGACATACCCTCGCCTTCAAGTGCAAAGGCAATCCTTGAGCTTGGATATTTCTCTGCAAGTCCCTCAGCTATTGCTCGCCACTGTTTATCGAACTCTTCTTTCTTAAAATTAAGTTTCTTCAGTTCAGCCCTTGACGCATCTTGCAACAACATAATCTTTTCTATTTCTCCGTCAAGAACAAGTGCATCTACTTCAGATAATTTTGCTTTTGACTTTTTACCTATCATGCCTTCAATCATCTCTTCCAGTCTTTCAATATTACCTTGATGGAAGCTTACTTTAGAAGCTATTTCATTCATTCCAAGTAACGGCTTCATTGCTTCTGCAACTTCTTTCTGATGCGACTTTCCATCAGGAACATAGAACATAATATCAGACGAAAGTTCAAGTCCCTTCATGGTATGAGCCATTGCAATAGAAGTTCTGTTTGCAATTTCTGGCATAGGGTTTGTTGGAAGCTTATTGCCGTATTTATCTCTTGCGTTATACAAAACTTCTCCAATAACATTAGGAGATAAAAGATTCTGACCAATAATCTTTTTCTTTCTTGTTATCGCTGATAGACTTGGAACTACAGATATTGCATATCCTTTATTACCAAAGTCAAAGGAGCCTTTAACATATGAAGGAACGAAAAGTTTCTTATCTATAATTTCAGAAACTATTCCTTTAAAGTCCTTAACCATTCCTTTTACTAAATTAACATTAGCATTTGTAACAACACCGCTTGGAACATTAGCAGCTTCTGCATCATTAGGAGCAAATGCACTGAGAGAAACAAGTGCACTGGCACCAGCCGTTATAGCTGCCATCATCTTACCCCAACCACCTCCATGCTCATCCAGTAAAGCATTAAGAGCTTCATCATACTCGTCTTGTGAAATCTTTCCTTGACTCATACGAGTATATAAGTCAACAGACTCCCTGTCGAAATCTTTTTTAGTCTTCGTAGTCGTACCTTTAGTTAACTGAGAAGATTCCTCAAGTTCCTTAGCTACGCCTGCTTCAGCAGAATACTTAGGTGGTTTTCCATACAACTTTTCATATCCTTCTCTTAGTGCTTTCATTCGAGCTTCTTTTGCCTTTACTTTAGCTTCTAATTCAGCAACATTTTTAAGTCCTGTTGTTGCTATATCATCAGTTAATGAAAGTGTCTTTACCGCTTCAACAGGTTCATTTACAGTCTTATCTATTATCTCAGTTACAATCTTTTTATCTTCATCGATAACTTTCTCAAATCTACTATTGAATTCCTTGAGCCTTTCTTCAAATACTCTTGTATAAGCATTAGTTATATTAGGACTAAGCTTTTCTATTCTACGAACTGTATCAGGAAGCGAACCACCTTTTGGTCCAGCATATGTAAACATATTAGCTTCAGTAGCACCTTCATCTATTCCTGCAGCTTGTTTCTTAAACCATCTGTACCATGCATCTTCACTTGCATCTCTTGCTGGTTCGTCTTCACCAAACAGTGGACGTCTACCACCAGAAGATACAATTTTTGGACTTTCTGATTCGATAATTTCTGGTTTAATATTCTTTGTTAACGTCTCTGTTTCAGCGACAACAGTTCGTGCTTTGTTAATATCTGAATGCCAATGAGGATTAATTAACGTAGCTTCTGTTGCTGTTCCAGCTTCTTCGTGAAATAACTTACTTGCTTCTATCTCGAACTTCTCTCTTTCTGCATTAAGAGCAACCTGTTGTCTTTTGAAAAGAGATTTACCTATACGAACAGGAATCTTTTCTATAGCTTCATCACTGTAACCAAGCGTACGCAGACTGGCCGAGACTTCAGGTGCATGTGATACTGTACTTTGATTTGCCCAGTTTATTACATTATCAAAGCTCCATTTTGCCGTAGCTTTCTGAACCTCAGAAACAGCCTCATCAGGGTCAAGTCCGCGGTTGATTGCATCCCTAAATATTCTATTTTTAAGCATTTTTTCTTGTTTATCAGCTGAAGACTTAAGCAATTCATCAAAGAACTTATTTGTCTTAATAGCATCAAGTGTACCAAGTACTCTATCTTGAGTAAGAACTTGACCAACAGCTTCTTCCAATGGTATTCCTTCATTTACTTTAGATTCAATTCTTGACAATTGTTCAGTAGAGATTTTTGCTCTTGCTGAACCTGCTTTAGCTGCCGCAGACCCAGGAACATTACGCATAGAAAATTCACTATCAGAAAATAATCGTTCCGTCTGCTTTCTATATTTCTCATCAAAATTAGTAGCGTTAAGAATTTCTTTTATTCCAGGATTTTCAACCATCTCTTTTACTGCATTATTTGCAGAATAACGTGCCTCTCCCCATTTGTTGATTTGCTTAGCTATACCCTTACTTACAGCAGAAAACCCAGCACCACCAGCTACAAATCCAAGAACTTCTTTTGGTAAATCTGGAACTTCTTCCATTCCAGGTGCTTTAGTAACAGCTTGCTTTGTTGCCTCAAAAGCCCAAAATTCAGGAATAGCTGCAAGTGCAGTAAGTCCAAGTCTAAGATAAGGATTCGGTATTGACCTAAAACCAGTTGGTAAATACTTAGCAACTTTCAATGCTGCAGCTCCAACCTTTCCAAGTTTACCTGCCTTATCAACATTTGCAAGACCAAACTTTTCCAGTCCGATTGCTCCTCCAGTAAACATACTTCCCCATGTAGCTGCTTCTGGAATACTTGAAAATTCATCAGTATTGAAATGTGTCTTATTATATTCTTCCTTTTTCCTTTTATACTCATCATATCCAGGCATTGATGCATATTTACTTCCAATTACTGAACCAGTAAATATACTCGAACCAAAACCTGGAAGTCCGAGAAATCCTTTCTCTTTATCCTCTAAATACTTATATGTAGCTACTTTCTTTTCTTCAACATTTCTGTCATACACTTTCTTAATAACTTCAAGTGGATGCAAATCTGGATTTCCCATCATAGCCACTGTTGCTTCATCCATTATCTTAGAACCCATACCTTTACGCGGGTCATCACTTGGTATTAAAGATTCAACTTTTGCAAGCGTAGAACTCATTGCAAGCTTTTCTTTCTTTTTTTCTGGAACGTGTTCTTTCATTAAGTGAGATACAATTCTTTCTACTTTATTTGGGTCAGAAAGATACTGTATCCTTTCTCGTTCAAGCCTTTCTTCATCACTATAAGAAGGAATATTAATATGTGGAAGAGTAGGTTCAAGTGTTTCAGAGGTAAATCTAAAGTTAGCTGCCATTATATCCTCCTATAAGTTTGCTCCAATACGATAAAGAAAATCTCTATTCTTAAGCCATGGTGTACTAAGTGCAGCCTTTGTTAAGGGTCTTGCAACAAGCTTTCCAGATGCACCGCCGCCAATACCTGACATAAGTGCAGGTACATGCTTAATATCTTCTCCCATAATATACTGTCTTAGGTATTCTCCTCCAATACCACCTGCAGCACCGCCAGCAATACCACCAATACCACCAAAGGGAGCACCTACAGCTGCACCAATACCAGCTGTAAGTGCAGGAATTCCATAAGACAACGTAGTAAGAAATCCACTATTCTTAGGTTTAGCTACATTAGCACTTTCTTCTGGCGGAATTATCTTAGGTTCTGGAGGAGATAATTCATCTTTAATTCCAAACAGTTCATTTAAATAACTCGGACCTTTTCCACCCTTAAGTTTTTCATAACCTTCAAGTCCGTGTTTAATCGCTGAAAGAATGTTCGTCTTATATCCTGCCTCACCAAGCTTGAATTGATTTAGTTTCTTCTGTAAAAATTCAGGTTCAGCTTCAAGTTGCATTTTTGCAAGTCGTTCTTCGATGTCTCCCATTGCAATTTCTTGCTCACCACGTTTCTTCTTTAATGGAAGCATTTCATTGATAGCACTTGCTTGTGCTTCAAATAAAGGTTTATGTGCTTCAATATTAGCCATTCCTACATTAGCAGCTATTTGCGCAGTTCTTTCAGCATTCTCTGCTCTCATTCTTTCTACCATTGCATTAAGGTCACGCTGATATTCACCAGCTTGTTTACCTATCTCAGCTCCGTGAGCAAACTGAGATTCACGCCAATCCCTGTAATCTCTGTCAGTAAATGGGTTATTTGCAAGTGCCATGATACTCTCCTTATCTAGTTTTAGTCTCGTCGTAAGTATGGACGTGACTTTCTGAAAGAGCCCGTGTCGACTTTGTCATATCGTAAGACCTTCCTTCACTATATCCAGCCTGTTCACTTGAGCTTGCACTGTAACTTGAAGTTACGCTGGCATTAACTGCTGCCAATGCAGACGCTGCTAATTGCGCACTTACTTGAGCAATAGTTTTAAACATTTCTACTTGCATGCCATAAGCAAATTTTGCTATTTCTACTTGTACATCAGTAATCTTTAAAGCAACTTCAGCTTTACCAAGTTGAAGCTTTATTCTTGCTTCTACTTCCCTTGACTTTGCATCAACTACTGCAGCCTCAGCTTGAGCCTCAGCTTTATATCCATCCATCAAAGCAACAATAATCTTTCCTAGTGCTTCAACTCGAGTAGCTTCAGCACTAACATCTGTCTTATATCCTTCCATCTGAGCAATGAATACATCAACAACAGCTTTATTCTGCTGAGCAATGACATCGACTATGTTTCTTTGATACTCAGTACAAGTCTTAAATGCTAATTCATAAATAAACTTTTCATTTTCCAGTGCAAGTTCCGCTTGTTTAATAGCAATATCATTGTTTATATCTGTTTCACTTCTTAGAATTTCTGACTGAATCATTGCAAGTCGACCGGCTAAAGCACCTGGTGGAAGTTCCCAGCCTCTTGCTGCAAAGTAATTCATAGCTTCTTCATATGCAGCTAAATTCTTTGCGTCATTCCTGCTTCGCATTCTATCCCAAATTGCTTGTTCAACATCTGCACCAAGACCTGTACCACCCGCAGCAAGTTTTGCTCTAATAGCTGCAATTGTTTCATTGTTTAGCGAATTAAAATCACTTAAAGGAAATTCAAAAACAGGATATTCACGTAATTCTCCCATTACAGGCTTTGTACTTGGAAAATTAAACTCTATGTCAGGCAAATCTGGCTTTGTTACATCAATAGAAAAATCAACAGCGATATCTTCCCATGTAACTGTCGGTACAGTTATTGTAGGAAGTCCAAGTGCTACAATATTTCTTATAGCTTGTAATGCTGTATTAAAAGCTGTATCCGCCTTTGTATCAGCATCAGTCCACTTTGTACCAATAAAATCTCTTGCTGCTTGAGCTTGTGTTGCAATACGTTCTGGAATTGTTTCAGTAATTGTTGCCATTAAGTATCATCCTCCTCTACTATAAATTTTGAGCCGTCTGCAAGCCACCAATCTATCCATTCAGGCGGGCCAACTTCTACTGAACTAAATTCAGTTTGTTTTAGTGCAGCAAATAAATCACCGTAGGCTCTCCATGTTCTACCTGTATTTAAATCTGTCCAGACGTCATGCCAACCAGGATGTGAAGCATCATAAGTCTTAGATATATCTGTATCACCATGTTTGAGTCTATATGTAACAGAAGTTATACCTTCGCATCCAGGTACTTTGTCCGTGCTTGACGGATAACCAGCTGCTGCCCCTTTAAGCCAGCTTACAATTAATAAATTATGTTCTGAGTGTTTTTTAGGTTCATCTGAAGTAGCTTCAGACAAATACTCTTTTGGATATATTCTTGCCATCCAAGGAAAAATATTATCCCCTGTCCATGCACCAGTTGCTCCCCAGGATGCTGTACCATTCCAGGTAGCAGAACCAATTACTTCGTCAAACCACTGGCCTTCAAGCTTTCCACACATATGAGTTTCATAAGTAATAGTTCCTTTACTTGTATAAGAATAATCGCTCTCGTCTGGGTCTATTGTATACAATCTCCCATCACCACCAATATAGTGGGCCCAGTTAACATGGTCTCCACTGGGGCCAATAACTGCGAAATATTCTAATCTCATCTGTTCTGTATACCAGCCGTAATTATGAAGTGCAGTCCAAACATCTGCAATATAATTAGTCCCAGAACTGATAAGTCTATCTGTCGATGTTGTTGTAGACCATGAATATTTGTCATAGAAAAGGACATAATTATCTTCATTTAAATAAGAAGAAGGATTGTAAGATGTCCATTCTTGTTTCCAGAAACCAAGCATATACATACTTTCCCAGCTTATATATCCCTCCCCTGAAGAAGTAGTAAATCCTGGGTCCCAATACTGTGGGTCTCTTCTGTTAGCATACGTACATACTGGTGGAGTAGTAACTCCGTAAGCATTTGAAGGAATATAAACAAAACCTTCTGGATGGTCATAAAATCCTCCATTTGCTGTCCAGCATTTTTGACCTGATTCTGTTTTATTTACCACACTAATTGAAGGAACCAGATTAGCTGGAAAAGTAAGCGTATATGAGACAACATTGCGAGTATTTATCTTTTTGCAAATACCTACAGATTGCCACACTGGCCCAACATATAAGGTACCTGGTGGAATAGTTCCTGGTTGATAAGATGCACTTAACAAAAACCATCCTCCGTCAGATACATCATAATCGCCAGGATATGTAGTTATATCAAGCCGTCCTTCAATAGTAAAATCTCCCCATATCGGCTGTCCGAAAGATAATAAGCTGAATTCGTTAAGAAAAGAATCCGCACCTAAATCATCTTTCCCAGCGTCAATCCAACCATCCCAGTCTTGTGGGTCAGGTAATGGACAAGGAGCATAAAGTAATGTCCAATCTTCAGCAACTTTCATTCTTACTATACGTTTCTTCTTTACAACTTCTTCAGGTTTACCTTTAATCTTAGGATAAAAAATCTCAGCAACTTCGACTCCGAAGTTAGAAGAAACCTTGACATACGCGCCAATCTTGTTGTAAATTGTAAGTGAATATTGGTCAAGATTATTAAACGACATTAAGTTACGCAGCTTCATTAACTGCAAGTCAGCTAAATTATGTAGCTTTCTTGCAGCTTCTTCATCACCTCTATACACATAACTTGTAGTCTTAACTAAAGCTGGCACTTCCTTCTCCCCTGAAAAGTGGAAAACTTACTTTATGTCGTCCAATAACTGTTTTAACAACTGGGCCAAGAGCTGTTGCAAGAATTAATAAGTCCATGACGTCAACACTAAAATCAGAACCATCTACATTTTCAACAAGTAATCCAATAAACCTTCCAATATCATCACTGTTAAGGTCAACCTTTACTGTTGATTGGTCAAGTGGACCTGTCAAGTTAATCCTGTACTCAGTCTTCTCATCATTATCACAGATGACTGTAACATCAAGATTACCATGTTGATATCCACTTAATATAACTGACCTTACTTTCTTTTGCTGAGGAATACCCAGGTCAGTAGACGGGACTTGAAAGAAGGCTGTTATTACAATTCCATTATCGGTGTCTCCACTGAGTTCCATAATCCCAGTCTCTCCAGCACCAATAACCTTGTCCCCAAATACAGCCAGACTATTTAAGTCAACACCCATGTACTGGGATGGTGCATCAATTTCTGTGTTCAATGCTATTCCAAGTGTTCTCATCTGACATACCTCAAGACATAGTTTGCAAATCTTCCGCCTACACTCATTCCTCCGTTACCACCGAAGACAGGAAAATTAACATCCCCAGTTACTTGTGGATTACCTATCATCGTACCTGTTCCACTAAACAACGGAAAGTCAGCGTCTCCGTTAGCAACCTTCCCAACTGTCATTGCTGCAACACCATTAAATTTAGGGTGTTTTGCAGCTTGACCAAAAGGATACTGAATTTGCATTGTCCCAGAAAGTCCAAATTTTGGTATTTCTTGAATCGAACTTCGAGCTCCTGCGTATGCAATACCTTTGAAGACAGGAAAGTTTGCCTCACCAGCAAAGCCAAGTCCTGTATATGCAGCAGTCTCAAACAGAGGAAACTGTGCTGAACCCCACATAGTAATATTGTATTGACCTTCTACTGCATCAGCTGTTGTTAAGTCTTCAGTCAATAACTTACCATACGAGGCATTTCCATCTACTACAGTTCCACTAAATAGTGTAGTAGCATCTATAAAATTATAGGAATATGTAACATTAGGAGTTACTATATCTTCTAATACAATATCTTCGTCAATTTCTCCGTAGTATTCTTCTCCAGCAACAAACCCAAATATGTCTGATATACTAACATCTTCAGTCATATCAGCATCTGTTGGCAAACCTGGGTCTG
>Ga0116142_10005094_pt1 | contig 12049 bp, 10 predicted proteins | sample AD_UKC033_MetaG_FD_89785 | JGI IMG/M metagenome (GOLD analysis project Ga0116142, IMG submission 89785) | Active sludge microbial communities of municipal wastewater-treating anaerobic digesters from USA - AD_UKC033_MetaG | ecosystem: Engineered > Bioreactor > Anaerobic > Digestate | place: USA... | reverse complement strand
TCGGCCCAAATCAGTTCTTCGCCCAAGATGCAGCAAACAGAACCTTTGGACCATTTGGCCGTCGACGGTTGAGTCAGTGCGATGCCGGTGTCGGCGGCAGGGTATCGTTCGGACTCAGCAAGGCAATGACTTTTTGCGCAATGGCGATATCAGCCGAAGCCAGATCCATCTCGAGCAGTTGTGGTGGGGTTACCCAGCGCACAGCCTGGTGTTCGGACAAATTCAACGTTCCCGACTGCACTTCGGCCAGGTAAGCCATTAAAAGATAGGATCGGCCGTCGACATCAAAAGGCTCTTCACCGATCTTTGCCGACACCTGCACCGACAGACTCAATTCTTCCCGGATCTCACGCACCAAAGCTTTTTGAGGCGATTCATCAATGCGCTTTTTGCCGCCGGGGAACTCCCATTTACCCGCCATGGCGCCATTGCCCCGCTGGGCCACCAGAACCCGGCCGTCTGCAACGATTGCTGCAGCAACCACGATTTGTGTGTTCGTGTCCATTGCACCTGCTGAATGGGTTCTCTGAGCAGAATCCAGTCGAAACACCTTGCGCTCTATTTGCCGGGCGCCCTTTGGCTATCGGCTGTGGTGTAAAGATAAAACCTCTGCTGCAGTAAAACAAACAGTAAAATTGCGGCAGAACCTTTAAAAACCAAAGAGTCGCTTGCTTTTTGTTGTTTGTCAGTTTATTTTTAGTAGATTTGTGCAATAAGCCCGGTTGCATCATCTTCTCACGTCGCCGAGCTGTGAGCTTACCGGTTGACCATCCTGTCGCAGAGGATTCCTTTGCCCGTAATGCAAAACCAAATAACCCGAATCGAGCTTCTGGCGCCGGCACGCACAGCAGCTATCGGCCGATTGGCCACCGACTGCGGTGCAGATGCAGTCTATATCGGTGCGCCCAGGTTCGGTGCCCGGGTGCAAGCTGGCAATTCGCTGCGCGATATCGCCGATCTCGTCCAATACGCCCATCGCAGCTGGGCAAGGGTCTATGTCACCCTCAACACCCTGTTGTTCGACGAGGAAATCCCGCAGGCAGTGACGCTGAGCCAAGAACTGGCACAGATCGGCGTCGACGCTCTGATCATCCAGGATGTCGGGCTGCTGGAGAGCGATTTGCCGCCGATCCCGCTCATCGCCAGCACTCAAATGCACAACCACACTCCCGAACGGGTGCGCTTCTTGCAGGATGTCGGTTTTACACGCGTCATCCTTGCCAGAGAATGCACATTAACGGAAATAAAAGCCATCCGCAGCCGTTGTGAGATCGAGTTGGAATGCTTCATCCACGGTGCCCTTTGTGTCAGTTACAGCGGTCAATGCTATCTGAGCCACGTTCTGGGCGGACGCAGCGGCAATCGCGGTGAATGCGCCCAGCCATGCCGTCTGCCCTATCATCTCTGCGACCGAAACGGCCGCGTCTTGTTGCGCGACCGCCATTTGCTGTCGCTTAAGGATCTGAACCTGACCGAGCACCTCGGAGACTTGCTCGACGCCGGTATCACCTCCTTTAAGATCGAAGGCCGTTTAAAGGAGGCCGATTACGTCAAGAATATCGTTCTGCATTATCGCCGCCATCTGGACCAGCTTCTGGAATCACGCGCGATGCGACCGGCAGCATCAGGAGCGATCCACAGCGACCTGGCGCCGGATCCGCATAAAACCTTTAATCGCGGCTACAGCGACTATTTTATCCGGGGCCGACGCGCCGATCTCGCATCGTTCGAATCGCCCAAATCGATCGGCGTGCCTCTCGGTCGGGTTAACACTGTGCATGGCTCATCTTTTACCATCGATTCCGACGAGCCCATACAGCCTGGAGATGGCGTTTCTTTCTTTGACGGCCGCGGGGTCTTGAGCGGATTTCGCGTCCATCTGGTCGACGGCCGCCGAATCACTCCACATAAAAAAATCCAATTGTTACCAGGCCAGGAACTCTTTCGCAATTACCATGCAGTCTTTAGCGAACGTTTACAGCGTTCTGAATGTAAAAGATCGATTTTGATCGATTTGCGGTTGGTTCAAACCGACGGATTTCTGACCCTGGCGGCGCAAGACAGCGACGGAAACCATGTGGTTGTCAGACGACCGCAAATCGATCCGCCGGCAGAGAAACCAGATGCCATGCTGCAAAGGTTGAAGCAGCAATTGTTGCGCCTTGGAGAGACCGAATTTACCTGCTGTGAGCTGCGCACCGATCTGCAAGTCATTCCTTTTTTACCTGCAGCGGCCATGAATGCTCTTCGGCGAGAGGTGATCGAAGCTTTGCGATTGGAACGCTTGCGCAACCGGCCACAGATGGTGTATCAGGCAGGCGACCAGAGAGTCCCTTTTCCGGAAAAGCATCTGACCTATACAGCAAATGTCCTCAACCGGCGCGCACAGGAATTCTATCGTCGACACGGCGTCGATTCGATAGAGCCGGCAGCAGAAAGCGGCATCGATTTGCAAGGCAGGCCGGCGATGGTCACACGTTATTGCTTGAAATACGAACTCGGCTGGTGTCCCCACCAAAATCCCGATATCGTTCCGGCCGAACCGTTGTTCCTGGTCACCCAATCCGGCCGCAAATTGCGGCTCGATTTTGATTGTCATGCCTGTGTGATGCGGATCATCGTCGAGCCGTAAATACAGAGCCTATGCCAAGCTGTAAAAAGAGCTGGGATCACGTACCTCTGCAAGTTTTTTACGGATTGATTTGTATACACGATTGTTTTATATTGACAAATCAAGAGTGGAATTGCACCGTTGGCGCAAAAAGTCGATGACAACACGGATACCGCCTGGTGCGCAGAATCCAAGTTGAACCCGATCGATTGGAGCAAAGAGATGAGCAAACCAGCGATGCCCGGATTTCATCCTTCCACCCGTCTTTTTCGTTTTACGGTGCTCTTTTTTGTCGCCATGCTGACCTTTGGCAGTTATTTTGCCTATGATATTATCGGGGCCATCGCTCCTACTCTGATCGAGCAGCTCGGAGCCTCGCGAGGTACAGTCGGCTCATTCTACACCATTTACAGCATAGCCGCCATTCTTTCAGTGCTGATCGGCGGTTTTCTCATCGATATCCTCGGCACCCGGCGTGCGAGTTTGATTTTCTCGAGCCTGGTTTTCGTCGGAGCGGCTCTGGTGGCCATGGCCGACAGCTTGCCGCTTCTCTATGCCGGCCGCTTCATTTTCGGAGGGGGATCTGAGCCGTTGGTGGTGGCGCAGAGCGCCATCCTGGCTCGATGGTTCAAAGGCAAAGAGCTGGCGCTGTCTTTCGGCATCGCCCTGACTGTCAGCCGTTTGGGCACGCTATTCAGCTTCAACACCGGCGAATTGATTGCTGCGCGTTTCGGCGGTTATCGCGCCGCGCTTTTGGCGGCCGCTGTTTTTTGTGCTCTCTCTTTATTGGCGAATATCGTCTATTTCTTTATGGATCGCTATGGCGCCCGCAAACTCGCACTGGAGGAAGGCGAAAGCGAGGAAAAAATAGTCCTCAAAGACGTCAAGTCCTTTAGCCCGTCATTCTGGTACATCGCCATGCTGTGTTTGTTGTTCTATTCAGCAATATTTCCTTTTACCGCCCTCTCTACCGATCTGTTTGTCGATAAATGGGGTATCCAGCGGGTAGCCGAGACGACCGGCGGATTTTTCCGCAGCGTTTTCGGCAACTTTATGCACATGTTCAGCACTGCCGGCGGAATTTCATCGATCATCATCTTTGCCTCAATGGTCTGTGCACCATTTGCCGGGCAGTTTGTCGACCGATTCGGCAAACGCGCTTCACTGATGATCATCGGCTCGCTGTTGATGATCCCGGCCCACCTTCTTCTCGCCTTTACCCACATCTACCCGGCATGGCCGATGATCGTGCTCGGCGTCGCCTTTGTGCTGGTGCCGGCGGCCATGTGGCCTTCTGTCCCGTTGATCGTGCGCAAACAAGCGGTGGGAACCGCTTTCGGATTGATCACCTTCATTCAGAATATCGGACTGGCGCTTTTTCCTTTTCTCAACGGCAAACTCCGCGACTTGACCGAGACCTATACCTCCAGCATGGTGATGTTCGCTGCTCTGGGCGTTCTCGGACTGATCTTTGCCCTGTTGCTGTTGCGCGCCGATCGCCGTGAAGGCGGTATTTTGGAGCGCGGCCGTTAAATGCGAAGAGACTTTTCCCCTGTGTCGTTCTGTTGGTTGACCCGGATGGATGAGCTGACAGAAAGTATGGCTTTATTGTGGGTCGGTCAAAGAATATCTGACCATGAGCAACGCCGACACCGCAAACAATGCGGCAACAATAAAGACCGCTTGAAGATTGCCCTGAACAAAAACCAGGCCGAGCAAAAGAGGTCCAAGAGTCTGGCCAACGCGCAAGGCCATGCCATTGAATGACATAAAAGCGGCGCGATAGTTCAGAGGTGCCAAACCGACCAGCAGGGTCTGGATAATTGGAATGTTCAGTCCATGCCCTGCGCCAAACAGGATTGCTGCAAAAGCAATCCCTGCCCACCCTCTGCTTACCGAAAACAACAACAGAGAAACCGCATAAGATGCAAATCCCGCCATGATCAACCGACGTTTGCTGATGCATCTGCTCAATCTGCCGACCTGGGTTGAACTGAGGGCAGTCGACACGGACATAACAGCCGTAATCAGTCCGATAGTCAAGGTCGAAGCTTGAAAACAATCCGACAACAACAGAGGCAGATAGGTAAGAAACGCACCATAAAGAATGATAAAAATGAAGGTGTTGATCAAAAAAAGAATGGCAGCCTGGCGGGATAACGTCTGGAACACACTGCGGAAGTAGCTCGTGATTTGCTGTTGGCTCTTTGGTTCTGGATTTTGCAGTTGTGTGATCATCCATGCTGCCAGCGGCACAGCGACCAGGGGCAGCAAAAAGGGGAAATTCCAGCCCAGCAGCGCTAGAGCGCCACCAATCGCCGGATAGGTCGCAGTGCCGATACTGAGCACACTGGCATTGTATCCCATCGCCGCAGTGCGCTGCGGTTCGCGGTAGATATCGCCGATCAAGGTGGAATTGAGGGATCCGAGCGCTGCTGCACCGATGCCCTGGGCAAAACGCAGGATCAACAAGTGCATAAAAGAAGCTGCAAAAAAGCAGGAACTGCCGCCAAGAGCAAACAAAAAGAGAGAAACCGTCAGAATGCGCTTGCGTCCCCAGCGATCGGCCAGCATACCCAGAACAGGCGCGAGAAAAACTCCAGGCAGGGTAAAACAGACAACGAGGTAACCGATCTGTTGCGAGGAGAGAGAAAAGTGCTCAACAATCAGCGGGAAAGCGGGTGTGACAGAAGAAACCCCCATTACAGCAATGAGCGTAACTGAAAAAATGATCAGCAGATTCGGGTCGCGCACCAGCGATCGAGCATTGTCAGTTTCATCCTTCCCAGCGGTTGCGCATGCTGAACCTTTGATGGTGTGCCTTTTTTTTTTAGCCAAGAGCCACATCCAGAGTCATCATAACCGCAAATCCGAGCATGGCACCCATCGTGGAGATATCGGTGTTCTTGTCCTGTTGTGATTCGGGAATGATGTCTTCGACCACCACAAAAATCATGGCGCCGGCCGCAAAAGCCAAGGCATAGGGAAGAATCGGCCGCGCAATGATGACCGCTGCGGCGCCTAAGACACCGGCGATCGGTTCCACCACTCCCGACATCTGACCATACCAGAAACTTTTAAACCGGCCGAGGCCTTCTCGGCGCAAAGGCACGGAAACGGCCGCTCCTTCCGGAAAATTTTGAATCCCGATACCCAGAGCGAGCGCAACGGCGCCGGCAAGCGTCGCAGCCGGCATCCCGGCGCTGACGGCACCGAAAGCGACGCCGACCGCCAGGCCCTCGGGAAAATTGTGCAGGGTAATCGCCAGCACCAATAGGATGCTCTTGTGCCAACGGGTGTGCAAACCCTCTGCTTCTTCGCTTGGCAGACCGACATGCAGATGCGGCAGGATGCGGTCGATAAGCCGTAAAAAAACGCCGCCGAGAAGGAAACCGATCACTGCGGGGATCCAGGGTGCTTGACCTGCTTCTTCAGCCATTTGGATCGCCGGCGCCAGCAGGGACCAGAAACTGGCAGCAATCATCACTCCAGCGGCAAATCCGAGCATACCGTCGAGTACTTTGCGATTGATCGATTTGAAACCAAAAACGACTGCCGAACCCGCAGCGGTCATAAACCAGGTAAAGCAGGTCGCCAGCAGAGCCTGAAAAATCGGGTCACGGCCGACAAACCAATCGACGATTGCCATCTGCACTCCTGTAGGATTAAGGATACCGAACAAAAACGGTCTGTTACACCGAACGGATATCCTTTTTGGCTTTCCGGGCTTTCGCCCGGCAAGCAGTGATTTTTGAACTAATTGAGTCTAGTGACTCTAACCTTGCCGGAATGGAAAAATCTGCTGAATCAAGAAAAACTATCAAATCATTCCAGCGGAAGCAAGCAAAATTTCAAAGTCGGCGCAGGATCAACAATGAGATATCGTCCGACTGAGGTTCGTCACCGCTGAAAGCTTTCACTTCCGCCAGCAGTCCGGTTGCCGTTTCTGCGGCGTTCAGACCGGGGTGTGCAGCAAGCCATTTAAGCAAACGCTCCTGACTCCAGAATTCGTTTTGGTCATTGCGCCCCTCAGTCAAACCATCTGAATAGAGAAACAACACATCGCCGCTCTGGCAATCGATTTGGTGCAGCCGGTAATCCGTTGCGGGATTGAGTCCCAGCGCGGGCTCACCTTTTTCGGTCTCCTGAATATTTCTGTTCGAGATAAATAGCGCCGGGAAATGGCCGGCATTGATATAGTGCACGCGACCGTGGGTTGAATCGAATTCGACATAAAACATGGAAATGAATCGACTCGGCAAGCCGTCCCGGCACAGGATGACGTTGACCTCTTTGCACAGTTGCGCGGGTTTGGCAAAATGCGGAAACAAAGCCCGGAGAGTGGACTGCAGTTTGGCCGACAACAGGGCAGCTCCCAATCCTTTGCCCGCCACATCCGCCAGCACAGCACCATGGCGTCCGCGATCGGATATCAGATCGACCAGATCTCCCCCCACATCATTGGCTGGCTTGGAGATCAAGTAGATATCCCAACCGGGAATGTCCGGCGAACTGGCCGGCAGCAGCGCGCTCTGTACACTGTGCCCGATGCGCAGCTCGTCTTTGGCCAACAATTTATCTTTGAGCTCGAGAATCAGTATCAACAGGAGCAACAAAAATCCGCGGTTTTCGATGACAACTCCGGATTGGTTGATCCTGACCTGCATAAACTGCAAGACCAGAGCAATGATCAACAAAATCCGCCGACCAGGGGACAATTTGCGCAGCAGACTTTTGAAAAGATAATGGAAACGATGAACCGTGCGGCGAAACCAGCCCATCTTTCCGATCCGTTGACGTGTCTGGGCATCGACATAAAAATAGTATATATCGCGCATATCGCGCATCAATCTTTTTTTGACCGATGAAAGCCCCAGACATTCGACGAGGTTGTCAATTGCGTTCGACATCTCGCATCACCTCAACTTTGTTCATTTGGTCAAAAAGTTTCACCTTTCTGCTGCAACCGGTCGGACCACGATTTCGAATTCTCCAACCCGCAACGGTTTATCGCGGTCCAGCTTCAGAGCAACGGTCTGCAGCATAAGGACATTCTTTCCCTCGACGAGGCAGCCATTTTCAAGCCGAGTCTCTCCGATCAGCACAGAGCGGCCTTTAACAGTTTGCCGACTGACTTGCCATTGGTTATCGGTGAGATTACCCAGATTGCAGTCATTCAACCGCGCAGTTAGATCGTCATCGGGCAGAGCGTCGATCACAGCCAGCCGCAAAATGGCTTCAGCTGAATCCTGAATGGTACAGCAACGAAACGGCAATTCGATCCAATCGCCCAATTTGCGCAACGGCAGGCGCTGAAAAGCGAATCCCAGGTCGAAAGTCTGCAGTTCGTTGGGCTGATAGATCAGGCTGCGAGTATTGAGAAAATGCATCGGCAGTTTCATCTCCGGAACTGTCGACAGCCAGTCGCGCAACAGCGGATAGTCATCGCTGAAAGTGTCGGCGTAATAGTTGTAGAACATCATGCCGTCGATGTCCTGGGCAAAATAGTTGTGCGCAATGGCGCGGATCTTGGCACCATCGAGTTCGTGATTCTCGCCGAGCAGGGAAGGCTCGCCGTATTCAAAAACCTGAAAAGGAGATACATTTCCCAATGTCAGCGGCACCAGCAAACAGCGCGAGCGGTCAGTCCATTGTTTCCAGCGCTGCAGCGGAATGTTCCAGTCGGCATAGTACCATTCGCCGGGGCACACCAAATCGATGATCTGATCAGCAATCCATCGATCCACTTGCATCCCTTCGCGAAAGCAAAAGTCGATATCCCAGGGGACAATCGCCGACAGCAGTTTTGTGCGATTGTTCTGGTTGAGCAATCGGCGAACCTGGTGCACATATTCGGTCAGATAGGGAGCTTTTTCGCACTTCGGCTGAGACAAGAACGGTGCCGTGCGGCCGAAATCGAGTTGAATACCATCCACATCGTAGCGCTCGATGATCTCTTGCAGGATGGCAAAGCGATAGTCGCGCACGCCATCGATGCTAAAATCCATCTGTCGCAAAGCTCCGATCGATTTCCAATCGCGTGCACCGGTATCGCGACCCAATGACCATTCGACATGCTGCCGCTCCCATGGAGTCCAATGCTTCGGCGTGCCGTGGTGGTCATTCATGCGCACGTTGGCCAAAACGGTTATCCCCGCCGCATGCAGCTGGTCGATCATCTCCTGCAAAGGATCGATCCCCTGTTCGAACAAGGCATCGAATGCGGAACCAGTCTGAAAATGACCAATGGCACTGCGATAATTGCACAATCCGTTGGCGGAGACGTCCAATGCGATGATATCAGGTTTAGCAGAGATCAGGGTTTGCGCGATCTGTTGCAGTTCAGCCCGGGTGCTGCACCGACGAACACTGCCAAAATCCTCGGTAATCATCAGCAGATAGCGGGAGTCGACCGGTCGAGAACGCAATTTTTCAATCACAGGATGCTGAAACAACTTTCCGCAAGCCAGAGAACCACAGCAGAGAGCAACGAGAACGCATCGATACAGTGTCATCGGAAGATATCCTTCAACCTTGGGTTTTGGATTCCATTTGACCTTCACGCTTCTTTTGGCGCCAGGCAGGGCGATAATTGCAGCCCTTGAACTCCAGCAAAGCCCTATCAGAACATCAGTTGTTCCCGCCAGACAGCCAGAAGCAAGATCGCTACACCGCAGCTGATGCCAAGAAGGGTGTAACGATTGACCGACTCGCGAAAAACCAATTGGGTCAGCACAACTCCGCCGACCAGAGACATGCCCTGGATCAAGGGAAAAACCATCGCCGACGGCAAACTCATGGCCTTTTGCATCATCAGCAGTCCGGCAACGCTGACAAAACCGGCAGCAAATCCAACACTCCTCTCACTGCGATTGGGCCAAAAGGGTTGGTGCAACACCAATGATAGAAGCACAATTGCCAGACCGCCGGCCCAATAAAAGATCAAAGCCAATTCTGCCGAAAAATTGTCGCCGAAATAGGAATATTTAAGCTTGTTGCCGAACAGAAACAACCCGTTTAAAGTCCATAGACAGACCAAAAACAGCGCAAAACGCGGCGAGAGACGTTTACCGCCGTGCTGCAGACCTCGCATTCCCACATTAAACAACAGCAGCATGATCACGAACAGCAACAGGACAAAGGCATCGAGTTTGACCAGATGTTCCTGTAACAGGATTGCGGAAGCAAGAATCGGCAAGAGCAGTGAAAGGTTGATCACTGTCCAACTGATATAGGCGGGGCCCAGGCGGTTGACCTGGTTGATGAGGATGATACCGCCAGCATGCATGCAGCCCATCGCGATTCCTAAAACCCATAATGGAGCTGCAGACCAGGCTGAGGTTTGAAATCCGTTGCTGAGCAAGGCAAGTGTTCCTGCCACCAGGACAAAGGCAAATGCAAAAGGAATGGCGCGGCACTGCCGACGTTCGGCCGTTTTATAGACGATAGCGAGCAACGAAAAGCAACCACCAGCAGCCAGAGAGAGAAGCACGAGCAAAGACATATCACCGGATCCTTTCAGCGGTTCAGCAGCATATCGAGACGATGGACGACCTGGATCATCGAGCGGACAGTGTGATAGTTGATCTTCCAGGCATGGCCGAGAGCATCGTCAATGAGGTTCCCCTGCCGGTCGAGGCGTTCGAACCACTCTCCCCCACCAGCCCAACAGATGAATTTGTCAAATACGAAATGATACACCTGTACAAAAGCGCGCCAGTAGCGTTCATCGCCGAACAACAAACAGGCATCGAGCATGCCAACAAGCACTTCTGCCTGTTGCCAGAACTGTTTTTCGGTATCCGTGGGCGGACCGTTAAAAGGGCCATCGACGCAAACACCGCCATATTGCCAATCGATGCCGTTTTCACAACAGTGATCCGCAATTTTGCGGATCACGTCGAGATAGGGCATGGCAGGTTTGTCAAGAATTTCCAGGGCATGCAACAGAAGCCACGAAAATTCGACATTATGGCCATACGACGTCGTATCCAACGGACGCGCCACGCCGTCAGCAGGTGCAGCATCTCGTCCCCATTCGGTTTCAAAGAGAATGGCTGCAAGCGGAGTGAAATCGAGGCTGAACTGCATATAACCGACTCGATATTCGGGATGCAGCATTCGTTCGAGGATGAGGCTGATCACCTCGAGCAGGCGCCGGCGGTGGCTGGGGTGGTGGGTCATTTCATAAAGCCGGGTCAAGGCTTCCATCATGTGCATATGCACATCAAAACCTTTGCGATCACCGCCGAATCTGCCAGGTCGCTCGGGCTGCCAGTCCTCCTGCATAATCTCGTAATATCCGCCGAAACGAGTGTCGCTCATGTTTTTTTGAATAGCAGCATAGGTATCCAGAGCAGCCTGGCGGCCTCGCGCATCACCTGATGCGAGATAGTATTCGCTCATCGCATAGATGGCGAAGCACTGTCCGTACCCGATCTTGCTTCGGTTCAACGGATTGCCCTGGCGGTCGGCGATCCAGATCCATCCTTCATTCTTCTGGTCCTGGTAGTGAGTGAGAATAAAGTCCGCTCCACTTCGGGCCAGCTGCAAACATTTGCCATCTGCTGAATATCCCGCGCGATGAGCAGCGGCAAAGGTGTAGAGAGAGCGAATCTGCATCAAAAAAGTCTTGTCGGTTTCACCGGTCGCCTGGCCGTTTCGATCATAATAGGTCAAAAAGCCGCCGTACTGCTGATCGATGGCGCGTTCGATCCAAAAGGGCAAAAGAGTCTGGCGCAGATAATCGTCGGTTTGGCAGCGGATTTTTTGAATTTCGTCTCGATCAAACAAGGATTTCATCCTAGTCAACCTCTAGAGGGGACAACAGAATCGAATCGGGGTCGATATGATACATTCGCCACCTACCTGTCGCAGTGATCGGAATCAGGCCAAAATGGGCGGCTAATTTGTCGTGCAAAAGATCGTCCGCGTTGATGATCACTCAGGGTGGTGCCCAGCAGAGCAATCGACATGAACGATGCCAGAGAAAGTCGGAAAAAATGATCGATTCTTGGAGCCGGCAGAGCAAGGATCAGCAGGATAAACGCCAAAGGTGTCCAACGCTGAGCGAAATTGAGGGTATTCATGAAACGGTCCGGAGCAAAAAAATGAAAAGAAAAAAATAGCCACGATGCGGAAAAAGGAACCCATCGTATTCGGTTTTTCAAATCCTTTCGATGGGTCAGCAAAACCATGAAGAGCCAAGCAACAACAAGAAAAAACATTGTCCATTCAGGTTTCTCCACAGACTTGGCATCGTCACTTGATGAGCAATTTTTGTTACCCACTTTTCAAAGCTTTCGCACAAAAAGGTCGACTTGACCGTATTCCGCCGCAAAGGTAAACTCTCTGTCCGTTGCAGTTGAACGAACGTGATAGAGATCATACGGCAGGGAGATGGTTCGCCTTCCCGGGCTTTCGGCAACAGTCGCCACG
>Ga0116142_10005093_pt1 | contig 12051 bp, 9 predicted proteins | sample AD_UKC033_MetaG_FD_89785 | JGI IMG/M metagenome (GOLD analysis project Ga0116142, IMG submission 89785) | Active sludge microbial communities of municipal wastewater-treating anaerobic digesters from USA - AD_UKC033_MetaG | ecosystem: Engineered > Bioreactor > Anaerobic > Digestate | place: USA... | reverse complement strand
GAGCCCGTGTTCCGGTCGTGCGAGCAGAGGGAGCAGATGGAACTATGAGGGTGCGAAGATCGCAGAGCGTTGCAACGACTGACATGCCGTAACACGCTGTTGGAAAGAAAAAAGTTTACGTTTACCCTGCAAACACAGGTTGCTGGTTCCGTAACCAATAAATTTCGGGTAGAATTAAAAACCGTACAATCATTTGTGAGGTTATTTTGATGGCAAAACTCAGAAAAAGCCTTTTCAGCCTTCTGTTTGCTCTGCTGCTGATCGTTTCGCTGCTTTCAGCACCAATCCAGGCTGCACCCGAAGAAAGCTCCACCGGCAGACTGCGTATAAGCTTTTCGGCAGCTGTTGAAAAAAGTCTGAAGGGAACGGCTACGGCTCTTGACCGGGCCACCCTGGCACTTTTCGAAAAGCTCGACAAAACCGACAATCTGAGTGTCAAAGTTCGCAGTCACTTTTATGACACCGCAATCAGGCGCTATTTTGTTTCAATAAGCGGCGAAGGCATATTTCAGGGCAAACTGCCATTCAAACTCAAGCATGACAGTTATCTGGTTTCGAGCAACCAGGAAATCTCATACGATTTCTACTTCAGCGAAGTCAGAGAAGATCGCGAAGGCATAAGGTTCAAATATTCCGGCAACTTCGTAGTCTCTCTTGACCGGGTTGCATACCGGATGATCCAGACAATTCCGCATCTGGCGGCTTCCGGTTCGCTCGGGCCGGTCTTCGATATGCTTTCAGATTTTTTCGACAAGCTCAATATCGGCATTCTGTCAGAGGCAATTTCTGAAACCCTGCGCAAGTTTTCGACGGTTGCCCTCACCAAGGCAGGAACCGAACTCATAAGTCAGGCAGGCAAAAACAAAAATCTCGGCAAAGTAATTGCCGAGTGCATTAAAGACGGCTCAATGCTGAGCTTTATCGGCATCACCATCATCAAAACTGCCTCAATCAGCGCTGTCAGCGTCAGCGGTGCCAGTCTTGGCGCCGCTGTCGGTTCGCTTGTGGCACCGGGCCCCGGCACTGCCGTTGGCGCTTTTCTTGGCAGCCAGATCATGACCCTTGCCGCCAAAATGCTGGTTCACGAACTTACAGCCGAATTACCGCTCAAAATCAACATAAAACGCCTGACTAACAGCTGGCATATACTGCAGCACAATCCCGGCGACGAAGAAGCCCGCCAGACATGTGAAGAAGTGCAGAAAAAAATAGAGAAAAAAATCGCGGCCGAATTCAACCGCGAAAAATTCAGTCTTTTTGAAACTCTCATCGAGCAGATCGAAAAAATGCCGGCTGAAGATCGGCCGGCTATGATATCGGTTCTGAAGAGACTTCAGCAGTTACTTGGATTCAAAATAACCAACGAAGGCGACTGGTATTACGCCAGACAGTATTATCAGCTCAAGGCCGCCGTTGAAAAGTGGGGACTGCAGAAGCATGTGGTTTTTACAGTCGAACCCCGGCAAAATTCAGCCAGATAAATTGACAATCAATCAGGCTGGTGCGATAATGAAACCCTGTTTTTAAAGCCCGGTTAACGGGAAATTTTAAGGAGTTGTTTTTAATGAAGCAAACCGCCATGGAGAAAGAAAAAGTGACCTCAACCAAAAGACTGCCCTACAAAGTCAAAGACATTGATCTCTGGCAGCTTGGCCGCAAGGAAATCGAGATTGCCGAACACGAAATGCCGGGCCTGATGGCTCTGCGTGAAAAATATGGCAAGAAAAAACCGCTGCGCGGAGCCAGAATCATGGGTTCGCTTCACATGACCGTACAGACCGCCGTTCTCATCGAAACTCTCGCCGAACTCGGCGCTGACGTCAGATGGTGCAGCTGCAACATTTTTTCGACCCAGGACACAGCCGCCGCCGCGATCGCCAAGGCCGGCATTCCAGTTTTCGCCTGGAAGGGCGAAACCCTCGAAGAATATTGGTGGTGCACCCGTGAAGCCATCATCTGGCCGGATGGCCAGGGCCCGAATCTCATCGTCGACGACGGTGGCGACGCAACCCTGATGGTTCACCTCGGCACCCAGGCAGAAAAGAACCCCAAGGTTCTCGACCGCACTCCCGATGGCGAAGATGAAGCCCAGCTGATCGCTCTGCTCAAGCAGACCCTCAAGAGCGAACCGAAAAAATGGACCAGCATCGCCAAAAACATCAAGGGTGTCAGCGAAGAAACCACCACTGGCGTTCACAGACTTTACAAAATGATGGAAGAAAAGAGCCTTCTTTTCCCCGCTATTAACGTTAATGACTCGGTAACCAAGTCAAAATTCGACAATCTCTATGGCTGCCGCGAAAGTCTCGCCGATGGTATCAAGCGCGCCACCGACGTTATGGTTGCCGGCAAAGTCGCAGTTGTCTGCGGTTACGGCGACGTCGGCAAAGGCTGCGCCCAGAGCATGCGCAATTTCGGCGCCCGCGTTATCGTCACCGAAATAGACCCGATCTGCGCTCTGCAGGCCGCCATGGAAGGCTTTGAAGTCAAAACCGTCGAAGATACCCTCGGTTCTGCTGATATCTACATCACCACAACCGGCAACAAAGATGTCATCACTGCAGAACACTGCAGCAAAATGAAAGACCAGGCTATCGTCTGCAATATCGGTCACTTTGACAACGAAATTCAGATGGCAAAAATCGAAGGCTGGCCCGGCATCAAGAAGACCAACATCAAGCCTCAGGTTGACAAATACACCTACAAAGACGGCAAAATGATCTACATTCTTGCCGAAGGCCGCCTGGTTAACCTCGGCTGCGCCACCGGTCACCCCAGCTTCGTCATGAGCAACTCATTCACCAACCAGACTCTTGCCCAGCTCGATCTGTGGCAGAACAATCATGAAGTTGGCGTTTACACTCTTTCGAAGAAACTCGACGAAGAAGTTGCCAGACTTCATCTCGAAAAGATCGGCGTCAAACTCACCAAGCTGACCCCGAAACAGGCTGAATATATCGGCGTTCCGGTTGAAGGCCCCTATAAGCCCAATCACTACCGCTACTGATCGGTAAAAAAACAACCGGTGTCTGCAATTGCAGACACCGGTTATTTTTTTATCTTCAGATTTTCTGCAGCATAACGGCAAAATCTTCGCTGACCGCCCGGCGATTTTCGCCGGTGATTCGATGCAGTCGATCCGCGAGTTCCTGGCGGCGGCCGGCAATAACGTTGAGTTTTTCTTCGAGCCAGGCGCGGGTAAGTTCTGAAGGAGAACAGCAGAACTGCCAGCGACATGCCGAAGCAAAAGCCGTCACCTTGGGGTCATAAGCAATCCCGACCCACGGAACCGAGAGGGTGGTCGCAACAATACAGCCATGCAGTCGCATTGAAACAACGACATCAAAATCAGCCAGAGCCTGCAAAGGCTCGCGGGCATAAAGAATATCCCCCTGCCAGCCGGCTTTTCGCCAGACTTTTTCATCTTCACCCGGCTGAAATGCTACCGGTGTCAAGGTCAGATTTTCGAGCTCGGCTTTCATGCTGACAAGGTCGGCGGCAATTTTTTCGCTGCCGGCGACTGATGATCTTATAATTGCCGCAACCCGCAGATTTCCCTTATGTTTCGCAGACCTGCCATCAGCCTGAACCTCGTTAAGAAAAACCAGGTCGGCTCCTGTATTAACAATCGCAGTCCCGGCAATTTCTTTTGCCAGATCTGCTGATTCAGAATCTCTGACACTGAAATACGCTGACTGAGCAAACTCTATTGCAAGCCAACCCGCGAGCAGTCGGTCAAGAACATTGTTATTTCTGAAAGGCCCAAGCCCCTGCGCCGGAAGAATTACTTTGACACCGCAAAGTCTGGCGAATGAAACCAGCATCATATAATATGCCAGGCTGAGGCGGCTGGTTACAGACTGAAGAACACTGCCACCCGGGATCACAAAGATTTCTGAGCTCAAAAGTTCTTCTGCAACTGCAAAAAGATTGCGACGACCGGTAAAACTTACATTAGCGGGTATTCCGCCTTCATCTGAAGCATCAGTGCGATTCAAAATTACGAAACGGTAATCGGGTTTTTCGGCAGCGAACCTGCGGTAGAAAGATTTCCAGAGCAGCTCGTCGCCAGCATTGCCAAAACCGAAATAGCCGGCCACAAATGCCTTTTTCTCTTTTTCTGCACCAAGCTTCAGCACAAGATTGAAAAAGGCAAGCACCAGAACCGCGCCCAGGCCAATAACAACACCAAGCCAGAGCCCGTTGAAAATTCGCAGCAGACTCAACATCAGCGGGGTATGAAAGTGGCACAGCGAATTAACTGCCGAAACCTGACCCATCTGCATAAATACTGCCAGCAAAGGCAGAATGGCAAAATTGCGCCGCAGATAAAAAAAGATAAACAGCAGCCCGGCCGGATAACCAACCAGAAATTCTTTATTACGGGGACGGGCTACCAGAATGTTTTCGAGAAATGTACGAAAGGCATCTTCGGTCTCAGAAGGCTTGAGAAAGGTGACATTTCCTGATCGCAGCACATACAATGCCACGCTGGCAGCAGCAACTGCAAGAAGAATGCCGCCAACCGGAGTAACCGGCTTGTGCAGAAGAGCGAAGCAGCCTCGACCATACTGCCGCAACGCCCAAAGGCCGGTTATCAGCAGGGGCAGAATAAACGCCAGCTTGATTCCCCTGAATTGTTCGAATTTGAGCAAAAATTCGATCTCGGAATAAATACCGGCAATAAGAAGGCCGCCGATAACCGACGGCAGAACCATGCTCAATACAAAGCGCGGCAGACTTCTGAAAAACCCGGTGTCTGTGACCTGCAGTCTCTGCATGGCAACGATTACTCCGATACATGACCAGGTAACCGCACCGACCAGACCTGATACGGCGATAAAAGTGCTGCGCGACATCACCATGAAGCAGAACAGAAAGGCAGCAACGAAGATCAGTGACCAGTTTGCATCAAGCGACGGCATGAATGAAACACGCATGAGAATCAGAAGCCCCATAAACAAAGCAATGCCGATTGCCAGCACTTCATAAACGCTCATTTTTCCGACAATATGGCGAGGCTCATGCATGCGTTCAGCCGGAGTCGTTGCAACTCTAAAACCTGCCTCATTGAGCTCCTTTACTGTTCGACTCAAATAATCGAGGTTAAAGGTTGCAAGATTCTCAATAAACTTCTTGTCATCCTGAAAAAAGCATCGAATGTAGAGCATTTTCAGGCTGCGATCCTTGACCGCTCTTACCCAGCGCGCCACAGAACGCTTTACGTTGTAAACCTGATCGAGCTCTTTGCGGCTGATGCTGTGAACTCTGACAAAGGGGCGGCTGGTGGCAAGCCCCTTCAGATAGTTTTCGATGCCATCCTGAAGGTTGAACTCAACCCAGCCGATGCGATAAGACCGGTCTTTGAACAGCGCGACTATCTTATTCAACTCGCCTCTTGAGCCAAGCATCTCTTCTTCGGCAAAAAGCAGTGCCGAAACGCTTGCCGGTGTCGGTATCGAATTGATAATCTTTGCGGCGGCATCGGCGGTAAGGCCGGGATAATTGAAAACTCTTACAACCAGACCAAGACCGGCATCATCAGCCATCTGGAAGTATTCAGACGAAAACCCGAGCCCAACGCGTTCGCGAAAACCCTTGCTCGATTTATTTATCAGCAACAGGTTGCGATGAATGCGCACCAGGCGGTCAGCCGGAATTTTCCAGGAAAGGGTCTGTTCGATACGGTCGAGAAGGGCCGTGTCATCACTGTGAACCCATAACGAGCCGAGTGTGTTGGTTCCGGCCGGCGGGTCCATTTCAAAAGTCTCTTCAAGAGACAGCTTGCGAATTTCTTTGCTGTTGAGAACCGTTATTTTGCCTTCTGATTCGAGCGATGCGAGAGTATCTTCAGATACAGCAACCGAACTGGCGCCGTTTTTGCGTAAAGACTCGAAAAGCTCTTTCAGTGACCAGCCCTCTTCGCGGGCAAGCTGTCTGATCTCTTCAAAATCGACGACGGTTTCGACAAAAACATTACGCTGCTCGGCAATGTGGCGAAAGACCAGTCGCCATGAAGCTACCAGCAACCCGGGCAGTAAAAGCGGAATAATAATGAGCCAGAAAACAGGAACGCGTCTGAGAAATCTCATCGACATCAGGGCTTTCTGGCTTCATTCATGAAGGAAGCCATGATCAGGGTTAACTTGCGGGCTTTGAGAACAATTCCGGAGCTTTCAGGAATCAGAATCAGATGATTCGATGGAATATCAGCATTACCCGAAATTTCGCGACCAGCCGAAAGGTCAATCACGGCCTTGCCGGAAGCGGCTTCGAGTCGCAGCTGCCCTGAGCGGACAACCAGCATCGCTCCAGATTCCGGGCTGATCTCTGAATCGGCGGGAAGCACCATGGATCGAAACTTGAGAAAGTGTTCGACGTAACTTTTAGAAACCAGCGGGTCGCCGGCGGTGCCAGGGTTTTGCCCCATGGCAACCGACGCAATCAGAAGAATGGCAATAAAAAAGCATGATTTGAGGCTGATCTCAAGCAGTCTGATCATAACTGACTCCCGTTATTGGCGATGGGAAAATCGTACCACAGCAGCCGACAAATGTAAAACCAGAGAATTCTTGACATTGCCTGGCCCCGGTGCAGTAGAATACATGGCCAACCAAACTGGAGGAAGACAATGCTGATCAACGAAATTGAAATTGCCGGCTCTTCGATATCACTCAAGTGCTGGTCAATGAAGGTAGAAAACGTCGAAGCCACCTTCGACACCATCATGAACAAGGCTGACATGTTCAGCATTGATACCGAACTTCCAGGTTTTCACGACTGCGACTGCGAGAACTCGATCATTCGTGGCTTCTATTCTGTCATAATTCCTTTCGAGATTGAACATCTTGTTGATGGTATCACCACCAAGACCCTTTTCAAGCGCATCGAAAGCTGTGAGTTTATCATCACCGGCAAACTGATTGTTACTTTTGGCAAGGCCGGGCCGATGAAACTACTCGGCGCTGCCCTCTCTGCCGCAACCGGCGAGCACGTCGACCTGCTCGAATTCGAGTTTCAGCATCTTAACCAGCTGCAGGAACGCATGACCAACATCAAGGCGATCGTGATTACCAACCCGAAAGAAAAAGAGATTCGCCGGGCCCGTCTGGCCGGGCACATGGAAAGTTATACCGAATACAACATCATTGACCCGCGCAATCACGGCATCGAAAACGTTGCCGGCCTCATAGATACCCCGCTTGGGCCAATGACAATTACGGTTGGCAAAAAAGGCAGTATCAGGCTGAACGTCAAAAAAGGCCTGATCATGACCGTTGAATGCCTCGAATGGATTCTTGACCTGATTGTCAGCGAAAAAGCTCCCAACCCGGTAAAAGCGCCGCAGTCAGTATTCTGAACCCTGATCGATCAGATGGTCGCTTCGGGCAGAACATCGCGTGATCGTGCCAGCTTTGAGTGATAAATGAACACTCTCTGGCCAACCACGATCGTGTCACCATCGACAAGCACCCGGTAGCGAAAGCGGGCCTGATTGATGCGCAGAGTCATATCTTCGTCGTGCGCCTCAATTATATGGATTCCGTCTTTTTCGCTGATTACAAAGAGGTTCTCGGGACCTTCGGTCAGAGTCAGGTCGCATTCATCGGTTGAACCGCCGATGAATTCAGGCCCGTCGATATAATAGCGATAAACCACCATTGAACTGATATGCTCGTCGAGCCAGCTTTCTTTCAAAAGCTCCCAGGCGATGGCAAAGCCAGAACCGGTTACCCCGCCCAGCAGCAGAAAAGCAACCAGATTCTGACCATCAGTAACAAAAAAGCGGTCAACGAAAGCCCCCGCAATTATTAGAGCCGGCGTCAGCCCCATGAGACTTCGGCACATAATTTTGACGCTTCCGTGCAGAATGCCGAAACAGCCAGAAAGGCAGACCGAAAGGCTGAGCCACCAGAAGAACCGCAGAACCCCTCCGGCAATCAATGTCTGTGACAAGATAAAATCTGCTGCCATGGCAAAAATGACCCCGCCCAGCATCGTCACAGAAAGCCCGACTGAGGTTGATGATATCCAACAGGTCAGGGCCTTCGAAAGTCGTTTTTCCATAATGAGAACCGGCAACGACGACACCAGGCCGGCAAATAACCCGCTGAAAACCCCTGTGGTCAACAAACCGGTCTGGAAATTTTCAACGAGATCCCAGGGGTTGCCCGCAGGTGAAACCAGTGACGTTACCAGCCCGGCCAGGAGCCCTGAAAAAATGATTTCACAGTAGAAAAGCCAGTTCAAACGGCTAAGCTCACTTTAATGAGATGAAAAACAGCGGCAGGCAAGGAAATTCTCCTGACCTGCCGCTGCATTGTATCAGTTATTCTATGGTTTCTACAAGGGTAAGCTGGCTGACAAAATAAATACCATAACCTTCGACAATTTCATCGGGGGTAATATTGACATTACCATCTTCGAGATAGCGCTTACGGTCACGGATAATATTAAGCAGATCGCGCGGATGAACTGCACGCAGACCGCGTTTATCGCGCTTATAAAGAGAAAGTACCTGATCGATATTCGCCTGGTCGAAAGTAAGCCCGAGTTTACTGCATACCGATTTCCAGATATCGGTGTATTCAACGACGTTCGGATTGCGAACATTGATTTTGTATGGCAGGCGGCGCAGAAACGCGTCATCGACGATTTTCATCGGGTCAAGGTTGGTGCTGAACAGAACGATTTCGTCGGTCGGTACTTCCATGCGCTGGCCACCGAGAACCAGGTAGTCAACCTTGTTTTCGAGCGGGATGATGAAGCGGTTGAATATTTCTTCGACTTCACAGCGCTGGCGGCCAAGGTCGTCGATAAGCAGAACGCCACCGGTAGCTTTAACCTGAGGAGGTGCGTCAAAGCAGCCGAATTTGTTGTTGTATTTGACTTCGAGATCTTCGAGGGTCAGTTCACCACCTGCAGTGATAAGCGGCGGCTGCACAGCTATCCAGCGTTCATCGAGGCCTTCCATGTCAAAGTTTTCTACCGGAACATGACAGCTGGGGTCAAAAATCCTGACCAGCTGATTGCTGACTTCGACGGCATAGGGAACAACCATTGGCGGCAGAAGCTTTACTACCGAGCTGCACAGAAAGGTTTTACCATTACCGGGAAAGCCGTAGACAAAAGCGGGTTTACGGGCACATACGGCCTGACCGATCTGAAAAAGAACATCTTTGTAGCCAAGGTGATGTGAAAACTTTTCTTCCATCAACTTGCGGTTGATCGAAAAGCTTTTTTTACCCTCTTCAAGCACCTTGCGGGTAACGCGCAGATATTCTTCAAAACTTACCGGAACCGGCCCGAGATATTTGTCGCGATCGAGGATATTTTTAGCGCGCTCAGTGCCTTTCGGGTAAAGGCCATACTGATAATCTGAGCCCATGCCGGTACCACCGACCATACCGACAATTTCACCCTTTTTCAGTTCAGCAATAATGCCCTGAACAATTTCGGTGTCGATTTTAAGGATTTTCGCAAGCTTGCGTGGCACTTCCTTGCCATGCACATAAAGTTCTTTGATAATCTGACTGGTAATGATTTCGGGATCAACCTTGAGGTCGAGAAGAGACTTTGCCTGAGCCGGAATAATAGTGCGCAGATCAAGAGCCATAATTTTCCTCCAATTAGTTCTGGTCTCAGAATGATATAACAGTTTTCGCGGCCACATTCAACCGCTGTTGTGATGGCATTTACAACAGACAGCATTTCTGTTGGCCCCAGAAATGCTGTATAATGACCGTATGAAAAATAACGATCTCACTTCACTTGTTCTGCTGGCAGGTAATTCAACCCGCATGGGTCGGCCGAAGCAGCACCTGTTGCTCGGCAATCAGACCTTTCTGCAGCTTATTATCAGCAAACTTGAAGCATTCGCCGAAATCACGCGCATGCTGTTTGTCGGCCAGGCTGGCGACACTGACGGACAGAATGAGGTCGCAAAGCATAATGGCATCTGGGTGAATAATCCGATGCCTGAACAGGGGCCACTGAGCTCAATCAGACTGGCTTTGCCGGCAATTGCTGAAGATTCTGCGATTCTTCTCTGGCCGGTCGATCACCCGATGATTGGTAAAGAAACAGTCAGGCGCATTATTTCAGAATGGCAAAAACAGCCTGAAATGATAACTGTTCCGTCTGATGGTAAAAAACGCGGGCACCCGGTGATTTTTCCTGCCTGGTGCCGCCCGCTGTTTAAAGAGATTCCGCTCACAGATGGCGCCCGCAGCATATTGCAGATGAACCCCCAACGCATCAATCACGTTCTATCTGATGATTTCTGGATAACGCGCAATCTCAACACACCCGAAGCGTTTTCTGAAGCTGAAAACTGGCTTAAACTACAGGCACCGGCTCGACAATCAGCAGAGTGATGTCGTCAGGCGGCCTGGTATCACCAAGCCACTCTTTGAAGCCATCGAGAACTTCTTTAACAGCCTGTTCAACCTCGGAGGAGCGACTGCGGGAAAGCAGCGAACGAAAGCGCCCGTCGCCGAAAAACTCGCGACTGCCCTGCCGGCGCGCCTCGGTAATCCCATCAGAATACATTATCACACGATCACCCGGCTGCAATTGCACAGGGAACTGGTCGTATCTGAATTCTTCAGACAGGCCGATCGGAACATTGCCATTCTCAAAGACATCAAGGGTTCCGTCGCTTCTTTGAACCAGCAGTGGCGTATGCCCGGCCCGGCAACAGCTAAGAACCCGGCTTTTAACGTCTAAAACTGCATAAATCATGGTAAAATACTGGTAATTATTCTTATGCAGCATGAATTCATGATTAAGCTCGTCTGCAACCTGAGCTGGAGGTTTTGGAGTACCATCAGGCTGTCTGACAATACTGTTTACGCCTTCCCAGGCCGAGAGCATGCGATGAACTGTCACTGCCAGCATCGCTGACTGAATACCATGCCCGGATACATCGAGAATGAACATTGCAGTCGTATTACTGTCGAGTGAAACAACATTAAGAAGATCACCACCAATATTTTCGCAAGGCTCGTAATACCATGAAAAGTCCAAGCCCGGAATACTGATGCGCCGATCAGGCAGAAGACTGCGCTGCATGCTGCCGGCAGCTTCGAGATCTTCGCGCAGTTCTTCAAGAATGTTAATGAGTTCCTGGTTTTTCTCTTCCAGTTGTCGTGCGAGACTTTCGAGTTCAGCCTCATGAAATTTTCGATGATCGGTTTCTGATTTAAGCCGCAACATCGACCTGATTCTTGCAAGAAGTTCAAGTTCATTGATTGGCTTGGTGAGATAATCAACTGCGCCCGCCTCAAAAGCCTCTACCAGATCTTCGGTTTCTGACCTGGCGCTGACCACAAGAATCGGAATATCCTGATATTCATCGTGACTGCGAATCTCGCGTATCGCCTCAATACCGGTGATATCCGGCATCATAATATCCATCAGTATCAGGTCTATATCAGATTTTTTTTCTGACGGCACGATACCGATGTATTCGTATGCTTCAGCAGCAGAAGATGCCAGATAAATATGGCTGAAACCCTCTGTTTCAAGAATTGCCTCAAGCAGCATCAGATTGTCTGGCGCATCATCGACAACCAGAATACTCATCTTTTTGGGCACATGCTTGCTCATGACTTTTCTCCGTTTTCCGGCAGGATGACGCTGAAGCACGACCCGTGCCCAGGCTCGCTCTTCACAGCTATTTTCATGCCAAGAAGTTCAGCGAAGGATCTGGCAATGGCGAGACCAAGACCGGCACCGCCATATTTTCGGGCAATACGATTGTCTGCCTGCTGAAAAGCCTCAAAGATAAGATCAATCTTGTCAGATTCAATACCAGGGCCCGTGTCGACAACATCGATCTGTTCAGGCCGGTTCTGTTCATCGACTTTAACCTCTATTTTCACCGGTTTGCCGGCAGAAAATTTGATAGCGTTGTCAATCAGATTCTGCAAAATCTGGCGCAGCTTTACTGCGTCAGTGAAAATAGTCTGACAGTTCTCCGGCACTGACAGCAAGATATCGATGCACTTTTCTTCGATCAGCACCTGCATAAGATCAATAATTTCATCG
>Ga0116142_10005091_pt1 | contig 12053 bp, 7 predicted proteins | sample AD_UKC033_MetaG_FD_89785 | JGI IMG/M metagenome (GOLD analysis project Ga0116142, IMG submission 89785) | Active sludge microbial communities of municipal wastewater-treating anaerobic digesters from USA - AD_UKC033_MetaG | ecosystem: Engineered > Bioreactor > Anaerobic > Digestate | place: USA... | reverse complement strand
TTGATTCTGTTGAAGTGGATAATGAAGTCGTAATACACTCAGCTAAAAAGCTTCCCATAGGTGAATTCGTAAATGTAAAGATCACCAAAGCTTACGACTATGATCTCGAAGGGGAAGTGGTAAATAAGGAATAGTGACAATTCACAAAAGTCTTTTCCTACCTTTATGCTGTAATTGCTTGCTATGAAGAAATACATTTCTTTAGGGGGGATTATATTCCTTTCTATATTTGCTTTCTCACAGGGGCAGGAAAATCAGGTTAATACATTTGAAGTACACACAAAGGGAAACCAGGTGTTTTCTGTTTTGGCTCTTAAGAAGTTTTCTTTGCCTTTACCTGAGAGGGCAACAATTTCTGAAACACATAATGGTGCCAGACTTTTTATTACTTCTGTAAAAGGGGCTAAACTAAATGGTGCCTGGCAAAGCTGGTATCCGACAGGAGTGTTGTGTGACTCAGGACGGTTAGTAAATAACTTGCCGGATGGGGAATGGAAGCATTGGAACGAAAAAGGGGAGTTGCTGGCTGTCCACCACTATAGTGTTGATAAATTTCAGCGGGTTACAGACGAAATGCTTCGATATAACCCCAAACGAAGTTTCTTTTATTTAAGTGAGCTATACCAAAAAGACAAACAAGCTGCGATAAATTATCTTGATGCTGCATATTCATTTCCTTCACGCAGGTCAGAGCCTGTTCATTCTTTGAGGCAACTGGTAATCTCCAATATTTCAAAAAGTGATAACTACAAACCAGTTTTTGAGCAATGCCTGCAGGATGGACTATACATGAATTTTTTTCCGGGTGGTGTTATAAAGGATTCCGGTTATTATAAGAATGGAGTGAGAACAGGAAAATGGATCCATCGTGATTCTGCGGATGGTTACTGGTACCAGGGGGCTTATCAGAATAATATCAAAATCAAGGAATGGAAATGCTATGATAAGAATAATAAACTACTGGAGTTGATTTTTTTCGACAATAAGGGGCATATCAACTGGCGAAAAAAAATTAACAGGTAGGGAAATCATAAACAGAGTTAACTGTTTTAGAATCCCTGCCTGTTAATTAGATAACCGTCCTCTAATTAATTAATCATTGCCCGGTTGATCTCATTGCCACCAATTCTTTTTTCCGGCGGTATAAAACTGATACCAAACAGCTCATTTATTTCTTCTTCTGTTTTCCCGGCCAGTTTCTTTCCTGTTTTGTTTTCAAATACACCATATTCATTCACTTTCCAGCCTCTTTGTTTGGCAAGGCTCCGTAATTGTATGTTGTGTTCTTTGCTTCCTGTGAAGTAAAACAGGGCTGCACCGTACTCATCTTCATGCACTATCCGGATATCGGCCTGTACTTGTTTTGTTTTTAATACAAGGCTGGCACGGGTCTTTCCTGCGGCAATCACTGTTTCAGCCTGTGGCAGTTGGGTAATAGTGGTAATGATCTTTTTCCATTTTCGTTCATCTGCTGTAATCACAATATCTATGTCGCCAATGGTTTCTTTTTTTCTCCTGATACTGCCGGCGATAGTTGCCCGTTTTACACCGTCAATATTTTTTATTGCTTTCAATAAATTATCTGCAATCCGTTGCGCTTCTTTAAGTGGTAATCTTTTCTTGGCGCTGTCCAGTTTCAAGGCCTGTTTCAGCTTTTCGATCTTACGGGAGGCAAAGCCTTTTATTTTTTCCAGTTTACCCTTTTCAATTGCAGTTATAAGTTCTGCTTTTGTTGTTATACCGAGTTCATCATGCAATAACCGCAGGGTAGCAGGGCCAAAACCTTCTATATCCATCAATTCCAATAAAGGAAAGGGTACTTTCTTTTTCAGCTCTTCAAATGTTTGTATCTGTCCCGTGGCCAGGAATTCTATGATCTTTTCTGCAATACTTTTACCTATGCTTTTAAGGTCTTCCAGTTGTTCTATATCATCTGCCAGTGTTTCCACCGGTTCCGACATGTTGCGAAGCGTTTGTGCCGCACCGGCATAGGCATTAGACCTGAATCTTTCTGCCGGGCCCAAATACCTGTAACAGTCCGCCATCTGGTTGAATATTCTTGCCAGTTCTTTATTACTATAATTTTTTTTACTGACGGTCATTTTCACTATAGCAAGGTAGACCAGTTGATGTATAGTATAAATGAGCCCAGTCAGGAAGCTAACTGTTTCGGGTACTATCTTCGCCACTTCACACAAAACCATTATCTTAGTTTACTTTCAACACTTACCAATGGCAGACGAAAAGAAATTTGTTTTTCTGAACAGGGACCTTAGCTGGCTTAGTTTTAATCACCGTGTATTGATGGAAGCGGCTGATAAGACCGTACCTCTTTACAGCCGTATCTCCTTTCTGTCAATCTTTTCTTCCAACCTGGATGAATTTTTCCGGGTTAGAATGCCCGCCATCTTTGCTTTCAGCAGTCTTGAATCAAAAAAATTATCATTGGAGGAGGAATATCCCCGTGACCTGGTGCAACAGGTACAGCGCACCGTTTTCCGGCAATTGGAAGAATTCGGAAGTATTTTGACCAGGCAAATCATACCTGAATTGCAGCAGCATAATATTTGCCTTTATTATGATGACCCTATAAGAGAGGAACATGCTGAGATCGTTCGGGAATATTTTTTATCAAGAGTCTTGTCATTTCTCCAGCCAGTACTATTGCAGAAAGAAAACCAGGCCGGGGTTTTTCTTGAGAATAATGCACTTTACTTTATTGTTCAGCTGGAATCACCGGGGCAAGCAGGTAAAGACCAATATGCACTCCTGAATATTCCTTCATTCAATTTGCCAAGATTTTATGAGTTACCTATGCTGGGTGATGATCATTATATCCTTTTTTTAGACGATGTAGTGAGGGAAAATCTTCAGGAGATCTTTCCGGGTTTTACAGTTAAAGGAGCATGGAGCATTAAGTTGACCCGGGATGCAGAAATGAACCTGGAAGATGAATTTACCGGTGACCTTGCTGAGAAGATAGAAAAGCAATTGGAAAAAAGAGAGGGCGGAAATGCCACCCGCCTGTTGGTGGATCAGCGGATGCCGGAAGAAATTAAAGATTTTGTACAGAAGTATTTTATGCTGAGGACTGAAGAAATAGTATTAGGCGGCCGCTATCATAACCTCAAAGATTTAGGAGGATTACCTAATCCACAGAAAGGGAAACTGTCACAACAGGGCTGGGCGGCAGTAGCACATCCGGGATTTGATAATCACCGGTCTGTTTTTCAATCAATAGAAGAGGAAGAAAAGTTGCTGCACTTGCCATATCATTCTTATAATTATATTCTTCGTTTTTTTAATGAAGCTGCTATTGATCCGCATGTGAAGGAGATATATATCACTTTATACAGGGTGGCAGCAGATTCTCATATTGTGAATGCCCTCATCAGCGCTGCCAGGAATGGCAAAAGAGTAACGGTCTTTGTGGAACTGAAAGCAAGATTTGATGAGGCGAATAACCTGAAGTGGTCGAAGAAAATGAAAGCGGCAGGTATCCGGATCATCAATAGTATTCCGAGATTGAAAGTGCATGCTAAAGTGGCGCTGGTAAGAAGATGGGAGGATGAACAATGGAAAGATTATTCCTTTATGGCCACAGGAAACTTCAATGAAGCTACCGGCAGGTTTTATACTGATCATGTATTCTTTACCACTAACAAAGAATTTGGAAGAGAATTAGACATGCTTTTTACCTACCTGCAGTCAAGAACACAACCGGTCCTGTATGGTAAAATATCTTTTGAACATTTGCTGGTGTCGCAGTTCAACATGATAAAGCGGTTCAATAAGCTGATCGAAAAAGAGATCAAGAATGCAAAGAAAGGTAAACCTGCTTCCATTATCATTAAATTAAATAACCTGCAGGAAAGAGAAATGGTCAGCCGGTTGTACGAGGCAAGCCAGGCAGGTGTTAAAGTTCATTTACTTGTACGCAGCATTTGTTGCCTGGCACCCGGAATTGAAGGACAGAGTGAGAATATTACAGTTCATCGGATAGTTGACAGGTACCTGGAGCATGCAAGAATATTTGTTTTTCATAATGATGGTGATCCGCATTGTTTCATGGGTAGTGCAGACTGGATGAACCGAAACCTGCACAGCCGGATTGAAGTTTGTTTTCCTGTCTATGATAAAAAGCTCAGGCAAGAGTTATTGGATATCCTTGCTTTGCAGTTAAGGGATAATACCAAGGCGGTATTATTATCTTATGATCTTGAAAATAAAAGAATCGTATCATCTGAAACCCCGCTGGCTGCCCAACAGTCAATTTATGAGTACGTTAAAAAACTCGCAGGGAAATAAAAGATTTCTATGCAAAAAAAAGCCGGACATTTCGCCCGGCTTTTCTATTGATAATACTTTCCAGTTTATTGAATCAGCACTCTTCCCACGGCTGCTCTTTTGCCGGTTCTGTCTGTTAATACTACCTGGTAGATGCCTTTCCCATGTTGCCTTATATCCACATCCATTCGCTGATAAGGAGAACTGATGTTATATGCTTTAGTATAAACCAGAGCGCCTTTTGAATCAAAGATGCTCAATGTATAAGTAGTAGTACCTGCACTATAGTATACCACATCAAAATCTCCGTTATTCGGATTTGGAAGGATGAACAGCTTGGCTGTGGCTGAATCACCAATCACTACTGCTGAAGATGTATTGCTGCACGGCAATCCGCTGGTGTTGGTGACTGTTACAGTATAACTTCCCAGTTTATCAAGATCAATACCGGTAAGTGATGATGAAGTGGCTCCTGTTACCGGATTACCATTGTTAAACCAGGCATAGGTGTAAGAACCGGCTGGAGTTACATTCGCAGTAAGCGTAGTGGTAAGACCGGGATACAAATTTGTATACGGCGATGCAGTGATACTCACTACCGGACTTGGACTTACTGTTACTGCTGTGGCGGCAGAAGAAGCTGAGCAACCGCCTGCATTGGTAACCGTTACAGAATAGTTGCCTGTATTGTTTACAGTAATGGATTGTGTGGTAGCTCCATTACTCCATTGCCATGAACTTCCTGCTGACGCAGTTAATAACACATTGCCTCCCTGGCAGAATGTAGTGGCACCCCCTGCGGTGATATTAGCCGCAGGTAATGGATTAACTGTTACATTAATAGCAGCAGAAGTACTTGTGCAGCCATTTGTTGTTACTGTCACAGTATATGAACCACTTGAATTGACAGTAATAGACTGTGTGCCAGCCCCGTTGCTCCATGAATAGGATGAACCGGCATTAGCTGTAAGTACTACAGATCCTCCCTGGCAGAAAGTAGTAGGCCCGTCTGCTGTAGCAGAAGCTGCCGGAACAGCACTGATAGTGAGTGTAACCGGAGTTCTGTCCACACTTTCACAACTGGTACTATTATTTATACTGGCTGCATAATAAGTAATAGTTCCCACAGTGCTGAGAGTTGGGTTAGCGACTGTAGTACCGCCGCTTGCAGCATTGTACCAGGTAAGTGTATGACCTGCCGGCACTGCTGCAGTTGCAGTAAGAGTTGGAACAGGATTACCGGGACAAACAGTTTGTGATTGATCACCACCGCTTGTTGGTGCTGCAACAGCTGTGCTGCCTACTGTAATGGCTAAGGTAGAAGGTGCGGTCTGGCAACTGCCATTACTTGCAAATACACTTATATTACCACTGGTGCTGCCGGCAATATAATTTATACCAACTGTAGTGGTTCCCTGTCCGCTGGCAATGGTGGCACCGGGCGGAGCTGTCCATGTGTAACCAGTGGCACCGGTTACAGCTGCAATAGAATAAACAACGTTGCTGGGTGTGCCGCATACTATTTGTTGCCCGCTGATGGCACCCACCGAACCTAAACCACCACCACCATTGGAGACAGTTACATTGATGGCATTTGATCTTTCACTTTCTGAATTGGTAGTTGTATTTTTTGCCCTGATTGTAAACCACATGCTTGTATTAGGTGTAAGACCTGTTGCAGTATAAGTGGTGCCTCCAATATTGGAAGCCAGTACTACAAACTGCCCGGTTGTTGCATCATGCCGGTAAATATCATAATGAGTGGCATTATTAACTACTGCCCAGTTGAAAATTACTTCGCCAGCGTTACAGCTAACACCGCTTCCGCTAAATCCTGTAACTGTTCCCAGAATTTTAAAATTTGCATCGCTTACATCGGTAACCGAACCGCTGGTAACTCTTATCAATGCAGTGGATGTATTAGCTCCAGCAGGAACTGACCAGCTAAGTCTTGTAGTACCTGCCGGTACTGAAGAAGAGATAACCGTCCATGAACTGCCGCCATTCAATGAGTATTCAACAGTTTGAGCAGATGTAACACCTGCATTATCCCAGGTAATAGTTTCATTGGTGCCTGGATTGAAGGATTCTGCACCATTGGGATAAATTACTTCAATATATGGCTGATCGATACTCCATGTGAGTGCATAGTCTTGGTTAGAGCCCGTTGGCACGGCTGTACCGTTTACTCTTAGTGTATAGGAACCGGCAGCCGGGTTATTAATGACCACTTGTTCAATATTACTTACATTATCCACCCCTGTTGTTGCCGGAGTAGCCGGATTATTGGGATCCAGTATCCATGGTAATGAAGTGGTAGCCCCATTCACAACTGTCAGGTCAAGATTATTAACAAGAGCAGGATTAGCATTGGCCGCACCGGCAGGATCATTCCATGTCAGCATTACTCTTAGTCTTGCTGCACCGGCAGGTACATTCACAACAATATCATTGGAAGTACCTGTTGTTACATTATTCAAGGCATAACGATTGTCCTCTAAAATTCTTACCGCCTGTAAAGCATTAAGACGGCCATATCCGAAACGGTAATCAGGTCCCACATTGCCAAGATCATGAGCTGTATTCAATACAGTATTTTTAATAAGGGTGGATGGGGGCAGGGCATCAGCATTAAGTTGTTTGTATCGCTGAACCAATAACGCTAACGATCCGGCAACACCTGGTGTAGCCATTGATGTTCCGGACAAAGTTGCATAGCCATTCGCAGGGGTAGAAGTCGAAAAAACACTGGATCCCATAGCACTGATTTCAGGTTTTACCCTCCCATCCTGTACTGGTCCGCAGCTGCTGCTTCCGGATAGTGCTTCAAAGCTTGTGATATTAGCAACAAGAATATTATTTTTAGCAGATTTACCACTGGCAGTAATAGTAGACCAACCACCTGTGCAGGCAGTTTGTGAATTACCGGCAGAATGTGCATGCAGATGATATGGAAAATTGTTCAGGTTAAGATCGGTGGCACGGCTGGTAGCAGAATACGTTACACCTGCGCCATTCAGGCCGCAGGTTTGTGTACTGCCATAAGAGTGGCTGCTAACAATCAGATTATTGGCCGGTATCCCTGCTGCCATTTCTGTTTGAATATTACCATTGAAATTGTAAGAAAATAAACTCGCATTAGGCGCCATACCCCTTGCAAGCGGATTTATAAGTCCTCTTCCGAGTATTGTTCCGGCACAGTGGGTAGAATGTTGTTGTGCGCTGTTAAATTCTACCTGTGTAACCCGTCCTGTGGGTGAAAAGTCCAGATGCTGACCAATTTCTCCGGAATCCCAAATCCCAATATTTACTCCATCACCTTTTAAATTTCGTACACCGTCATTTAGTACGTTTACACGGTGTAATGTCCTGCCGGGCAGATTCTCCAGTTGGTTAGGTGCATCAATAAATTCAACCCACTGCACATAAGGAATGCTTACTACCTGTTGCATATTTGATTGAGGTATGCGGATGGTAAAGCTCCGGAACAGGGGCATATCTTCCAGTATGGATGCACTTAACGGAAATAAGGAGCCTGTTATCTGTGCAACAGTTAGTTTCTCATAAGTTATAACAGTCAGATCAACATATCCTGGTTGTTTGATAGCATGAGGAGGGATTGTCCCATTTAATACTGCCGGAACAGTTTTTTGTGTTGAAGTGAACTGAAATACGCTGCGGAGGTTGAAAGATTTTAAACTGCTAAGATTGAAATCAAATGATACACTGGCCGTGTAGGCATAATTGGGTATATAGTCGAAGAGTTCTATCCCTGCAGCCTTTAGGTTATTCTTTTCCTGCTGGGAAGGCAGTGCTTTGAACTGTATTGTAACATAATGCTTGTTTAGAAACAAGCTTTGCCTGAATTCGGCTGAATTCTTTGTAAGACCACTGATGTTTTCAGCAGGAATAAATTTGCCTGAATTCAGCAAAATACTATAGTCATTTTTTTGCTGTGCATGCAGCATGCCTGCGAAAAAAATGAAAATCATTAAATGGGTAAGACGGGTAAAAAATCGACTCATAGATTATTTTTTAGGCAAGGGGAAATTAATTTATCTGGAAAAATAAGCATTAATTTTTGTCCCCGATGCGTCTGTAGAACACAATCAATCGTTTGACTGAAAGACTGTTGATAAAATTCTGAATGCCTTACCTTTAGCCACCTAAACAATAATATATGTCATTTGAATGGAAAGGTGTTTTCCCGGCATTGCTAACCCCGTTTACACAGCATGATGAAGTGGACCTGCTGATGTTTGAAAAAAACCTGCAGGCGCAACTGGACGCAGGTATACATGGCATCATCATCGGTGGTTCATTGGGTGAAGCGAGTACCATAACGGTAAAAGAAAAAGAAGAACTGGTGGAATTTTCTGTTGAATACCTCAACGGACGGATTCCTGTAATACTAAATATCGCAGAAAGTACTACCAGGGATGCCATAGGACAGGTAGCTAACGCCAAAAAATGGGGAGCTGATGGATTGATGCTTCTGCCCCCGATGCGTTATAAGTCTGATGACAGGGAGACGATCACTTATTTTAAAACAATAGCCAGATCAACAGACCTGCCGATTATGATCTATAACAATCCCGTAGATTATAAGATCGATACAAAGCCCGATATGTTTGATGAACTGGTGGAGTGTGAAAACATTACTGCATTAAAAGAAAGCTCGAGAGATGTGACCAACCTGGCAAGAATGAAAAACCGCTTTGGTGACCGGTTTAAAGTTCTCTGCGGAGTGGATACGTTGGCAATGGAAGAACTTTGCCTTGGTGCAGATGGCTGGGTAGCGGGATTGGTTTGTGCATTTCCAAAAGAGACCGTAGCGATCTATAACCTGGTAAAAGCAGGTAAAACAGAAGAAGCATTAAAAATTTACCGCTGGTTCATGCCGCTGCTGGAACTGGATATTCATCCTAAGCTGGTACAGTATATAAAATTGGCCGCTGCACAAACGGGAACAGGAAGTGAATATGTAAGAGCACCAAGATTAAGACTGGAAGGAGTGGAGAGAGAGAGGATTTTGAAGACAATCAATGATGCTATAAAAGTAAGACCTATTGTTTAATGTTTAAAGTGTAAGGTTTAATGTTCAAGGATGTAACAACTGAAAAGATCAATGCTGTGATGCAGGATGCATGGACTGCTTTTCATGTCTATCGCAAAGCTTCATTAAAACAACGGGCTGATTTTATGCGGGCCATTGTTTTTGAACTGGAAGAATGTGGTGACCTGCTGATTCAAACGGCCATGAAAGAAACAAATCTTCCGGAAGCGAGATTAAGAAATGAAAGGACCAGAACGATCTATCAACTGGAAAGCTATGCACTGGCTTGTGAAAAAGGTGACTGGCTGGAAGCAAGGATTGACACAGCCATTCCTGGTAAAAATCCACCTAAGCCCGATATAAGAAAAATGCTGGTACCAATGGGACCGGTAGTGGTGTTTGGCTCAAGCAATTTTCCTTTTGCTTACTCTACTGCCGGTGGTGATACTGCCAGTGCTTTTGCTGCCGGTTGTCCTGTTATTGTAAAGGCGCATCCTGCACATCCACAAACATCAGCCATTGTAGCTGAGGCCATATTGCATGCCGCTGATAAATGCAATTTGCCCAAAGGAATTTTTGCTCATGTGAACGGAGTATCTTTTGAAGTGGGTAAAGCATTGGTGATGCATCCATATACAAGAGCTGTTGGTTTTACCGGTTCTTATGCGGGAGGGAAACAATTATTCGACTGGGCCAATCAACGAAAAGAACCCATCCCGGTTTTTGCAGAAATGGGAAGTGTGAATCCTGTTTTCCTGCTACCGGAGAAATTGAGATCTGCTGCGGCTGACATAGCAACGATGTATGCCGGTTCCGTTACATTGGGTGTAGGACAGTTCTGTACCAATCCCGGTTTGATCATTGGTATAGAAAGCGAGGCATTACAAACATTCATACATGATCTGGGGAAAGCAATACAATCAATTGCTCCCGGCACCATGTTGCACCAGGGAATTGCCGACGCTTTTGTAACAAAAAGAGAAGAAGCACTGATGCAGCCTGATGTACACCTGGTTGCTGAATCTGCTATTGCTCCATCGGAGAAACAGGGACAGCCAACAATTGCTACCGTGGACGGAAAAACATTTATAAAAAATCCTGTGCTGCATAAAGAAGTCTTTGGCCCTTATTCGATGGTGGTACGCTGTGCTGATATGAAAGAAATGATTGAGGTCGCCAAACACCTCGAAGGGCAGCTTACAGCCACATTAATGGCCACGAATAATGATGTGAGTAATAATGATGAACTGGTAGAAGCAGTAAAGAATATTTGTGGTCGTTTCATTTTGAATGGAGTACCCACCGGGGTGGAAGTGTGTTTGAGCATGCATCATGGCGGACCATTTCCTGCAACAACTGATGCAAGGTTTACTTCTGTTGGAGCCGATGCCATTAAACGTTTTGCAAGACCTGTTGCTTTTCAAAACTGGCCTGATGAGCTATTGCCCGACGAGTTGAAGAATGGAAATCCATTGGGAATTTGGAGAACAGTGAATAGTGAGTTGAGTAAGTAGGAACTTGCAAGCAGTAAGTTGTGTCAGCGGTTGTCTATGGTTCGGAATCATTATGAGTACGGTTTTATTTTCCTACATTCGCCGCCAATTTTAAAACTAAATAGATGAGACAAGAAGAATTGCTGGCGAAAAGAAGTGGTAACAAATGCGAATTGTGTGAAGCGACAGAGAATCTGAAAGTATATGAGGTGCCGCCTGCCACCGGCAATATGGATGATGCAATATGGGTTTGCCCCAAATGTTTAGCACAAATTGAAAAGAAAGAGGAACTTGACAGCAAACACTGGCAATGCCTGACTACCAGTATGTGGAGTGAGGTACCTGCCGTGCAGGTAATGGCGTGGCGAATGTTGAACCGCCTTCGCAATGAAAGCTGGGCAGCTGAACAACTGGAAATGCTTTACCTGGATGAGGAGAAACTTGCCTGGGCCAAAGCCAGTGGTGACCATGAAAACGATGCTTCCGTTGACCTGCATAAAGATTGCTATGGGGCAAACCTGCAAAACGGAGACAACGTAGTGCTGACCAAATCACTGGATGTAAAAGGATCTTCTGTAAATGCTAAAGTGGGAACCGTGGTTCGCAATATCCGCTGTGTTCCGGGTAATACAGATCAGATCGAAGGTCGGATAGAAGGTCAGCAGATTGTGATACTGACAAAATATGTGCGAAAGCAGGGATAAAATAAAAAGGTTCTCCTGTTTTATTATTGGAGAACCTTCTTAGAAATTTCAAATTGTATACTAATTCATCGCCAGGTCAGTGTACTGCTTACTGATCTTATCCATGATATAGCCGCTGATCCATCCAACATATGCATAACGGTGAAAAATGAATTTCTTGGAAGGATTTACGGTGTTCACCTGGTCTATCAGTTCATCTAACCAGATAGCGCCTGACACCATTGCTTTCTGATCATAAGTATTTACAACCCTTTTGATATTGGCCATGGTTGCTTTCGCATCTTCACTGCTCATTAATTTCTGCAAATTGGGGTTGATGAGACTGTCATACTTGGAATAAATAAGATTCCTGAAATCTGCAAAATCCTGCCGGCTCAATTCCACATAATTTTCCCTGATCTGCTGCGGATGCATCAGGGACGCAACAGCCCATACAATACCACCGGATATATAAATGTCCTTTGATTTAAAATCTTTTTTATCCATCAACTGGTATACCATTACCCGTCCCAG
>Ga0116142_10005089_pt1 | contig 12059 bp, 15 predicted proteins | sample AD_UKC033_MetaG_FD_89785 | JGI IMG/M metagenome (GOLD analysis project Ga0116142, IMG submission 89785) | Active sludge microbial communities of municipal wastewater-treating anaerobic digesters from USA - AD_UKC033_MetaG | ecosystem: Engineered > Bioreactor > Anaerobic > Digestate | place: USA... | reverse complement strand
TGCCAGAGCAAGTATTTTTTTATTCAAACCTTCCATTATATAATCCCCCTCTGTCAAACACTACTCCACCAGCTTTATGCCGAATAATCCGTATCCTTCACTGCTCTCGTCAATTTCTCCCTCTCCGATTTTCTTTATGAATCTTCCTGTTATCTCTGTATGCCCGCCATTTCTAACCACATCATCCAAAAAGAAGGCCGCAAAGCCTACAATAGTAGCCGTACTTCTTCCATGTACATCCAGGGAATCAACGACAGGAATCACTATAAGCCTGGGACAGTTTGCCTCAAGCTGGGAAAGATCCTCTCCATGCTCGTTGGGGTCGGAATCAAGTATTGCCTGTATGCCATCCTGGGTAGGCCCCGCCATATTTCCCGGCTCAGTCTCAATCTCATCTCCTATTCTTAGAGGCGGACTGGCGTTATATCCATTTTTCAGATTGTTCCTATATCTACTTGCTCCGTTTCCCCCAAGAGCCAAAGCTCCATAGTTACCGCTGTGCCCTCCTCCGGCACCTTCCTTCAGGGTGTAAGTCTCTCCATATTCAAACTCCTGCTGTTCTACTGCAAAAGGGCGGATACCTTTAGCTGACACTATAGAACCCGCCACTGCCGCGGCACTAACCCCAACATCCGCACTGTCCCTGTCAAAAATCCTCGCGAAATACAGAGCAACAGTCTTATCGGTTGTCACAGTCACCCTTTTTCTGTCTTCGGATATATCTATATTCAATTCCTCAGGAGGCACACCGTTCAGATTGGAGTACTTGTGCGCCTCCTCCAGCATTTTTTCTTCTCCCTCTTCATAGACCGAAACAGCGGCTAAAGCCACAGAATCAACTACACTCTGCAGCCTGCCCTTTTCAAAATAAAGCAGCCCGGCATCTACAGAAAATGTCATCAGCCCTATGACAACAATGACCATAAACAGAAGGATTATTGAACTGTTCCCTCTTTTATTGAAATAGTATCTTAAATTCATATTACCCTCACCTCATTCGCTCTACCCTGATAGTATGAGTCACCGAAAACGACTATAAGCAAGCAAGACAAGGCGTGCAAGGCGGAATGCCCTGGGTCACTCATAGGGGGCATTCCCCCCTGCATGACGGATGCAAGCATCCTGTCACCCCCCTTTCGGCAGTCAAGCTATCGCGGGTCTTCTCTCAAGACACACTGTATGTCAGGACTTTCCGACCGCAGCACAACGCAGTATTGCGCCGCTTATCGTCGTTTTCGCTTTACTCTACCCTCATGTAAGTAACAGCTTCCATCTCAAAGGGATTTGAGACTATACTGCTGATAACGGGAGCATAAATTTGCAGCCTGTATCTTACGCGCACCCTTACATCCTCTCCCGTTATACGGTCATCCTCCTCCGGGTCCAATATTACCTGCAGCTCGCTTTCATCCAATATACTGACCTTGCCTTCAATGTTTTCCTGTATCTCAGCATCTGTCCTTCCTATGGCCGCCAGCCTTGCTCCCTCCCTTGACGCATGAGTTATAAGAAGGTAGGAGCCAAATATCCTTGAAAACTCAAACATACCCAGAAAAAGCAAAATGATAATAGGCAATATCAGAGCCGTCTCCACCATTGACTGGCCTTTTTTATCAAGCTTCATGGCTTCCCTCCTCTTGTGAATAGTAAATTATAGAAAGACTGACCCCGCCTGGTAAAAGGCAGGGTCTACAATCCATTATTATGTCACAAAAAACATTCTTATATCGGTTTATGGAGTAAGTGCATTTGTGATCTCTTCAAACTTGTCCTCTATTCCGGTACCCATATTTGTTAGAACTGTTATAAGCACTACTGCGATCAGGCCGATAATGAGTGCATACTCCACCATACCCTGTCCTTTTTTGTCCTTTAAAGTTTCTTTTATGTCATACCAGAAATTATAAAGCCTCATCATCATTGGAACTCCCTCCTTCATATAAATTTTTATGTGCTTTTATTCTACTCATAATTATAACCTGACACCATCCGACAAATTATTCATTTTTCGTTGCGGCACAATTGCCCACGTCATGAGTACTCTTGCTTATGCTGAATATTTATACAAGTCCTATTAATAAATAAAAGTACTATGAAATTTCATAGTACTTTTTGATGATATCATTATAGGCAATATGGTCATTGAACAGGCTATAAGTCTTAGATAGTCCCATTTCGCACAAGGCACGCAAAAATGATTCTAAAGCTTCTCCTTAAAGGCTTTCAGCAGCCTAAGGTAATGATTTGCTTCCCTCAGCACATGATCTGCCAGCAGCGGAGGTATCACCGACTTTATCCTGCACTCCAATATCCCCTCTGTGCCCTTTTCCTTGAAGTTCCTAAGTCCTATAACATTCTTAATGCTCTCCTCCGTAACCTCCGGAAGAAGCTCCGGATTATCGGCGGCTTTTTCTGCCTTTCCCAGCAGCCGGTCAAATTCCTTGGCAAAAGTATTGGCGGCATCGAACAGCTTCTCCTCTTCAGGATCCAGGTATCCTCTGATGAACTTGCTGTGCTCTTCCATGATATGATTCCAGTTTATCTCCTCTTGAACTATTTCCTTTATGCTGTCTATACCGTCTCTCTTCTCCAGCTTATCAAGCAGCATGATATAATACTCCGCCTCTTCTATTACATGCTCCAGCATTGTAGGATAGGTATAACTGAATGCCCTGCACTCCGATACATTTTTCAGGAGCTTTGTCTTAAAGGCGACGGCAGCTTTGGTCATTGCCATTGCTTTTCTGTTAAGCACCGAGATCTCCCTTTGAAGCCCTTCAGCTCTTCTGCCCTTACTTGAACCTCTCAGCTCAAGCTCTCTTCTTGTAAGATCAGTATTTATCGGAATGCCTGTCAAGAACTGAGTTGCCCTTTCCGCAGCCAGAGTATAATCAGTAACCAGCTCATCGGATGCCAGCACTTCATGGCTTACAGCCCTGTCCGCCAGGTCAATGGCCTCGGACAGCAGCTGCTCGGTACTGTTCTTCATAAACACCAATTGGTTCATGACCCCCCGGTCCCTTGGAGGCAGTGAAGCCGCTGCAAAAATCTCATGCTCCTTAACTATTCTTAAAAAAAACAGATTCGTTTCCAGTGAATGTCTGATATACTCCTTGTCTGATAACAAAATATCCCCTCTTTTCATTGCTATGGCCCTGCAATGCAGTATCATTACCATAGTATTCCGGAGAGGATATATGTGTTACTTATATATTAACAAGCATAATCTCCTGCTGCTTCAAACTGCTTTTTACATTAATCATTCTCTGATTTTTTGAGCCTCTGTAAGGAAGCCCCAAATCTTTCAGCTCTTCCACATAAGGCCCGTCAATAAGGGTGTCAATGAGCCCAAGAAGCCTGATCTTGCTCTCATCCTTGCTTCCCAAAAGCTCTTCATATGTAAAGCCCGTATAGCATATAATATTTATATTGTCTTCCCCAAGCTTTTCTGCAATATCAACGAAGGCCTCCGTCTGAAGGAAGGGTTCTCCTCCTGAGAAGGTAACTCCGTCTATGTATCTGCTTTGCCTGATATCTTCAATAATGCTTTCTGTTTCTACCACATAGCCTCCGTCCATCGCGTGAGTGTCAGGGTTGTGACAGCCTTTGCATCTACGCTCACAGCCTTGGGAAAATATCACGTATCTGAATCCGGGGCCGTCCACTACGCTTTCCTTGACAATACCGGCCACTCTCAATTCCATAATGACGCCTCCTAATATGCATGTTTAACCCTATCCGCCAATTCTGCCTGTTTAGCATCGTTGAACCTGTCAATAGTGGACAAGTAGCCTGTAATCCTCCTGATTCTTCTGATATCTTCACTTCCGCACCTCATGCAGTTGCTGTCTATTATTCCCGACACGCCGCAGCTTCTGCACTCATCTATTGGAAAGTTGATCCCTGCATAGCCAATATCACACTCTGCCATGTGCTTTACAATCTTTTCAATGGCCTGAAGATTGTCCTTCGGTGAAGAAGGCATCTCTACGTATGAAATATGCCCTGCCGCACACAGCTTATGGAAGGGGGCTTCTTTTTCAATCTTTTCAAATGCGCTTATCTGATAATTGACCGGGATATGGAAGGAATTAGTATAATATGCCTTGTCGGTAACTCCCTTTATCACTCCGAATTCTTTCCTGTCCTTCTCAATAAACCTTCCGCTGGTTCCTTCCGCCGGGGTAGCATAAGCTACAAAATTCAGGTTATACTCGTTGGAATAGTTGTCTGCGGCTTTCTTAATACCTTCCACTATCTGATAGCCCAGCTTCCATGATTCTTCGTCTTCCCCGTGGTGATAGCCTGTAAGCACTGTAAGCGCTTCGGCAAGTCCTATAAAACCTATTGCCAGAGTACCATTCTTTATTGCTTCTCTGATTTCATCCTGCTCCTTCAGGTTCTCGGAGCCCATATAAAGCTTTTGTCCCATCAGGAATGGCAAATCCTTTACCTTGAGAGACGAGATGACATTGAATCTGTGAATAAGCTGCCTGCTGCACAAATCCAGAATGTTATTCAATTCAACAAAGAAAGTATCAACATCTCTTGTTCTCAAAGCCAGCTTGGGCAGGTTTATTGTAACCGGTGTTATATTTCCTCTTCTTGCTGATTTTTCAGCTCCGTGCCTGTTTGCAATAACTCTTGAACGACAGCCCATGTAACTGACCTCATCTCCGAAACGCGAGTTAAAGCTGGCATCCATAAAGCTGAAGGTAGGGTTCATCCTTCTGGATGCAACCTTCATGGCAAACTGAAACAGGTCATAATTGGGATCTCCGGCATTCATATTTACCCCTTCCTTCAATCTGAATACCAGATTGGGGAATATGGGGCTTTCACCTTTTCCCAGGCCTTTTTCAAAGGCAGTCAAGATCGCACTGGTTACCTTCCTTCCTTCGGGAGTGGTATCTGTGCCGAGGTTTACGCTGCTGAAGGGCACCTGGGCTCCCGCCCTGCTGTGCATCGTATTCAGGTTGTATATCAAGCCTTCCATAGCCTGAAATATCTCATCATCATCCGTATTGGGGCACTGGTTCCTTATTACCTCTCCCATGCTTTTGTCAAAATGGGGGAAGCTCTGCCCTCCGAACATGTCATTCTGATTGCTTTGAAGTATTATTGCAGCCTGCGCAGCTGCAGAGCCTATTCTTTTCGGAGGCCTGATAAATCCGTATCCGGTATTGAAACCGTCTGTCAAAAGCTTTGTCAGATCTATCTGAAGGCAGTTTAGAGTCTTGCCATAGTAATCCAGATCATGTATGTGAATATCACCTGAAATATGCGCCTTGCTCATTTCTTCAGGTATGACGTTGTTAAGATAATAATGCTTGCTGGCTGCCGAGGCAATCTGCAGCATCTTGGCGGAGGGCGAGTTTCCGACATTGGCATTGTCCCTGCTGGTTTCTATCAGTATATCCTTAACTACGTCCATCAACTCGCTTTTTGTCTCTCTGATCCTGGTTCTCTTGGATCTGTATAATATGTATGCTTTGGCGGTCTTGGCATGCCCTGTCTCAATAAGAACCTTTTCCACAGCATCCTGTACTGTTTCCACATCAGGAATCTCATCCTTAATGTGCTTATAAAGATAGGATATTACTCTTTCTGTAAGATTCTCTGCGGTCTCGTAGTCTTCTCCCCCTACTTGCCGCGCTGCCTTGAATATTGCACCTGTAATCTTCTCCCTGGTAAAGTCTACTACCCTACCATCTCTTTTGCGTATCTTCGTGAACATTCATCTACCCCCTATCTCTCGTCTATTAATTTGTTCAGTTCCTCCAAAAAAATATTTATATCCTTGAATTGTCTGTATACCGATGCAAACCGAACATAAGCAACATCATCTATCTGCTTCAGTTTGCTCATAACCATTTCTCCGATTTTTTTGCTTTCTATCTCTTTATCCATTGAATTGTAAAGCTCTTTTTCGATTTCATCCGCCATCCCTTCAATAGTGGAAATTGAAATAGGCCTCTTCTCGCAGGCTCTTAATATTCCATTCAGCATCTTGCTTCTCTGGTAGGCTTCTCTGCTTCCGTCTTTCTTTACAATAATCAAAGGCATTTCTTCTATTTTTTCATAGGTTGTAAATCTCTTGGAGCATTTTTCGCATTCACGCCTTCTTCTTATTGCCGCTTCCTCAACAGTAGGCCTTGAATCCACTACCTTGCTTTCACTGTAGCCGCAATAAGGGCACTTCACACTGCTTCCTCCCTTCTAGTGCCTCGTGAGGCACTGAATCTATGTGATGATTATTGTATTAATAATCACTAGTATATGGAAAATTTTGTCGCAATAACAGAGCTTGCAATACTATTTCCATGAGTCTCAGTTCCTATTTTTGCACCAATATATTGTACCGTATACTATTATATTATACATGATATAGTAAAATCACCCTTCCCATTTTTCCAAATTTATAAAGTAATATATGTTATCTCCGTAATCCTTTTTATATCTCTTCTTGTCATAAAAATGGAAAAAAGCGACTCACGTCGCTTTTTTTCGCTAGGGAACCCTATGGTTCCCTTCGACGGATGTAAGCATCCTGAAACTCCTTTATCGGCAGGGGGCTTCTCCCCCTTGCATCCCCCATCGTATAGGAAATATGCTTTCCTATACGATAAAAACAGGAGACTTTCTTTTCTCCCACTAACCATCTATAAGAATCACATCAGCACCGATTTTTTTAATATTCCCCCAATTGACTACTATATCGCTCTCTTTGCTGAACAGTCCCAGTATTTTTCCCGTTCCGGGAACTACCAGTGCATCTATCTTTCCTTTCTCCATGTCAATTTCCACGTCGTAAACAACTCCGAGCCTTCTGCCGTCATTTATGTTTATTACATCCTTCTGTTTAAGTTCCGATATCTTGACCATTCACACCCCTCCCATCATACTTGTTTGCTTATGCTAGTATATAAAGCGGAAGCAAAAAATAGAACAAAAAACCTCAATTGAACCAAAGCATTCAAATGAGGTTTCTATGAATCATATCATATGTGTTTTCTCATATGTCCAAGGGCTGTCTTTTCCAGCCGGGAGACCTGAGCCTGGGAGATTCCTATTTCTTCCGCAACCTCCATTTGTGTCCTTCCCTCAAAAAACCTCAGATTAAGTATAAGCTTTTCCCTGTCGTTGAGCTTTTTCATTGCTTCCTTGAGAGCAATGCTTTCCAGCCAATTATCGTCGGTGTTCCTGTCATCCGATACTTGATCCATTACATATATTGCATCACCGCTGTCGTGATAAATAGGTTCAAAAAGAGATACCGGATCTTGAATTGCATCCAGCGCGAATACCACTTCTTCCACCGGAAGTTTAAGCTCATTTGCAATTTCCGATACGGTAGGTTCCTTTGAATTCTTGCCGATAAGCATATCTCTTACCTGAAGGGCTTTATAGGCAATATCTCTCAAGGATCTGCTGACTCTGATGGAGTTGTTGTCCCTCAGGTATCTTCTTATTTCTCCAATTATCATGGGTACTGCATAGGTAGAAAATTTGACGTTCTGACCCAGGTCAAAATTGTCTATTGCTTTAATAAGACCTATACAGCCTACCTGGAAAAGGTCATCAACATATTCCCCTCTGTTGTTAAATCTTTGAATGACGCTTAAAACAAGCCTTAGATTTCCTTTTATGAATTCTTCCCTTGAGGATTGGTCCCCCTGCTGCATTTTTTTCAGCAGTTCAACCATTTTTTCATTAGAGAGAACGGGCAGTTTTGAAGTATTTACACCGCAGATTTCTACTTTGTTAAGCATAGCACAAGCACACCCTTTTCTTAATGTTGACATATTAATTATTACCATAGGCCAACTTTATTATTCACCGATGAGCTTGTACCAATTTGTTTTAAACAGAACAATTTTGTATTAGAAGAATAATGCGACAGGGACAGGAGAAACGTCCCCGTGTCCTCACGTCGCATTCTTCATACCATCCTGCTGATTTCTTTCTTTAGCCGCTTTATAATCCTCTTCTCCAGCCTTGATATGTATGACTGCGATATCCCAAGCATATCCGCAACCTCCTTCTGGGTTTTCTCCACTCCGTCATTAAGGCCGAACCTTAATTCCATTATCCTCTTCTCTCTTTCGGACAGCTTTCTCAGGGCAATTTCAAGAAGCTGCTTGTCAATCTCATCTTCAAGATACCTATAGATTATATCATTATCCGTGCCGAGAATGTCAGAAAGCAGCAGCTCATTTCCATCCCAGTCAATATTCAGAGGTTCGTCAAAGGATATTTCGGTTTTTGTCCTGTTGTTTCTGCGAAGATACATAAGTATCTCATTTTCTATACAACGGGAGGCATAAGTTGCAAGCTTTATTTTCTTTTCAGGATCAAAAGTGTTTACAGCCTTAATCAGCCCTATTGTTCCGATAGATACCAAATCCTCAACTCCGACTCCGGTATTTTCAAACTTTCTTGCAATATATACCACAAGCCTGAGATTCCTTTCTATTAGAACGGCCTTGACTACTTCTTCATCACCCTTGAGGCGCGATAAAAGAAAGTTTTCTTCCTCGTTTTCCAGGGGGGGCGGCAAAGCTTCGCTTCCGCCTATATAATGAACCCAAGTTTCTTTATATACTTTAAAAAACTGTAAGATTCTGATTATCAGCATGCGTTTTATCAAGCTCAATCTTCCGGCTGTCTTTTTCATTTCTTAACCTCCATTTTGTATTGTTGTCTGCAAATCCTTGGGCGCATCTTATCTATCCTTCAACATCTCGGGATGTATCAGGGCGCCGTATTCCCCATCTCCGGAGAGATTTCTCCTGTATATGGCAACTATTATATCGGATTGTATTCTTCTGTCCTTGTCGAATATTATTGCCTCATCAGGCTTGAAGCCTACGAGCATACCGTTCTCTCTGCCCAATGACCTGAAGGGTATTATTCTGAATCTTGAAGCCCACTTGGAAATGGTCATTATTTCCGCTATTGCATTTAAATCATTTTCCCCCTCTTGTTCAAAAATCTTCTGTACATCATCAGGCAGCAATTCTTTTATTGCATCGTATTCCGTTATCATAACAGGAGTATTGGTAAGAGGATCCTTCAGTGAGTTTCCCGTATCTACAAGAGCATCCATGCATAGCTGCTTCCCGTCAAAGCGCATCTGCACCTTGAGAATTATTTTTTCTCTTTTTATCCTGTGATGTATGTAATCCCAGCTGTAACTGATAATAAAATATGCAGCGGTAACAGCCGCAATAAGTATTTTTACGGGAAAATCCCTGATGAAAGAAATCCCGTTGCTGGTCAGGTTCAGGCCGTTTATAAAGTAGAATAAACCAAAGGCGGCCCCGCCGAAAATAAAGGAAATAATATAGAAAATACCCGTCAGCTTCAGCAAAAGGTGAAAATATGCCGGAGTGTATGCGACTATCACAATAAGCAGTGAAAAAAGTATTTTCATGTAAAATGTAAAAAGATACCCGTATCCGGGGAAATAGGAAAGTACTGCATAAACCGCTCCCAGCAAAGAAGCAATCAGAAGCTTCACCTTTGAATGCCTGTATCTCGCAAGCCGTGCCGTACTCCATAAAATCAAATAATTCATTATTAAGTTTTCCAGCAATATGATATCCGCATAAACATAAGTTTCCAACTTCATTCCCTTATCTTTCATATGCAATATATTTCAGGACAGGCTTCTGACAACATATAATCCGGATATCCTAAAACATATTCCTTGATTCATAGAATACGCCAAGATTACCAGGTATGATAAATCAACTGTTATCCGGCGTATTCTATATATATCGCTTATGATAATTATATAAAAAACTTCATGAAATACCTGTCATTTTTAGTAGTCGAAATAAATTATATTATCATATTTATCGACAGCAGCCTTCAATGGGCGTTAGGCCAATTACAACTAATATATATATTCAAAAGGTAACAAAAAAAGAACCAAAAATTGGTTCTTTCCAGTTTGCAGACAAAGCTTAAAATAGGAACAGCAATGTATAGTCAGAACATACTTATACAAAAATTGTTAATGGCCCTTATGAAGCTCGACTTAGAAACAACCGTATGCGAGGCACGGAGGCCGAGCAAGCTGTCACGGTCACGGACGACCTTTGACAGCGCTAGGTTTTTCTTAGTTGAGCGGAATTAGAGCCATCAATTTTTGTATACCTATGCGAGACTATACATTGCTGTTCTTAAATTTGAGGTTTTTCATCAGTCTAAAAAGAACCAAAATTAATTGGTTCTTTATAATTGCTCCTATTCCCCGAAACCTCGAAACCCACTTATTTATATCTGTTCCTCAAGAAAGTCGGTATATCTATATCTTCATTACCATAGTTGGATATTTTCTGCCCGTCCCCTTTTTCCTCCGGGAGGCCGGCAACTTCGATCCTTCTTTCAAAGAACCTTTGGGCACCTTCTTCAAAGCCTGTTGCAATAACGGTAATCCTGATTTCATCCTGCATGCTCTCATCGATTACCGCACCGAAAATAATATTTGCATCCGGATCCGCCGACTGGAACACAAGATCCGCAGCTTCATTTACTTCAAATATTCCAAGGTCTGCTCCGCCGGTAATATTGAGAAGCACACTTTTTGCCCCTTCAATGCAGGTTTCCAAAAGCGGGCTGTGTATTGCCTGTTTCACTGCCTCGGAACTTCTGTTTTCCCCGTTGGCCTTTCCTATTCCCATATGGGCATAGCCCTTGTCGAGCATAATGGTCTTTACATCTGCAAAGTCCAGATTTACCAGGCCGGGGACGGCAATAAGGTCGGAAATACCCTGAACACCCTGCCTCAAAACATCATCCGCTATCCTGAAGGCCTCCATTATAGACGCTTTCTTATCTACAATCTGAAGCAGCCTGTCATTTGGAATTGTAACAAGAGTATCAACCTTCTCCTTCAATTCAGTCAGGCCTTTTTCGGCTTGCATTTTCCTTACTTTGCCTTCAAAACCGAAAGGCCTTGTGACTACTCCTACCGTAAGTATTCCCAGTTCTCTGGCAATCTGGGCAACTAAAGGCGCAGCTCCTGTGCCGGTGCCGCCTCCCATACCTGCCGTAACAAATATCATGTCCGCCCCCTCGAGAACTTTCTTTATATCGTCATAACTTTCTTCGGCTGCTCTCTTGCCGATGTCCGGATTTGCTCCGGCACCCAGCCCCTTTGTAAGTTTCTCACCGATTTGTATTTTATTTGGAGCCAGCGACATATGTAAAGCCTGTTTATCCGTATTTATGGCATAGAACTCTACTCCCTTTAAGCCTGCATTAATCATTCTATTTATTGCATTGTTTCCGGCTCCGCCAACCCCAACAACCTTAATCTGCGCAATAGAATTAATATCAACATCAAATTCAAGCACAATATACCCTCCCTATCTACAACTATTATATATGCGAAAAATTGTATACCAAGTTGATTCATCTTAATAAGTTCAACATATCTCTTGATTTTCCTTTATTTTTTTTAACTTTTATGGTTATTTTTTTTTGTGCCCCATAAGTACATATCTTCTTATTATTGCAAAATTCTGGAACAGCCTGACTCCGAAGGCAAATATCGCTGCGTAGTATATAGGCACTCCAAGCTGGTCTCCTATATATGTAAGTATGGCAGCCAATACTGCATTGCCGAAAAATCCGGACATAAATATCTCAATATTGAAGGTCTTTTCTATACTGGACCTTATTCCTCCGAAAACCGAATCCAAAGCTGCAAGAATTGCTACCGACATGTAGCTTGAATATTGAATCGGTATGGTAACCGGCGAAAGTATTCCAATGACAATTCCCAGCAATAGTCCTATAATTGGTATAATCATTATGCTTCACCGCCTTCAGCTTTTCTTTGATACTTCATCTTACCCAGGTTATTTTGGCCATTTATGACAAGCTTTTCTACTTTTTGAATCTCCACCTGTATACCGGTATATTCCATGTAAAGCTCTATATAGCTATCCGGAGCCAGGGCAGAGGCTTCAAGGGCCTTTGGATCACCTATTGCCCTTATGATAAAAGGAACTGCATGCCTTTTACCGTCAATATTTATCGTTGGG
>Ga0116142_10005087_pt1 | contig 12061 bp, 15 predicted proteins | sample AD_UKC033_MetaG_FD_89785 | JGI IMG/M metagenome (GOLD analysis project Ga0116142, IMG submission 89785) | Active sludge microbial communities of municipal wastewater-treating anaerobic digesters from USA - AD_UKC033_MetaG | ecosystem: Engineered > Bioreactor > Anaerobic > Digestate | place: USA... | reverse complement strand
GCTTGAGCTCCTTCTTGAAGACCATGGCCGGCCGCTCCAGCAGCGCCAGCAAGACGATCGTTTCCCACATCGACTGATGATTGACGGCGATGATCGCCGGGCCCGTCGGTATGTATTGCGCGTCCAGCACCTCATGACGGACGCCGCAGATGACGTTAAGACCGCCGAGCGCGATTTTCGCCCAGATCCGCGTCGCCGCCCGCGCCGCTCTCCGATCGGCGAGCGCCGGCAAAAGCAAGACGCCCATCACGCCCGTCAACAGGGCGAGAAAGACGTCGAATAGAAGGGAGCGGGCGGCGATCATCGCATCGGGGTTTTGCTGAAGCGACGGCGACAGCGTTTGAAACGGCGGTCAGGTGAGCCAGGATTTGGCGCGAACGGCGAGATACTTCGTATATTCTCCGCCGATCCGCCGCCAGTCGGAAATACGGCGCGGCTTGCCGTCAGCGCCGATCAGGCCTGACGCGACAGAATAAGGCGTCACTATTACGTCCGGCATGCGCTCGCGCGTCTCGAGCAGCGCGCGCGGCATGTGGAAATCGGATGTCACGAGAATGAGCGAGCGATAGCCGTGGCGGCGCGTCCATGATTCGAGCTCGTCGGCGTTGCCCTGCGTCGTTCGCGCTTCCTGGCCGAGATCGACGCAGCAATCAAACAGCATCGGATCGCCGTTCCACATTTCCGCGACGTCCGGCCGCGACACGTTCGGATTGACCCCGGAAATAAGAAGGCGTTTTCCGGCGCCGTCATTCAGCAGCGCCATCGCGGAAGCGACCCGGTCAAACCCGCCGGTGAAGACGACGACGCCGTCCGCCGGATCAGGTCGCGCTGCGGCGGGCGCGGGGATATTCGAAACGAAGACGACAAGGCCGGCGCCCCATGCGACAAGAAGAACCAAGAACGCGAACAAGATGCGTCGCACGATCTTTTTTCCCTCACCAACCCCGCCGATGTCGAACGATAACCCTTTTGCGCGGGGCCGGTCCAGCGCCCCGGCGTCCGCGCTAATAGGTTTCCCGCAGGGTCCGAAGAACGGTGAGGCGCGCCGCAATGGCGGTGACCAGGCAAATCGCGATCGGCACGAGTAAAAGCGGCAGGACGAGATCGGGGCCGACCGCAAGGCCGGGGAGCAGGAATCCGTCGCCGCCGCGCGCCCGCGTCGCCAACGAAAACAGGGTCAAAAGGAAAACCGCCGCGAAAAGGCCCAGCATCGAGCCGCGCAAGCCGATCACCGTGAAACGACGCTGGACCTGATTGGCGATGAAATCGTCCGTCGCGCCGACCAGATGCAGCAGCGAGACGACTTCCGCATTGGCGGAAAGGCCCGCGCGCGCCGCAAAAATCGATATGGCGCAGGCGGCCCCCATGATGAGGGCGAAAACCGCGAAAGCGAGCGCCTGGCCGGAGCGCGCCGCATCCCCTAGCCGGTCGTTCCAGCCGCCATGATCGTCGAGAACGACGCCTGGCGAAATCGACTGAAGCCTCTCGGCCAGGGCGGCGATATTCGTCCGACCTTCTTCATTCAGGTTGACTTCGACGAGAGCGGGGACGTTAAGCGCATCCGCATTCCCCTTTCCAAGCCAGGGCTCGAGCAGCTTCGCCGCCTCATGCGAATCGATGACGTTGAACTGATCGACGCCGGACGCCGACGACAGAATTTCTTCTGCTTGCCTGAGGCGCGCTTCGATCTGCGCCGCATCGGCGCCTTTGACTTGGATCGTCACGGAAGAGTCCAGCTCAGTCGTCCATGCGGTTGACGCGGATGCGATCAAGATGAACGCGGCGAGCGCGAGACAGGCGAGCGAGGAGATGACGGCGATGACGGCGGTAAGCGGCGCGCCGCCCTGTCCCGCTTCGGGCAAAAGCGGCGAGCGCGAAAAACGCCGGAAAAACGGTTTCTTCGGCGCCTTGTCGCGCTTGTTCGCCGCAAGGCCGCCGGCCTGCGCTTCTTCAATCGCGCCGTCGATGTCGGATATTGCGCCTATCTCATCCTCCCTGTTGCGCGCGGCGGCGGTTCTTCAAGCAGGCGTCCGCCGTCGAGGCGCATTGTGCGTTTGCCCAACGCCTCGACGAGTTGAAGGTCGTGCGTTGCAACGATGACGGCGGCGCCGAGCCGGTTCAGCTCAACAAAAAGCTTCATGATTTTTTCACCCATTTGCGGATCGACATTGCCTGTCGGTTCGTCCGCCAAAATGAGGTCCGGCTTCGAAACGAGCGCGCGGGCGAGAGCCACACGCTGCTTCTCGCCGCCTGAAAGCGTCTGCGGCAGGGCGTCCATTCTTGAACCAAGCCCGACCCAATTTAAGAGTTCTCTTACGTCTTCCCGATATTGCTGTTGGTTAACGCCCGCGACTTTCATGGGCAGAGCGACATTTTCGAAGGCCGTTAAATGGTCGAGAAGGCGAAATTCCTGGAAGACGACGCCGATGCGCCGCCGCAAGGGCGGCAGCATGTCCCGTTCCGCGTGCGTCACGTCTTCGCTGAAAAGGGTCATTCGCCCGCGCGTCGGCTTCAGGGCGAGATAGATGAGTTTCAGGAATGTCGTTTTGCCCGCGCCCGAGGGACCGGTCAGGAAGCGGAATTCGCCCTCATTCAGCGTGAAGTTCACGTCCTTGAGGCTTTCCGCGCCGACCTCATAGGCGAGGCCGACATTGTCGAATCTGACGATCACGACGGACTTTCCGTTTTCTTCCCTATCCGCGCCGCAGCGAGCGGCGAGTCAAGACATGATTCTGGCTGCCCATGATAATCTCCTGTCCTAATTGCGCCACGCGCTATGATGTCGAGGATCGGCGATTTTCGCCGGACGGCCGTTCCGTGCGTTGCGCCGAATGCGACGAAAGCTGGTTTGTGCCTGCGCCCCAGCCGATTGAAGACCTTATTCCCCTGAAAAAACAGCACCGCGCGCATGATGAGGGGGAGCCGCGCGAAGATCGGCATGGCGAACGTGCCGTCCCGCGTTGGCGCGAAAAGGCCTTTTAGGAGAAGGCTTTTGAGGAGGAAGTCGAGGAGCCGCTGTTTGAGCCGGCGCCGTCGCGCGGCGAGGCGAATAGAAGCGCGGCAAGCGATGACGAGCGCGAAATTTCAGCGCGCAAGGATGAGGGCGGCCGCGATGATGCGAGGAACAGCGCTGATACGTCGCCGCTTCTGCGCGACAAAAAAGGCCGTTTTATCAAGGTCAAGAAAGCCGAGCCGGAATCCGAGCCCAAGGATGACGGCGTCCGCTATCGCGGCGCGGCGCGGGAAGAGCGCCGTTTCGGTCGCGCTGACCGGCATGACGACCGCGGCCGCGATGATCGCCGCGACGCGGAGCGGCGCGATGCGCCGCGCACCCGTTGGAGCAATGAATTTGAAAGAGGCGATCGTGACGATCGCAGCCGTTTCGCGCGCGATGAAGTCGTCGCCGATCGTGAAATGCGCGGCGCCAAGGGCCCGTCAATCGTCGATGCGGATTTTGAGGATATCGACGCTTCGCCGCGCGCCGACTATTACGACGATCCTGCAGCCAAGGGTTTCGGCCGCAAGGTTCGCGAAGAGCGTCGCCGCGCGACAGCGCTCGCCCGCATGGAAGATCTCGAGCCGGTCGCAGAACGCATTTTCAACGAAGAATTCTTCACCGCGCTCCGCGTTCAGCCGAAAGAGCTTGAACGGGCCATCCGCAAGGCGCGCCGTCGCGCCGAGGCGCGCGAAAAGAACCGCATGACGCCGTTGCGCGCCGTCGGCTGGTCCGCCTGGATCGGGGCCATAGCCGCCTGCGCGTTCGTCGCTTATTCCTACCGCAACAACATCGTCGCGATGTTCCCGAACGCCAAGACCGCCTATGAGGCGGTCGGCATTGAGGCCAATCCGTACGGGCTCAAGATCGAGGGCGTTACGCACCGCGTCGCCATGTCGCCGCAGGGGCCGGTGATCGAGATTCTCGGACGCCTGCGCAATGAGGAAAAGGGCGATGTCGCGCCGCCGATGCTGCAAGCCGAAGCGCTGAGCGAAAACGGCGAACTTCTGTCGCGTTGGACGTTTTCAGCGCGTGCGGAGAAAATCCGGGCCGGCGCTTTCGCTGACTTTTCAACGCGCGCGCCGGCGCCTGACGGCGTCGCTGAAGTGCTGCTCTCTTTTGCGCCGGCGGAAGGCGTGAAGCTTTCCGTCGACCAGCTCCTCAAGGCGCCGCAAAACTGACGTTTTAGGGCGGCGCCGTGTCGGGGCGTTGCAATTCGCGGCCGGAAGGCTAGAGAGCGCTGATGCGCACGCTTTTTTCAGAAGACGATGTTCGCAGCCGCGTCGATGCGCTCGCCGCCGATATCGCCGGAACGATGCCGCGCGATTTTTTGATGGCGCCCGTTTTGACCGGCGCTTTCGTGTTCGCCGCCGACCTCCTGCGCGCCTTGCATCGCCTCGGCTGCGATCCGAATGTCGATTTCGTCCAGCTTTCCAGTTACGGCGGCGCGCGCGCCTCGTCAGGCGTCGTCACGCTGTTGAAGGATTTTTCGGCGCCGCTCGAAGGCCGCTCCGTCCTCTTGATCGACGATGTTCTCGATACCGGCCGCAGCCTCCATTTCGCCAGGAACATGGTTCTCGATCGCGGCGCCAGGGATGCGAAGATCGCCGTCCTCGTCCGCAAGGCGACGGGCAGGAGCGCCGATATCGACGCCGATTTCGTCGGCTTTGAAGCGGCCGCTGAGGATTTCATTATCGGCTACGGCATGGATGATGACGGCCGCGCGCGCGGGCTTCCTTTCATCGGCGTCATCGATTGACGCGATTCAGATTGCGGTCTCGGCTCCGCGCGCGATTTGGAAGACCTTGTCTTGCGGCGCATCCAGATGCGGCACGCGCGACGGTTTCAATCCCAAAAGATAGCCGCGCAGGATGCGTCCCGACGCGCCGTGCCCGACGATGATCGCGGGCCGGTCGATTATCTTCAAAAAGTCGCGAATGCGGATCGCCGCGTCGCGATAGCTTTCGCCGCCGGGAACGACGAAATTCCACTTGTCCCTGTCGCGTCGTTCGTGAACGCCGGGGTTTTCGGCCGCGATTTCGTCATAGGTGCGGCCATTCCAGTCGCCGAGATCGATTTCGATAAGCCGGTCGTCGATTGCATAACGTTTGCGCGCAAGACCCATCGCCTTGCGCATGATTTCAAGCGTCTCTGTCGCGCGGATAAGCGGGCTCGAAGCGAAAATGAATCTTGACGGATCGCCGATGAACGCCTGCAACGCCCCGCCGTTTCGGGCGGCTTGCGCGCGGCCCTTGTCATTGAGCGGCGTATCTGAATGACCCTGATAGCGCTGCTCGGCATTCCAGTCCGTTTCGCCGTGGCGAATGAAAAAGACCGCATGCCGCAGCCGCACGCGCCCGCCCGGCATTCCTCGTTCGAACCAACCCCTCATGCGCCTTAGTAAAGCGGAAATGCGCGCGCCGCGCCATCACGCCGAGAGGCTGCGGTCTGATCGGGAGGATGGAAGCCGCAATAGGCCGTCGACCGGCTTGTTGAGCGCACCTACAGGCCGGGCGTCGGAGAAAGGATCGGCCGGCGCGCCGTTTTTTCGTCGCGCACGGCGAGAAAGGCGCAAACACTCGCCAACGCGGCGAAGAAACACCAGACGGACGGCCCGGCATGGTTGAAAAAGATTTCGGTGACGATCGCGCCGGCGAGAACCGCGACGCCGAAGGCGAAAACAAACCGTTCACGCGCAATCAGCAGCGGCGCCACAGTCGAAAGCAGGTAAAGCCCCGGAAGGTTGTGCGCGATGGGCTCATCGGGCCGGTATCTGAGATTATGGTTGACGATGCTGACGATGAAATCACTCTGCAACAGGATCGCCAGAAAATAGCCCGAAACAATCAGCCCGGTGAGCAACAAGGCGAAAAGCCCCTGCTGACGCGCGGACGGCGGGACGAATGTCGGCCAGAATACTTCCGCGATGAACACCCAGGATTTTATCAGCGCCTGGGAGACGCCGCCCTCGCGTACGCCGAGCCAGACAAGCCCCTCGATCGCCTGATGCGCGGCGAAAAGAAGGGGGGTTGCGGCGAGAGCGGCCATGCGGCGCGAGGGGCGCTGAGCAAGCGTCGCCGCGCCGATCGCGGCGAGGCCCGCGGCGGCGACAAAGCTCGCTTCTGCTGAAAAACACATGGCGCGAGGGTAGCCGCGCCGCGTTTGAGGCTCAATCGGGTCAAGGCGCCGCGGATCGGTTGTCGCGGGCGTCAATTGAAGGGAAGCTGGTCCCATGGAACCGCTTCACGCCTTTCAAGCCGATCTCGACGCCGCGCCTCTCTGGGTCCGGTATTGGGTTCAGTTCATGGGGCTCGGCCTGATCTTGTCGGTCCCATTCGCCTTTGTTCGGGCTGAGGCTCGGCGGGCCGTTCTCGTGATGTTTTTGACGTTTCCGGCGATGGTCGCGCTCCATAGCGCTGTCGGATTCGTTCGATTGCCCGGCGTCGTTCACGCCGTCATCTGGACGCCGTTTTTTTGCCTTTGGCGCCGCCGCCGTCATTGGCGCGTCAGGGAAACGCTCTCGGGAAAATGGGTCGCATTGTTATTTGCGACGATGATCGTATCGCCGGCCTTCGATTATTCTAATGTCGCGCGCCGGCTATTGGGAGAACGCGGCTGATGGGCGACGTTATTATCGCCGTTGTAATTTTCGCGATAGCGCTGCTGGTCGGCGGCGCCATCGCGTTCGGCCGCGGCCGCAATCGCTGCGCGGTGAGACCGCGGATTAAAGATTAACGCGGCGAGCGATGCCCAGGCGGTATCGGGTCTTTTCAACCCAGAGCGGGCTGATTCGCGTGGAGTTTTTTCTCAAAAGCGTTTTTTTCGCCGCATCGAAATAATGCTTCCCGAACGGCGTCGCGCTCAGCGGGTTTAAGGCTTCGATTGCAGATGCGCGGCGAATAAGCGCCATTCGCCGCGTTGAAGTCGCTTTTTCGGCATCCAGCCTGTCGGCCGTCAGAAATCCCAGCGCAGGCCGGCTGTGACGATATGCCGGCTCACGTCAGCCGTAACCGGAAAGGTCTCGCCAATCGCCGTGCGCGCCGCATCTTTGAAGCCGGGCGTGACGAAATATCGATAACCGATATCCAGTTTCGCCTGCGATCCGAGAGGAACGGCGACGCCGGCCATCAATTGATAGGCGAATGTCATATCGGAATCGTCGATCGACAACGGATTAAGCGGCGGCGTGAACTCGCCTTCAATCTCAGTCAGGGCGACGCCCGCTCCCGCGCCGATATATAGCGACGCGCCGGCTAGCGGAAAGTCGCGGTAGGCATTCGCCATCAGCGCAGAGCCTGTCGCTGAGCCGCCTGCGTCAAGCATGGACGCGGCGTCGAGATCGCTTTTGCTCCAAGCGAGCGCCATTTCAACCCGCCAATCCTCACTAAAGCCGTATCCCAGGCCGAGAGAGGCGAGCGCCGCGGCGTCAAGCGAGGCCTTGCCGCCTATCGCTCCCGGCGATTCAATATCGGCGGCGCCGTCAAGCGTCGCGCCGACGTCGGCTCGCAGATACCAGTTCTCGGCTGCGGCGATGGTCGAGCTTGCGCACCAGACGAATAACGAAAGCGCCGGCAGACAAAGCTGCGCCGGCGCCAAACACGATCTGCCCATAAAGGGACTCTCCAAGGTTGCCGCCCCCGCCCCGCCAATAGCCGAAGGCGACGACGTTGGGGATGATCGCCGCGTTCAATCGTTTGGCTTTGGTGTTCAGCTTTCGTCGTTCGTTGCTGAAATGACGCCGCAAAGCCGCAAAACGGCTTTTGCAATCATTGCCGGCTTAAACGCGCTTTAGCGCGTTCTTGATCAGTTCCGCCGTCGCCTTTGCGCCGTATATTTTTGCGAAAGGCCCCATGCGCGGGCCCTCGCTCTGGCCGAAGACGATTTCATAGATCGCTTTAAACCAGTCGCGAAGATTCTTTTCGTAACCGTTCGCCTTGCCGGCGTCGAAGGTCGCCGTTTGATAGGCGTCTTCGTCGGCGCCGTCGCCGATTTCCTCCAATTTTGCGGCAAGCGTCGAAAGCGCGGCGCGCTCCTGATCCGTAGGCGCGCGGTACTGTTTTTTCGGTTCAACGAAATCCTTGTGATAGCGCGCCGCGTAACCGGTGAGCGCGTCCGCCGCGGCGAGCGCGGCGGCGTCGGCGTTCGGCCGGTATTTGCGGATGAAGCCTTTCAGGACTTCCGCGTCGCCGCCGACAGCGTTCACCAGCGTCAAAAGCATTGCGAATGAAACCGGCGTCGTCGTATCGGGCGGTTCGCCGTTGTGGATATGCCATGCGGGATTGTCGAGCGCTTTCGCCCCTTCCTGCGCGGGATATTTCTCGACATGGGCCCAATATTCGTCGAGCGTCTTCGGGATGACGTCGAAATAGAGCTTTTTCGCCGATTTCGGATTCTGAAACATGAACAGCGACAGGCTTTCCGGGCTGGCGTAGGTCAGCCATTCCTCGATCGAAATGCCGTTGCCTTTCGTCTTTGAAATTTTCTTTCCCTGCTCGTCGACAAAAAGCTGAAAATTGAAACCGGCCGGCGGCTCGCCGCCGAGCGCCTTGACGATCCTGTTCGACAGGCGCACCGATTCCGTCAAATCCTCGCCCGCCATTTCATAATCGACGCCGAGCGCGAACCAGCGCCCCGCCCAGTCGACTTTCCATTGCAGTTTCGTATTGCCGCCGCCGACCGGCATTTTTATTTTTTCGCCGTCCTCGTCTTCGAAAACGACTTCGCCTTTCTTGGCGTCGCGCTCGAGCATCGGCACATAAAGGACGCGGCCGGTCTTGGGCGAGATCGGCAGGATCGGCGAATAGGTTTCGCGCCGCTCCTCGCCAAGCGAGGGAAGCATGATCTCCATCAGCGCGTCATACCGCTCAAGGACGCGGATCAACGTCGCATCGAATACGCCCGACCGGTAGCACTCGGTCGACGAGACGAACTCATAGTCAAAGCCGAACTGGTCGAGAAAGGCGCGCAGCTTTGCGTTGTTGTGATGCGCAAAGCTTTGGTGACCGCCCCAAGGGTCCGGAACAGTCGTCAGCGGCTTTTGCAGATATTGCGCGAGCATCTCCTGGTTCGGCAGATGCGGCGGCACTTTGCGCATGCCGTCCATGTCGTCGGAAAACGAAATGAGCCGCGTCTTCCGGCCGGTCATCAGTTCAAAGGCGCGCCGCACCATCGTCGTGCGGGCGACTTCCCCGAACGTGCCGATATGGGGCGGGCCTGACGGGCCGTAACCCGTTTCGAAGACGACGACGCCCTCATGTCCGATCCGTTTCAGCCGCGCGTCGAGCTTTCCGGCCTCTTCAAACGGCCAGGCCTTGGCGGCGGCGATCTCGTCGGGGCTGAAAGTGCGGGCGGTCATATGCTGTCGGTTTCTTTTTATTGAAAGAAAGAACCCTCTAATGCTTTTTTCAGGGAAAGGAACCGGGCGGGCGCGATTTTCCGAAATCCGGCGCGGTTGCCGCGCGCAAGCGCGCCGGCTAGGTTGCGCACACTCTTGCTTTCAAGAATGAAGGACCCGATTCATGGCCGACGCCGCCCCCAGCCTAACGCCGCAGGAAGCGGTGATTTACCTGATGGTGATGGCGTCCGCCTCTGACGGCCGCATGTCCGAAAAGGAGCTGCGCTCGATCGGCCGCGTCGTGCGCTCCTTTCCGCTGTTTTCACGCGACGATGAAGCGAACCTCGTCGAATCCTCGGAAGCGTGCGGCGCGCTGATGTCGTCGGAAGGCGGCCTTCACAAGGTGCTTGCGGCCGCCGCCGCGGCGCTTCCCGATCATCTCGGCGAGACGGCTTACGCCGCCGTCGTCGACGTCATCACGGCGGATGAAAATCTCGACATGACGGAGATTCGCGTTCTTGAGCTGATCCGTACGACTCTAAATATCGACGATGACGGCGCGGCGGCGATTGAGCGCGCCGCGCGCGCGCGTCACATGACGATCGAAAATATCTGACCGGTCCTCAACGCCGCATCATCGGAAAGGCGGCGAAAAGGAGTTGTCCCGCAAGACCGATCGCGCCGGCAGGGGTTTTCCAGCCTGCCGCGATGTCATTGAGGCCTTCGCCAAGCGCGAAGCCGAGCGTGATTTCGGCCGCCAGCAGCAAGGCGAATGCGACGCCGCCAATCAAGGCTCTTTGAGCAAGCGTCGGCGGCGGCGTGATGCGCCGGATGACCGCGCCGCAGACAATCCAGGAAATCGCCAGCATGAATGGCGCTTCAAAAAGAACCGCGAGCGCAGCGCCGAATTTCGGCTCTATCGCAAATATGCGCGCCGTTCCGAGTGCGAAGCCGGCGGTGAAGACAATCAGAAAATAAACAAGGCCGGCGAGCAATATCCGCCGCAACGTTCCTACGCCGGCGCTCATCCGAGAACGACATAGCAAACGCTGGCGACGACAAGCGCGACGATAAGGTTGAGGACCAAGCCTTCGCGCGACATCTGCGCGATGGTGACGCGCTCGGTCGCGTAAATGATGGCGTTGGGCGCTGTCGCCACGGGCAGCATGAAGGCGCAGGAGCAGGATACGACAGCCGGAATCATCAGGAGTTCCGGCGCAAGCCCGGCGCCGACGGCGACCGCGGCGAGGACCGGCATCAACAGATTGGCGGTCGCCGTGTTCGACGTGATCTCGGTCAGGAACGTCACGGCGAGACAGATGCCGAGCATCATCCAGAAAACCGGAAAATCCGCGACGCCCGCGAGCCCGTCGCCGATGACGGCGTCGAGCCCGCTGGCGCGGAAGGCGCTGGCGATGCAGATGCCGCCGGCGAAGAGCAGCAGCATCCCCCAGGGAATGTCGCCGGCCGATTTCCAGTCGAGCAAGGCGCCGCCCTTGCCGTTCGGAATGAGAAACATGACGACGACGGCGGCGACCGCGACGGTGGCGTCGCCGGCGCCCGGCATGTTGAGCAATCCGCTCTAGTTGCTGAAAGGTTCCGTGCGCGTGATCCAGAAAAACATCGCGCCGGCGAAGACCATCAGCGTGCGCGCTTCGTCCTTGCGCCACGGGCCGGCGTCGGGAAGGTTCGGCGCGGTGACGTCTTTGAGATTTCGCGTCAGCCAAAGGCCCATCAGCGGGACGCCGATCGCGACGATCGGCGCGCCGACCTTCATCCATCTGACAAAGGAATATTCCTCGCCGGTCGCTTTGAGATAGGCGTCGGCGAAGATGAGATTGGGCGGCGTGCCGATCAATGTGCCGGTTCCGCCGAGCGATGAGGCGTAGGCGATGCCGAGGAGCAGCGGCGCGGCGAGCCTTTTGTCGCCTTCGCGCGCCAGAATGGCGAGCGCCATTGTCGACAGCATCAACGTCGTCGCCGAGTTTGAAATCCACATCGACAAGATTGCGGCGGCGAACATGAAGCCGAGAATGACGCTTTTCCCGGACGTGCCGACGAGACGGATCATATAGAGCGCAAGGCGTTCATGCGCGCCGGAGCGTTCAAGGCTTTTCGACAGCATGAAAGAAGCCATCAGCAAGATAATGACGAAAGAGCCGAGCGCGCGCGCCGCCTCCCGCTCGTCGAGAACGCCGCTCAGCGGAAAGGCGAAAAAGGGAATGAGCGAGGCGGCCGGGATCGGGATCGCTTCCGTCATCCAGAAGGCCGCCGTCAAAGCCGTGATCGCGATCGTCCAGACAATCGGCTCGGCAAAGCCGCTGAGCGCGGCGAGCCCGCCGGCGACGGCGCCGAAGAGAACGCCGCCTATGATCCGCGCCCATTTCATCGCGGCGGATTAAGGCGCGATTGCCGCGCGCTGTCCAGTTTGCGCCGATTACCGGTTTGTGAATGCGGGCGCCGCCGACAGTTGATAGTCTCGTTTCATGCCGTCCGCCTCATTCGCCCGCCTTTGCATGACCGCCGCGTTGTTGGGCGCAGCCGCGCCGGCGCGCGCCGATGACGCCGACGCCGCTTACGCCGCCTATGTCGCGGGCGCTTACGGCGATGCGGTCGATCTCGCCAAGCATGACGGAAGCGCGGCGAGCTTTGCGCTGGCCGCGCGCTCTCTCAACGCCGTCGCCTATTTCGAGCCGGAGAAGAAAACGGCGCGGCGCAGGGCCGACCAGGCG
>Ga0116142_10005086_pt1 | contig 12065 bp, 9 predicted proteins | sample AD_UKC033_MetaG_FD_89785 | JGI IMG/M metagenome (GOLD analysis project Ga0116142, IMG submission 89785) | Active sludge microbial communities of municipal wastewater-treating anaerobic digesters from USA - AD_UKC033_MetaG | ecosystem: Engineered > Bioreactor > Anaerobic > Digestate | place: USA... | reverse complement strand
TTGGAGGAGACTTTTGAAGAAGAAATTCCAGAAACCGAAACCACTAATAACAATCCGATTTAATTTGTTTTGAATACGCGCTTAACGGCTTGTCGTTATATTTCATGCAAATCGTGTTCAAAGTTTCCATCACATCTTTATACATCGCCAAAGAACCGCAAATCATAATTACAGCTTTTTGTTCCAAGCCCTTTGCGATGGATTCGCCATCTCTTTCCAGTAGATCCTGAACATACACCTTTTCGTTTTGTTGCGAAAAAGCCACATTCAGTTTTGTGAGATTTTTTGATTTCAGGAGCCGATTCAACTGTGATTGGTAGAGTTGAAAGGATTGTTCTGTACGAATTCCGAAATACATTTCAGCTACGATATGTTTTTTGTTGCCGTGCAACATTCCCAAGAAAGGCGCCACACCTGTTCCGTTGGAAATCATGATAATTTTTGACGCTTTTGTGGGCAAGTGAAAATGTGCGTTTTCGATCAATCGTGCCTTGAATGTATCGCCAACTTTGAAATTGTTGAGATACGTTGAACCCAGTCCGTTTTCATAATATTTGACGCTCAACTGGATGTTGCCATTGACCTTCCCGATGGAATACAAGCGTTCACGATAATCATTTTTAGGATAGACCGAAAGCAAATCTCCAGAGTTAAAATGCGTGCTTTGCTTTGGCTTTAGAGTCATAAGAAATGTATTGTCAGGATTGTCTTCAACCTTGGTTTTTGAAACGATTTCAAAACATTTGGTGTGTTTTGGCCGTGATACCAGATTTTCTTTGGGAATAGTTAGGTCCAAACCAACTTTCTCTGACCACAATTGCGCCCATTGCTCAAAACTTTCAAACGATTTATCATTAATGGTAAATGGTGGAAGCAATTGAGCCCTATTTTGCCTTAAAAATGCTGCATCGACATCAAAGGCAAATTTGCAAAAATCAGGATAGGCAAGAGACCCAAAGCCGACAACCGAAAAACTGAAATCGTGTTTTTGTTCGATGTGCTCCAAACGCTGTAAAAACTTGTTTGCGTTGGTCGGTGCTTCGCCCTCGCCATAGGTAGAGGTCATAACCACAAGATGTTCGGCCTTTTTAAATTTTGAATATTTGTTCAATTCTGCAATGTAAACACGTTTTCCAAGTGCCAAGAGTTGTTGCTGCAAGGCATTTGCAAACGGCAGTGTTCCGCCGTTTTCAGAACCCACCAAGATAACATACTCGCAGGTATTTTTTTTGTGTTTGTTTTTTAATTTTGCCCTACGGCGCTTCAAGGTCATCGCAAACCCCGAATAAATGAAGAATAGAATATTCGCAGAGGCAACTGCCAAAACTATTGACCACAAAATGCTTCCTTTTCCGGTGTGAAGTGTCAGGCTCAAATTGGAGAACTTCGTGAGCAACGAATCCTCCATCTCGCTTAAAATCTCACCATTGAACTGATTGACCACTATTTCCCTATCTTTCAACTTGATGGTATAATAATCATCAACCAATTCCGAAAAGGGAAATTCCACAGACAGAACTTCCGAAAGTTTGGTATCCCTGAAAACCGGAATTTCGCTGACAGCAAGTTTTGGTGTTTGGGAAAGATGGTCGAAATCAATTTGATGCCGGTTGACGCTCTCCGGAAGCACATCAAACTTTTCCAAAGACAAATAAACGCCAGTAAGTGTAATGATGATGATTGGGATCAGTGACAATCGCCCTAAAACCACATGCCAATATTGGGCAAAATTGTCGTTTACAATCCTTGAAAAGAACCTCTTGAAGCTTCGTTGGCGTTTTATGATCAGGACACTTCCCGTAAAGGCTATCAAGAAGAGCAAAAAGGAACAAAGACCAACAAAAAAACGTCCTGTACCTTTGAGGAACAGCGATCTGTGAAAATTTGTTACCCATTGAAAAAATAGGGATGGCTCAATTTTCTTGTCAAGATATTCGGCGGTTATTGGATTGAAATAGCCATTGAGCGATTCGCCCTCTGTAGTGATGGCCAAAGCAGACACAAATTGGTTAGAATCCACTTCAAGACTGATGACTTCAGGATAATTGGATTTGAAAGCATCGATGGTTTCAGCCAACGTGACGCTGTTAAAGCCCTCTGTTTTATAAGGTCGTATTTGCTCCGAAATGGGTTCAAATGCCAAAATGATCCCGGTAACGGAAGCAAGAAATATAAAAACAAAAGAAGATATGGCCAAAGCAAGATGGCTATATCTCCAAATGGAAATGGTCATGTTGTCAAAATTAGTTCGGCATCATCCGCACATAGCGAATGTACCCTGTGCCATCTACCTTACTTTTAATACTTTCGGATGTCAGTTCAAATTCCACATCGGACCGATGGTATTCTTTGTCTTCAACAGCAGTCTCAAATCGGATTTTGTAACCGGTATCTATCTTTGTGTCTTCAATATCGATAACGCTCACGGAGCGCCCGCCACCGGCAATGGTTGCCCCGGTAATGGCATCGAGACTTGTTCGCTTTTTGCCATAAAAATTCTTCCACCAGGCTTCTATGGTGTTGTACCATTGGGCATCGTCGCCCTGCACATAAAGTGTTTTTTCATAGTTGCCCTTTGGGTCAATCAGCGAGATGACCACATAAGCACCTTCACCGGTGTAATTGGTCATCTGTATCATGCACTTGTATTTTGTGGATGGCAGCTGTGTCGTGTGGGACATCATTAGTACAAAAAGCAAACTTAAGAATGTGATATGTTTTAGTTTCATTTAGTTGATATTGTTGAGTTGTCGCATTGCGTTCATCCATAGATGGGGCAAATGTGGTCGAGACCTCCCAAAAAGCTCTCGACCACTTGCGCCTGTTATCTTATTTTAAAAAGTCAATTGACGCTTTACCTTGTTTTAGGATCTCGTTTTCAGATGCCAAATCATAAGCCGTCTCTCCAAAATCTGTTACAGCACCTTTTTTTGCACCTATGGAAACAAGGTATTTGAGTATGCCAACATCAGTAGCTCTCATGGCTGCAAGGTGTAGCGGGGTGTAGCCTTCGTTGTTTTTTGCGTTGACATCGGCATTGAACGTTTGGAAGTATTTCAAGACCTCTACATCGTTTTTCTTCAGGGCAAGATGGCAAAGGGTGTCACCATTGGCTTGAGCTGTCCCAAATTGAAAACCACTTTGTTGGAGCAAATTCAGCTTTTGCTTGAAATCGTCCGTTTTATCAATAGAAAATGATTGTACCAAATAGTTTGACAAATCGTATCCATCGGTATCCACAACCGAAACATCAGCTTTGTTTTTCAAAAGAAAATCTACCACTTCCGGCGTGTTGTGTGCAACTGCCATACTCAAAGCCGATGCGCCTTTTTTGTTTTTGTGGTTGATGTCTTTGATTGTTTTGGACAGCAATGTTGTTACCTCCAGCGAGTTTCGGCTTGCGGCGTTCAAGAATGGTGTGTTGCCATCTGCATCGGCTTGGTTGACATCCACGCCTTTATCAACAAAAAAACCGATAATTTCCAAATCTTTGGAGCGTGAAGCCAAAATGTGAAGTGGGTTTTGACCATCTTTTGAAACTGTTTTTGGATTTAATCCCACTTTTTCCAAATATTTGTAAACTTCGATACCATTGCTACTGCTACGCGTCCCTTGAGCTGCAAAAATGAATGCATTGTCATTAGCTTTTACATCTTTTCCGAGCAATTGATCCATCAAATCGATGTTTCCTGTCCTGGCGACATAATTGAACGCACCATTTCCATAGGCGTCCGTACTTTTCAAATCCAATCCTTTGGATATAAAATAGTTGACAAGCTGAAAATCCTTGTCGTAAGGCACTGCCAGCAATAAGGCATTGGCTCCGGAAGGTGTCAAATCCTCTTTCAGATTGGCTCCATTGGCCAACATCAGATCGTACACCTTGGTATTGGTTTGACCGGAGCCTGCAGCAAAATTGAGAATCGTATTGCCTTTGTCGTCTGTAAGGTGGGTTTTGGCGCCTTTTTTCAAAAGGTATTCCATCAATGGCACATTACCCTTGTATGCCGCCCAGAAAATATATGTCCTGCCGTCGTGGGTCAGCTTGTTCACATCATTGCCCTTTTTTGAAATGGCATACTCGATAGTGGCATTGGGTGCGTTTTGCAAGATTGCATAGACCACGCCGTCAAAATTGTTGCTGTTGGCTTGGGCAATGTCGTTGCCTTCCTTTATTTTTTGGTCAATAGCCTTAATGTCGGGCATGGTATCCCAAAATTTGCGATCCAAAAAAACGTTGTCTTGCGAAAATGCAGTTTGGAACAATAATGATACAACGGTTAATAAAACTATTTTTTTCATCATATTATTTCACGAATGATTCTATTAACGGATCTATTTCTTCTGCGGAATTATAGTTGTCATTATCATTAAGATATTTGAACAGGTCTTTATTGTCCACCTTTAATTCCAATGTCAAATCTTTTTTACGGGAAAATATTTCATCCCATTTTGCGCGCACTGTCGCCCATTTGTCTTGGTTTTTGTTCCAATATTCTTGTGCTGACTTGCACTTGGCGTCATCGATCTTTATATAGGTATTGTAGCCTTTTTCTTTGGCAAGGAGAATATCTGCTTTACCTTCTTGGCGGATGACCTTGTCATTGTCCTGGTCGTGGATCCATCCGTCCTTTGTTATCTCTTGTCGGTTGGTCCTGACGGTTACGTTATAGTCGGCACGTTTAGTGTATTCGCGTCGAGGAAGCGGCGCATCCGCGGTGTTTTCCCAATAGCTCCTGCCATCCACATGTACCCAAGTAGCTGAACCTTCGTATCTTGGGCTATCGTCCACCTGAAACACTTTTTGGGTCCATTGTCCTTTGACCTGGTTTTTTGGCAAATTGGTATAGTGCCATTTATTGTCATGGTCATAGGTATAAAGTTCGGTGTTTTCGTATTGCCAATCTTGTCTCCAGTGCTTTAGTACCATTGGTTTTTCTGCAGGACCAACCACGAGCAGGTGTTGCAGAACGATTTTGTTGTCTGAATCTTCCAACAGCGTGACCCACTCGATTCCCTTGTCAACCTTGGTCTGTGACGGTTGGTAGGTGGAATCGTTGGAATATTCAAAAGTTTCGGCAAAGTTGAAGGTCACTTCATGACATCCGCACATGCTTTTGATAGCTTTTTGATCCTGTGATTTTTTGTTTTGGGCATTGAGGTTAATTACAAATACGGTCGATAGTACTGTAATAAAAACAGAGTGTTTCATTTATTAGGTGATTTTAAAATTAATTGAAAAAAACGATATCTTATTTAGACTGATTTAAAATAAGGTATTATATTTGCCGCAAATTTATCAAGAATGAATCTAAATAAAAATAAAAAACTTGTTTATTTTTTGATTTTTTTTCCACTCTTTGGATTAAGTCAGGAAACAGCCATAGACACCACAGTAACGGAAGTGCTTAAGGAAGTGGTGGTTACAGGTCAGTACAACCCAACTTCCATCAAACGATCTATCCATAACGTGATGGTGATCAAACGTGAGCAAATTGAAAACCAAGCAGCAAACAACTTGGCAGACTTGTTGAATTTTAACTTGAACCTTACCATTATTCCCAATTCGCAAAGTGGAAAATCGACTATTTCTTTCTTTGGATTAGACTCGCAATATTTCAATATATTGATGGACAATATACCGGTGGTAAGTGATGATGGCGTAGGAAACAATATCGATTTGACCCAAATAAACCTCGACGACATAGAACGTATCGAGATTGTAGAAGGTGCTATGGGTGTGGAATATGGAGCTAATGCTGTTTCGGGCGTTATAAATATCATTACAAAAAAATCCATTGAGAGTGATTGGCAAGCACAAGCTTTTATACAAGAAGAGACCATAAGCGACGAATATGAATGGTTTGATAAAGGCCGCCATATCCAAGCGCTGAACGTTGCCCATAATTTTAATGAAAAATGGTTTGCCAGGATTGGATTTAACAGAAACCAGTTTGCAGGGTTTTTCAATAACAGGCTGGGCAAAAAACATTACGCCAATGACGGCTTGCGAGGCTATGAATGGTTACCAAAAACACAACTGACCACCAATGCCTTTGTCAACTACAATACAGAAAAGCTCAAAGTATTCTACAAGTTTGAGTATTTTAATGAAGTTATCAATTACTACGATGCCTCTGTACGGCCAAACATTGACACCGAAACCCAAACCAGTAACCCGTCGGCTACAGACAAGATTTTCAATACCAACAGATTTGTAAACAACCTCAACCTCAACGGACATCTCAACACGGGCGCTACCTACAATGTGTCATTGTCCTATCAACAACAAAAACGGGATGTGAACCAGTTTAATTACTACATCCTTACCGAGGATCGCAGCAATGAAACCGACGAGACCTATCAATCCAGCGATGTCTTCTTTTCAAAAGGCACCATAAACAATCTTATGAAAAACGACGCCTATAATTTTCAATTGGGTTATGAGGTGCGCACCAACAAAGGATTTGACACACAAGCTTCGGGCGATATTACCCAACAGGGCAAAGTGCGAAAACAAACGAATCTTGCTCTTTTTGCCTCTTCAGAATGGGACATTACAAAAACGTTCTCATTAAGGCCCGGTGTACGTTTTGAACACAATTCAATTTTTGATTCAAAGCTTATGGGTTCTATTAGCGCCCGGTACCTGATGGACCACGGTTTTGAACTACGGGCCAACATCGGAACATCATACAGAACGCCAAATTTTGAAGAACTGTACTACTACTTTGTAGATTCTAACCACGATGTAAGAGGTAACGAAAACCTTAACCCGGAGAATGGCATCACCGCTTTTGTCAACTTTAAAAAAGCCAGCTTTATAGACGATATTTCGATGCTCAATTCTATCAAATTCAGCTATATAGACGTTTCAGACAAAATAGATCTCGCAGTGGTAAACACATTGCCGCTACAATACCAGTTCATCAATATTGATAATTATAAACTTTGGGGGCTGACCTCCGAAAACAGCGTCAAAAAAAATAATTGGACCTTCAATTTGGGTGCCACACTACAAGGTATTTCAAGAATTGCCAATAACGAGGTCAACGCCGAAAATGATTTCCTTTACTCATACCAAATCAACACCAGTGGCACCTACAACATTAAAAAATGGAACACCAATGTTACGGTTCTGTTGAAATACAACGGGAAGCAACAAAACTATGTGGCAACAGGCACAGAAGATGCCGATGGCAACACATTGTTTGCAAAATCGACCACGGATGGTTATGGTTGGCTCGATGCTTCCATTCGTAAAACGTTTATGAAAGACACTTTTGAATTGACTTTGGGAGGGCGAAACCTGTTGGACATTACCAATGTTAACGTCGGAAACGCCACCATAGGGGGTGTCCATTCATCTGATAACAGTTCCTTGCTATTAGGATACGGACGTTCATATTACCTAAAACTATTATATAACCTTAATTTTTAAACACTATTACCATGACAAACAAGTTTTTTTCATTTTTGTTTTGTGCCCTTGCACTAACCTTGACCAATTGCAGCAGCGATGATGATGGCCCTACTGGCCCTATCCAAATCATCGTTGAAGGCGCATCAATAGCTCCAGAAGTAGGTGGCCCCAACCAGCCAAACCAAGTATATATCGATTTGAGCACCAACACATCTACCACTATACAACGTGATTCATGGGATTTGGCCTTTTATTCCGGCTCAAATTTTAGAGTTGGTATCAACGGTAGTATCTATATGGCAGCAGCACAACTTTCTGCAACAGACATCAATGCGGTCAACTCATCTACCCCAGAAGTTGTTTCTTTGAAACCTCAAGTTGCCGTTGGCACATTTCAGAGTGAAAGCGCAAACTATATCGATGCTCCGGACGGCAGTATCACAGGAACGGCTATTGCAGAAATTTCATCTACCGATGCCAACAACCATGTTTACCTTTTGAATTTGGGCTTTGAAGTAGGAACCGAGCCTGCGGCCACGGGCGGTGTTAACACCAATGGCCCTGCAAGAGGATGGAAAAAAATAAAAGTGTTGCGAAGTGGCAGCGATTATGTGCTTCAATATGCCGATCTGGACGCCACAACATTTGAAGAAGTCACGGTTTCAAAAAATCCTGATTACAACTTTACATTCTTTAGTTTCAACACAGAATCTATTGTAAGTGTTGAGCCCCAAAAAGCCAATTGGGACCTAAACTTTACAGTTTTCACAAACATCATTGAAGGTTATGGAGCGTATGGTTATGCCGATTTTGTGGCAAACAATACCAAAGGCAACGCATTGGTTTATATGGTGGATAGCGAAGTTGAAACAACTTTGACCTATGATAACTTTACGCTTGCAGATGTTGTTGACGCCAATTTTACAACCGACCAAAGAAACATTGGTGCTTCATGGAGAAATGGTGGTGGGCCCGGATCACTACCTACATTAAAAGACAATATGTTCTATATTGTTAATGATACCGATGGCAACTTGTACAAACTAAAATTCTTGGCCTTAACAAACCAAGCAGGTGATCGTGGTTATCCAGAGTTTGTGTACAGCTTGTTGCAATAGGCGACAATATAGACCAAAATAAAAAAGTTAAAAACTACTTTGGCTTTTCTGGCTTTATAACAAAGCCCGAAAGGAATAGATATCCCAAAATCTAATAGTATGGAAAAGCCAAAGTAGCATTTAGCACGGCCACACCCCACAGAAGGCCTTTTCAACATAATCCAAATTTTTAAACCTTAATCACCATGAAAAAAATATTACTCGCCATACTTACAGGGCTACTGTTTCACTTTGGGAATACCCAATGCAATGTCGAAACCGCAATTGATGAAAACTTTGACAATTGGACAGCCATAGACGAATGCTGGAACAAAATTACCGAAGGCGCACTTGTATATCCCGAAGAGGGAAGCATCGTTTTTTACAGCCTCTTTTCTCCAAATACCAACACTATGCTGGTAACCCCAGAGATCGCATCCGGCACTTATACCTTAATGTTCGATCCGGGAATTATCGGTAGTGACTCCGCTGCAATACAGATTGGAACATTGACCGACAATGCAAATGCAGCTACGTTTACCGCCGTTGGGTCTGCTTTTGACCTTAACGCTGACACGGCAACCTATTCACTTGAAGTTACCGTGGGCGAAGGGGAATACCTGGCCTTTAGTGCCACAATTCCGTTTCCGCACGTTGCGATTGGACTGGACAATGTGGTTTTGGGACATTGCCTGCCAGTATCGTCAATTAATGAAAGTTTTGAAGACTGGACTGCAATAGATGAATGCTGGAACAAAATTACCGAAGGCGCACTTGTATATGCCGAAGGAGGAAGCGTCGTTTTTTACAGCCTCTTTTCTCCTAATACCAACACCATGCTGGTAACGCCAGAGATCGTCCCTGGCAATTATACCTTTCAATTTGACGCAAATGTTATAGAAAGTGGTTCGGCTACAATGCAAGTTGGAAAAATGACCAACAATACGGATGCAAGTACGTTCACTGCCGTTGGATCTGCTTTTGGACTGACAACAGACGCAACAAGCTATTCAGTGGAAGTTACCATAAACGAAGGAGAATATCTGGCTTTCAGCGCCAACATTCCGCTTCCGCATATTGCTTGTACCGTTGATAACATCGAATTGAACAATGCGCTTTCCGCACCAGATTTTGTACAAGATACTTTTGAAATTAAGATATATCCCAACCCATCCAATGGCATTGTCAATATTGCCCTAAATGAGTTTCATTCAACCCAAAACAGTGTTGCCATCTACAATATGACCGGGGCCAAAATTTTTGAAACAACATTTTTAGGCAATTCGGTAAACGGCAATGCATTAAACTTGTCACACCTCCAAACCGGTACTTATTTGCTCCGGTTAACATCCGGTGACGTAACGGTGACCAAAAAATTGATCATGAACTAAAATTTCACGAATTAGTTTACAGCCTTCCATCAAAAGCTTCGATAACGGATTCTTGGGCAATATCGCTGCTTTTTTACAAAGCCGCTCTTTTTCAGAGCGGCTTTTATTTTAAATAAATCTAAATTTAAATTACTGTTTTTCAGTTATTTAAATTGTTTCTAATTGTTTTGGGGCCTACTTTTGATTAAACAAAAAACCGATATAGCCATGCCCATACGATTAGGAAACAGTTGTTCAAATTGCAAAAACCTTTTGGCAACGCAGACATGCAAAAAACACGAAGTAAAAGTAACTCCAAGCTATACATGCGACAATTTTGACATGAAGGCAACGCTCAAAGACGGTGCCAACTGTAGCAATTGCGCAAGGTACAAGAGTACCACCTGTGCCAATCCAAAAAAGGCAGCTCCCGGAATGTTGTGCTCACACTGGGCTCCAATAAACGCCACAGCGTAGCTTTTGCAACAACATATTACTTCTGAAGATACTTAAAAAAAAGCCCGTTCCATGGAACGGGCTTTTTTTTAATCCAAATGGTAAATTTCCATAATGTTCTTGAGGATATTGTCAAAATCGATGTTCAAATCCACGAGTTTGCCGGTATGAATGTCAAATACCCATCCATGCACCTTCAGTCCTCTGTGCCTGATGGCTTTTTGAACCGCTGCCGTCTTTACGAGGTTGATACATTGCTCCTGAACATTGAGTTCCACCAACCGTTCATAGCGAAGTGCTTCATCTTCGATTGAATTCAGTTCTGTTTTGTGCAATCGATACACATCGCGGATATTACGCAACCAAGGGTTCAAAATCCCCAGATCGGCAGATTGTATGGCCGCCTTGACTCCCCCGCATCCATAATGGCCACAAACAACAACGTGGTTTACCTTTAAATGCTCAACCGCATAATTGATGACCGACATCACGTTAAGGTCGATACTGATGACCATATTGGCAATGTTTCGGTGAACAAATACCTCTCCCGGCTCCAGTCCCATGAGCTCTTCGGCGGTAACCCGGCTATCCGAACATCCTATGTAAAGAAGTTCCGGATTTTGCCCTTTGCCCAAGTTGTCAAAAAAATTTGAATTGAGTGCAAGTTTGTTCTTTATCCATTCTTCGTTGTTCTGAAATACTTTTTTTAAATCCATCTTACTTAATATTTATCTTCCACGTTAGACTTTATCCAATTGAGACATTGCTTGAAATCATTAAAAACATGCGCTTCTGGCACCAGTTCCGGAATCATTCCCACCCTTTCCATCATATATCTTGGTTGTTCAAGAAGCCCCACAAAGAGGACGTTTATCTTGTTCTTTTTCAGATCCACAAGTACATCTTCCATTGCATAAAGCCCGGACTGATCCATATATTGCATCCTATCCAATCTTATGACCACTGTATCTGCCGTTTCGGGAATTTGTTTTGCAAGCTCCATAAATTCGTTGGTTGAACCAAAAAACAACGGTCCTTTTAAGTGTTTGATGAACACTTCTTCTTTCAAATTTACTGGAAAATCAGCTTCGTCTTGCCATCCTTTTTCATCTTTGAGTGGTTTCACGTCGGATCGTTGTATTGTAAGGTCGCCAATTTTTTTCATGAACAACAAAGATGCGATTACCAAACCAATCCCTACGGCATACACAAGGTTCCATAAAGACGAAAGTACCAATACCACGATCATTACCAATACTTCAGAGCTTAATTTCAAAGGTCCAAACTTCATGTCTCGGGGCAAACTCGGTATGGCTTTGAGGCCTTTGTAATCCATCACCCCGATACCTACGGTAATAAGAATACCTGCCAAAACAGCGGCCGGTATTTTTGATGCAACCGGCCCAAGGACCAACAATATCAATAAAAGTACCATTCCGGCAATCATGCCCGAAAGTTTGGTTTTCCCTCCCGAATTGATGTTTACCACTGTTCTTATGGTTGCTCCGGCACCTGGCAAGCCTCCAAAAATGGCCGCAATACTGTTTCCGACACCTTGACCTATGAGTTCCTTGTTGGGTTGGTGCTTGGTCTTGGTCATATTGTCTGCAACCACACTCGTGAGCAACGAATCGATAGCGCCGAGCAATGCCAGTGTTAATGCCGTAAAAACATAGGGCGAAATGCTACCCAGAGAAAATCCAGTGATGATTTCCAAAT
>Ga0116142_10005085_pt1 | contig 12067 bp, 7 predicted proteins | sample AD_UKC033_MetaG_FD_89785 | JGI IMG/M metagenome (GOLD analysis project Ga0116142, IMG submission 89785) | Active sludge microbial communities of municipal wastewater-treating anaerobic digesters from USA - AD_UKC033_MetaG | ecosystem: Engineered > Bioreactor > Anaerobic > Digestate | place: USA... | reverse complement strand
TCCGCTCGATCTGCTCTTCGGACGTCTTCTCGCTCAACAAGTTATCGTGGACAATCCGTGCGTCAACGTTGTCGTCACCGAATCTGGCGATAACGCGCCGTCATCGAAACGGTCGGCAGCAAACCCGAAGCGGCGGCGCGACCGGGGACAGACGCAGCCCGAACACATCAACCGTGCGGTTATGCTGGCCCGCACGAAGTATCTGCGGCTCGAAAACGGACGGTTCCATCTCACCGTCGCTGAAGAAAATCTGCAATTGGACGTGCCGCGAATCACCATCGAAGCGCGCTTGACTACAGACCAGCGCCACTATGACATCTCAACTGCCACGCCAGAAGTCCAGTTGTCCATCAGCAATACAATCGACGTGTCTGCGGCGGTGTATCTCCGGGCAATCGCCGACGGCAGCAGTGCGCGCATCAACGAAGTCATCGTGCGCACATCGAGCAGCGGAACACGGGTTTACGCGACAGGCGGATCGGTGATGGATTACGAAGATCCAAAGCTCGATCTCACCCCATCGGTCACACTGGATGCAGTGGATATCGAGCGGTATTTACCCGGAGTTGATCTACCGTTGCGGACAACTGTGATCATAGACTGTTCGCTCAAAGGACTAGCGCGAGACTTAACCGCGGCGGGATCGATTTCCGGCGCGTCCGTCCAGTTTCCGGGATTTGAAGTTGGCCCGTGGAATTCGTCGCTGAAGTTCGCCGGCAACGCGCTCGAGTGGTCGGAAGGAACTGCCGCATTATATGGTGGAGATATCTCGTTTAATGGCGGTATCGTCGTTAGCGGTCCAGCCCGCGGATTAACCACCACGGCTGCGTGGCGTGGTATCCGGCTGGACATGCTGATGGCGCAATTTTCTGGAGTAGCGAACGCCCCCAGGCTGGAGCTCTCAGGCTCAGCGGACTATGCCTTTCCGCTATTCAATGTGGATCAAATGACCGCGCGGGGCGAAATTGTGGCGGCCAGTGTTGACGGGGTTCCTGCTGTCAATGTTCAGGGCCAATTCGCCGTCAACGGGCGCTCCGTTCTTCTGGATTCGCTCTCGGTTCGAACCGGCGCCAGCCGAGTTGATATTAATCAGGCTGCCTTGAATTCTGATGGAACCGTTCGGGGCCGCATCAACGGCACCTTAGCTAACGGCAGGGATGCTCAAGCCCTGTTTGCGGTTGCCGGTTTCCCTGAAGTGCCCATCACGCTGGATTCTATGCGCTGTGATGGCGCGCTATCCGGAACTGTCCATCACCCCATCGTACAGTGCGTTGCGCAGATTCAACGGATTCAGGCTGGCGAATTCACCATCGACGAAACCGATTTCACAGCCCGCATCGATGAAACTTCGTTATCCCTAGGCGATTTGACGGCCAAACTCGCCGGAGGAACCATCGCTGGCGGTCTGCAACTCTTCTTCTCGAAAACCGGCCTGTTGAACTTTCATCAGCACCACCAGATACCACAGCTCAGTGCAGCGTTGATCCAAGCGTTGCGAGCTGATCTTGATGTCGCCGGAGTCGAGCTCGGTCAGTTAGCGGAGTCTCTGGACCTGCCCCGTCCACTATCTGGCCAGGTATCCGGACGGGTCACGATTGCCAGCGCGCAGGAACCAGACCGCGTATCGCTCGAGCTGGCCGTCACCGACGCTGCCATGCCCTATCTGACAAACATCGGCGCGGACCTCTCGTTCCAAGGCAGCGCAGCCAGTGCCCAACTCCAAGGCCGTCTATGGCGCGGAACTCCATCGTTACCATTGGTCAATCTTCACGCAAAAGTGAACAGCGGCGGCGATATTGACGGACACATGACATTGCTCCCACTGCGGTTATCGTTGATACATCCGTTTCGCCAAGCAGTTCCCGATGCCGATTGTCGCATACACGCCACGGGCCAAATTTCTGGACGGCTTACCGCTCCACAATGGCAAGTGGCAGCAGAGTTGACCGGTATTCGCGTTGGCAACGCGTCATTTCCTGATGTATCAGCTCAACTTGACGGACAGGGTAGGGCTGCGGCAGGCGCGCTCGTTCAGCATGGTGGAACGCTTTCCGGTTTTTTCAACCTCGACCCGCATGGCTGGTTGCGCGCCCGAGTGTATCTGCATGATTGGCAACCGGAGCCGTTTATTAAGATGGCTGGAGTGTCTGGGGAACTCGCCGCGCTTCTGAGCGGAGAACTGAACTTGGATCTCCCGCTCTCGCAGCCAGAGGCCGTGCAGTTGCGCGCATGGCTTCCGCAAGTGTCAGTGACGGCGGGTCCAATAGATTTGAGGTTTCCGGAAGGTATTCGGCTTGATTGGGCGCAAAATGTTACGGTCCTTCACCCCACATTGATCGAAGGCACCGATATCTCATTGCAGGCCAGTGGTTCATTATTCGGCTTCTCCACGTTGGATTGCCAGCTCAGCGGACGCGCGGATCTCGCCTTGCTGTCACCGCTGATACCCATCGGCCACTCCCTCCAGGGGCCTTGCGACGTTGATATCCGGGCGACGGGTCCCATTACTGCCCCGCTGTTCAACGGCGGCGGGCAAATCAGAGACGGCACATTCCGCATCCCCGAGCTCAAATTCCACGCTGCGAATATTACATCCACGTTCAGAGCAGAGGGAAGGAGCGTTGTTATTGATAAATTGCAGGGGATAACTGAAGAGGGAACGGTGGGTTGCACCGGAACAATCGAGCTGTCAGGCTTCATACCTGCGCAATTCGATCTACGGCTCCGTGCCGAGGATATTGAGATAAAACAGGTCAAAGGTCTCAAGGCAAATGCCGATGCCGAACTCGCTCTCACCGGACAGCTCGCTGCCCTTGAACTCAAAGGTCAAGCGGTATTGAAAAACGCCTCATACCGGGGACGGTTGGATTATCGGTCGCTCATCGTGGAACAATCCCGTGCCGTGTTATCTCTGCGGACGCGAACAATGGAACCCGATCCGTCCCCCGTTTCCGGCAGCTCCCTGCGGTTCGATATTAAACTTCGCACGCGCGATGGCTTGCTCATACAAAACAACGTTGCAGATTTATCGCTGGCAGGCGATGTGACGATGAAGGGGAGCCTTGAACATCCGCAACTATTCGGCCGACTCGAGGCCACGGGCGGAGAGATCACTTACGAAAGCCGCAAGTTCGCATTGGATTCCGCCACACTAGACTTCACGAACCCGTTGGAGATAGATCCGTACATCGCGCTACAGGCGCGGGCAAACGTCGATAAGTATGTTTTACGGTTATCGATGGAGGGTAGCCTGTTCGGCACATTTACCATCAATCTTTCATCGAGCCCGCCATTAGGAGATGTGGACTTGTGGACGCTGCTCGCTCTGGGCCGGACCACTGAAGCTCTCAGCAGAGGCGGTAGCGCTCTAACGGCCACCGAGGCAGCAGATGTTCTGACGGGCGAAATTCAAGATGAGCTGGAGAAGCGGTTGACTGCGATCAGCGGCGTAGATGAAGTCATGATCAATCCAATTTTCTCCGATACATCATCGAGCGCGGCAGCCCGGTTCACTGTCAGGAAGCAACTGGGCGACCGGCTGTCTGTTACCTACTCGACCGACACGTCTTCGTCGGGTAATCAATTGATGTTTATCGAGTATCTTCTTAACGACCAACTCAAGCTCGTTGGCGAGAAAACTGAGGAAGGGTCGTTCGGCGCGGATCTGCGCTTGCATTTCGAGCTGCCATGATGATCCATCTCGTGCCGTTGCTGTTCCAAGTGTGGGCCGTGTTCTCGGCAACGTTGACCAATCCCGTCGTCCGGGAAGTGAGGATCGAATGTGACGCTGACTATGCCCGCGAAGAGGCCGAACGGGCGATCACCATCCAGCCTGGCGCCCGGGCTTCGCCGAGCGCCATCCAGAAGAGCCTGCGCAATCTTGCTCTGCTTCATCAATTCTCCTCCGTAGAAGCGATCCAGGAAGAGGTTCCAGGCGGCGTGGCCATCACGTTCCGGACAACGCGTCAATGGCTGATTCGCAGGATTCGCATCACCCGCAAAACAACGTGGAAAGACATGCTGCGGCATCCGGGCTTGAGCGCGCCCAAATCGCAGGTCCGAACAGAATCCGGGCTCTACCCCATGCAGCCATTAGTCGAAGAAGTCATTACTAACGCCCAGAAACGCGTTCGCGAATTTCTCCTTCGACGCGGCTTCCCCGAGGCCAGAATAGACATCGACATCGACCGGGATGAACAGACACGCATGGCCGATATCCGGATTCTCATCTGGGAAGGCACTCCCTATTTAGTCGATACTATTACATTTTCAGGCAATCCCCGGCTCAGGCCAGAAGTCCTCAAACGGGCGATGCGGACTAAAGAAGGCTATCCGTTCGCTAAGGACAGATTGGATCAAGACCGGGAGTTACTCCGGCAATGTTACAAGTTCTATGGGATAAACATGGCGAGCATTCCGCGCCCTGCCGTTAGCGCCGATGTTGGCCAGAGATCCGTCTCGATCATGTTCTCCATCGAAGCCCCAGCGCCCGACCGGTTGACTCTGACCTGCCCGCTCCATCTGTGGAATTGGGCATGGATTTTCAATCGAATAGACCGGTCGCGCCTGGCTGACGCTTTGGAATTGCCTGATGGACCAATCGATGACGATGTCATCACTGCGGCGTCCAGCACATTGCGCCAGCATTATCAAGCCCGAGGTTTCGCCTTGGCAGAAGTAACCGCCCACGAACGGTTTGATGCAACGGGAACCCGGCATGTGAATTTCCAGGTGACTGAAGGCGAAAAAATCGTCATCGCGAGCATTACGTTCGACGGCAACCGTTCTCTCTCACCTGAAGAACTCGCCGCCCAGATGTTATCAGCGCCAGGACGGCGGTTTTCCATCGCCGAACTCGATCAAGATAAAGCGGCAATCCTAACCCTTTACCGTTCTAAGGGATATGGAGATGCCCAGATCATCGCTCACGATGCGCAGATCAGCTCTGCGGCGCGAGTATCCGTGATCATTCATATAAATGAAGGGGCGCAACAGCAGCTCAGAGCCGTTGAGATACTTGGAAACCAACGTGTGCCAGCAGAAACGTTACGGGAAAAAATCGCAGCCCAGCCGGGGCATCCCTACGATCCTGCCCGCTTGGAAGAAGATCGCGTCCGCCTCCAATCGTATTATGAACTGAACGGTTATCCACACGCCATCACCAAATTGGAAACCGTCGATGGGCCGGAACCGCACACGAAAATCGCCCGTTTCGTCATCGAAGAAGGCGTAAGCGTAGTATTTGATAAGGTATTATTTCGAGGATACCTGCGGACCAAAAGAAGGGTGCTCGCCCGTGCTAACCGGATCCGCCCTGGCGCTCCGTTTAGCCAACAAGCAATTCTGGACAGCCAACGGCAGATAGCAGCGTTGGGGCTGTTCCAAGCCGTGCGCATGGATCCGTTGGAGGCTGAACAAGGCCAATCCGAACGCACCGTTGTCCTCTCGGTCACGGAAGCGAACAATTCCTACATCGACGCTGGCGTCGGTTACAACACGAGCGATGGTTGGCGGTTCTTGCTCGATGGCGGCACGCGAAATCTGGGAGGATTCAACCGCTCACTCTCCGGGACGGTCCTCATCTCCCAGGTCGAAGAACGTATCAGCGCTCGATTTCGCGAACCGTACATTACGGGACTTCGGCTGGATTTCACCGGAGAGCTGTTTCAGGAAATGGCATTCAAAGATGGATACACCGTGTCACGATTAGGCGGGACAGCGAGTTTGCGCAGATCATTCTCGCGACGGCTCCGTCTGCTTCTCGAGTATCGATTAGAGAGCCAATCATTGGACTTTGACCAAGGACGAGTAGCCGTTGACGAAGACGACCGTGGACGCCAGCGAGTCGCAGCGCTCGGTCCGTTGCTCATGTACGACAGCCGCGATGATCCACGAAATCCGAATCGCGGAGTATTAGCCTCGCTGCGAGCCGAAACGGCGCGCACAGTTTTCGGTTCAGAAGTTGATTTTCCCAAAACCATCGGACAATTTAGTGTACTTCTGCCGCTGCAGAAGTCATCGGTCCTCGCCCTCTCGCTTCGGGCAGGCGTCGCAAGAAACTTACCATTGGCAGAGAGTTTTGCTGCCGGGGGAATGAAAACAGTCCGCGGTTACGCCTACGAATCGATCCGGCCGCGCCAGTCAGTCTGGGATCTTGCCAATGGCAGAGAAATTGAGATGGACCTGCCGGCGAATAGTCTGCTCATCCTCAACGGCGAATTCCGCTTTCCCACACTTTGGGATTTGCAGAGTGTGCTCTTCGTGGACTCGGGAAACGCCTGGGAACAGGTATCTGAGATGGACATTGGGGATCTGCGGAGCAGCGCGGGATTTGGTCTTCGCTATTTAGCGCCGTTCGGCCCTGTCGGGTTCGATCTGGCGTTTAAAATTCACCCTGAACCGGGCGAACGACGTTCCCGCGTTGAATTTATGATCGGCCATGCGTTCTGACCTCAGAATCCCATCCCCGTCCGCCGATACTCCGCCAGCATCGCGTCATAAGAAAGCAAGCGGCTAATTCAGAGAGCCAGTACGTCTAGCTGACATCTGATTCGCGCCGACTTGGCGTCAGCGGGGTCTCTGTTGACTCTGACTGGACCCGGCAGTTTCTGCCGCGCTAACAACATCGATATAGACCGGCGCTACCGGCCGGCCCTCGCGATCGCACTCCACGGCGGCAATTCGATCTAGAACTTCAATTCCACTGACAACCTCGCCGAAAACCGAAAACCGGTCTGTAAACATCGGAAGATCAGTGAGACAGATGAAGAACATCGAGCCATTAGATAACCGTTTGGGATTCACCTGATCGGGAAGCCGGCTGGCAACCACAGATCCACGGACAACTGGCAATCCCAACTCAGGCGCTAATGAGTAACCAGGCCCACCGCGCCCATCGTCCCACGAAAAATCATTCAATGTATTACGGTCGCCAGTCTCAGCCATCACGCCGCGCATTACCCTATGAAATGACACATTCTCATAGTAACGCGCTGCGGCGAGCTCGAGGAAATTTGCGGTATGCCGAGGCGCGGCTTGCCGGTATAACTTGACGTAAACCGTGCCTTTGGACGTAACAATCTCCACGATAGGATCAACGATTGGCGTGGGCGTGGGTGTTGCGGCGATGGGAGTTGGAGTTGCCGTCTTTTTGGCTTGCGTTTTTTTTCGCTTGGCTGAAACAGACGGAACAGCCAAGGTTAAGACCAGCAAGATGCAAGCAAAAAATTTCGCCGCACGCGGCAACGCCACAACCGCCGTTTTCATCGCCAGCTCTCCGGATCCTGCTGCCTCAACACGGGGGCTTGTCTGTCGTTCAGCATCCCTTGGAAATTTATGGAACTGCTTTCCAATGCACTCCGCAGTATGGGCACCAACCCTCAGAAATCGAGTTGTTGATCCAAAACACTCCCCGGCAGCTATAACATGTCACTGATACTGCCGTCTCTGGCAGAATCCGCTCCGGTGGGATAATCGGCTCTGGCGCTGCAGCCGAAGCCTCATTCGCTCGCGGTTTCGACCGTGCTGCGGCGCTGGGCGCTTTAGGCGCATTGCCCGCTGCTCCACTCACGGTCACGTGAGGCGCAATCTTAGCGTATGTTTTTTCACCGACGCCTTTGACCTTACGCAGCTCTTGCACAGATTTGAAACCGCCATGCGCATCGCGGTAGGCGATGATCTTCCTTGCCATGACAGGCCCAACGCCAGGGATCTCGGTTAATTCCGATTCACTCGCGGTATTCAGATCAACGGCGGCAAACGCAGGTTCAGAGCATAGAGTGATCACTAATCCCGCAAGCAAAATGAACGACAGCGCAGACAGTTTGTTGATTCTCATTTCCCAGCTCGCGAGATGTTGTCGCTCAAATAGTTGCCCGTTAACGCATCGATGGCCGCCGTCAGCTCGCGCAGCTTGAGTTCATCCCGCACTCGTTCCTCTGTTGACTTGCCTTGCTGCATGGCCATAGCAACCTGCAACCGCCGCCGTTCATAATACATTTTTGTAACGTCATCGAGCACATCGCGGCGGAGTTTGTAAATATCTTCTGACTGATCGGCGACATCGAGCATATCGTCGTTAAAGATCAGATCTTGCAAATCCCAGGTCATGGTAAGCTGCAACGACCAATCGTCGTCGGTGTCACGCCGGGTAGTGATTTCATCTGGGAGGATCGTCAAGGTATCGTCGGAATAATTGGTTTTCGTTTTCCGCATCCGGTAACGGTCACTTTCTGTGTCGTGATCGACAACGATCCTGGTCTCTGGGAGGAGAGCGCGGCGCTTGACTGATGCCCACCATTTGGCTACCCGTTCCGGATAGATGTCGGCGAATCTTTCAGCCGCTGCTTGAATCTCGCGAATATCAGGCTCGTGATTGAATTTCGCCAAAATCTCATCAGGACTGACTGTAGGAACCACTTCGGCGGGGGCAGTGGATATCGAACCTCCAACGGGCGCGCTTCCTGCCGCAGCGACCCGCCCGAGACCGGTCGTAATCAACGGTTCGATCTCAGCGAACACCGCCTCGCTTACGCCTGAGACCAACGTCAGATCGTGCGGCACCAGGAATGGTCCGTTGTCTGTCCGATAGTTGACAATCCGCTCGGCAATCGCCTTGCCGATGTGCGGTAAACTCATCAGGTCCTCGGCGCTAGCGGTGTTGATGTTGAGCAGCTCTCCTGCTGTGGCGGCAACAGGATGGAGAGCTAGACAAAGGGCCACTCCAAAAACGAGCGAGGTGATGAGTCTCATTAATTACTCCCCGTTCTCGTCCGAACCGTTGGAAACCGGTTGACGGCTCGAAAAAAAACCGTTCGTCCGCACATCGAGCAGTGCGGTGATCTCTTGAATATCAAGTTCGTTGTTAACTTTTTCTAACGCGCTCGCCGGCGCCGGTTGACGCGACAACATTGCAGAGCGTTTTTGATAAAGCTCGCGCACTTCGTCCCAACGATGCCGTCGCAGTTTGCCCCAGGCCAACTGCCGTTTGGCTAAACCACTGGCATGCTCCGGCCGGAATATGCGGTCCGGATACCACGTCAGTGTGATTCTGAAGGCATGGGCTGTCCCAGAGTAATGCCCGCGACCCGGAACAGCAGGTTGGTGAATGAGCTGGCTATCATCCAGCACATATCGGTCTTTGTACTCGATGGCGTCTCGCACGCGGTGGCGGTATCCATAATCGACGCTAGCTTCCGGAAACCATGCGAGCAACTGCAGTCTCTTGTGGTTTGCCAGCCGAAACTCCGGACCGCCGGCATGCCCCCAATCACTGGCAGCGAGCAAGGAAGACAGCGGATAATCTTCATTGGACAATCTGTTCGCCTGGTCATCAGCCGGTTCGGCAGCCCAAATGGAAACAGAAGCGCTCAGGACTGCCACCACCGCAGCCGCTGCAAACTGGCGATAGATTGATACATATGACCGCCGCAAAAAGAGACCCCTTCCCGTTCAAAAGAAGACGGCCTGAGGCTATCACCGCCTAAACAGAGTGTCAAGGGAGCTAAGAACTATAAGGATCGTGAGCTGTTCCCCAATCGCCATCCTTGGCTGGGAATTCGGAAAGGAAGAAACTCGCTGGCGCTCGTGTTTCGCCGAATGATCTGACGTAGATTGCGGGACTGCCCTGAACTGGGCATTTGTGTTCGCAGACCCCGCACCCTACGCACCGCTGCGGATCGATGATTGGTTGCCCGAGTTTCACATACGTCCCGTCGCGCAAAATTTCGTCCTTCTCTCGCACCCAAATAGCTTTGGGTGTCACCGGACAATGCTCTTCGCACACGAGGCAGGGGATCGCCATGGCGTGGGGCAAACAACGGCCCCGATCAATTACAGCAGTGCCAAGCTTGAGTGTTTTCCGTTCGCCAGCAGTCACCCGTTTCAGCGCGCCAGTTGGGCAGATCCGGGAACATAAATTGCATTCTAACTCGCAATACCCCGTTTCCGGCACGATGACCGGCGTCCAAGCCCCTTCCCAACCTGCGGCTAAACCCGCAGGTTGGATCGCGTTCGTTGGACAAATCCTCATGCACTCGCCGCAGCGCAAGCACCGGGCGAGAAATTCGGGCTCGGGCAACGCTCCAGGCGGACGAATCAGCCGGCCATTCGGCGCGGGCGAGATCCGATTCAGGCGGCTGGCGGCGAGAATCGCGATCCCGGCGATAGCGATTACCGACAGATCGCGCCGCGGAACATTGACCGGACGCAATGTTCCGCGCCAGGGAGAACGCCATGAAAACTCTACCGCCTGTTTGCGGCAGGCCGCGGCGCACCGGAAGCACAGCAAGCATTCGCTAGGATTCCACTCCTCGGGAGTTGCGCCCATATCTGCGGGGCACGCCTTGACGCACGCCGCACAATGATTGCACGCTGGCTGGATGGTTCGTCGCAGCAGGCTACGGTGCCCGATAATTCCTAAGAATCCTCCGAGAGGACAGAAGCTGCGGCACCACATGCGAAAGGCCAACACGTTGATCCCCAACACAACCAGCAGCACAACAATGTTCAATCCCGCGTGCTGAAAGTAGGGCTGGTGAAAGGACAAAACCGAATCCCGGAGCCATTGATACCCGCTGTACAACGGCTCAGCGCCCGTTGCTTCATGCCAACTGAGCAATCCGCTACTTAGCCGCTGGCCAGCTAAATTGACAGCGGGGTGCACAGCGAGCGTGGCAGAACGGTAGAGGAGCGGCAGCGAGCTGAACCAAAACGCCAGCGGAACACCAAAAAAACTTAAGACTAACGCCAGGATAACGAACCTGTATTTCCAATACCGGCTCGCCGTCCGTTGTGCCCATTTTATCCTGGACCGCTCGCGCGCGGCGCTCACTGCGTGGTTCAGCGTGCCCAGCGGACATACCCAGCCGCAAAAAGCGCGGGCGAGAAACGGAGGCGATAGCCCGACGGCAATCGCCAGCAGCCACCACGCAGACAAACCCAGTGGCCATGATCGTGATCCGGCCACCACTGCAGTCAAACACAAGGGATCACTACTCGTAAACGCGCTCCACCACCCGCGCACCACGTCCAACCCGCGATATTCCGCTTGGATGAATGTGTAAGTGAAGGCCGCCAATACGGAAAGTTGGACGGCGCGCCGCGCGCCGCGCCATCCGATGGTCATACCGCTATCTCCAGATGCGGCAGCGACCGGAAATCCGGCTCTCCGAGTCCTAGTTTCTTTGCCATGTCTAAATATCCAGGGACCGTGCGCGCATCAGGAAACAGCGTGCACGCCCACGCATCAACCGCAATCTGATCGACTCCAGCGATCACGGTCCGCGGGGTCTGCACCAAATCCAAGCTTCCTCCCGTAGGGCCGCCCGCGATCAGTATGCGATAGGCGTCAAGGATAGTCACATGAGGTTTCACCGCCGCAGCAAGATCAATCAAGCTCTGATCCATATTATGATGAAAATGCCCGCGATTTCCTCCGATCACGCCCATCCAGTTCTTCATTGATAACGTTCGCGAACTCAAGCCGTGATGCTTGGCAATGGGCATGTTGATGAGCGTGTCGCATTCGAGGATCAGTTTATACACGTTCCATTCTTTCAGATAGACACCGTTAAGAGTTACGTTTTTATAAAGGTTTTCGTCCACGTAGCTGACTTCTGCTCCCGCCGCCCGCGCGGCAGCCGCGATGCCGCTGTGCGCATAAGTGCGCCGGGCGTCGTTGCACGTGCGGTCGAACACATGCACCCGTTTGGCCCCGGCGTTTAGGCAAGCTTCGACTACCGTTGCGACCGCTTCCGGATTGGTGTTAGCCGCTTGTTCTGGCGACCGGTCCCAACCGATATTGGGCTTGACCACGACAATGTTGCCGCGCGCGACAAACCGGCTCATGCCACCAAGCGAACTCACAGCCGCCTCAACCAGCTTGCGCGGCGAATCTCCGCCAGTAGCCCGGACAACGCTCGGCAAAGACGCCGCACGCATCCCTCGGGAAAAAATGCTTGGCTGGACCGCCAGACCTGCCGCTGCGGTAGCCATCAAACCAATCGCTCGTCTTCTGCTTATTCGATGACTCATCGCTCACCTCCTCATCGCGCCTCATCCTACCTAT
>Ga0116142_10005083_pt1 | contig 12067 bp, 6 predicted proteins | sample AD_UKC033_MetaG_FD_89785 | JGI IMG/M metagenome (GOLD analysis project Ga0116142, IMG submission 89785) | Active sludge microbial communities of municipal wastewater-treating anaerobic digesters from USA - AD_UKC033_MetaG | ecosystem: Engineered > Bioreactor > Anaerobic > Digestate | place: USA... | reverse complement strand
TCATCAGTTGCAATTCCAAACAGGGCAATGAAGCCGACCCATACTGCCACACTCAGATTAATGGTATGCATTTGAAATAGGTCACGCATATTAGTTCCCATGACAGAAAAATTCATGAACCATCCCTGTCCATATAACCAGATCATAATAAAGCCTCCAGCAAAGGCTACAAAGACACCTGAGAAGTGTATGGAAGATGCAGTAACGGTTTTAAACTGAAAGAAGAGAAGAAGAAAGATCACTATTAGGCTGATCGGAATAACAATTGAAAGTCTCTTTACAGCCCTGATCTGATTCTCATAGCTTCCTGAGAACTTATAATTAATACCCGCTGGAACCAGAAGATCTCCTGCGTCGATTTTCTGTTGGATGAATCTTTGAGCCTCATCTACTACGTCTACTTCAGCATATCCTTCCTTTTTATCAAACAAGACATATCCTACAAGGAAAGTATTTTCGCTTTTAATATTCTGAGGACCTCTGACATATTCAATTTTTATCAGCTCACCTAATGGTATTTGTGCTCCGGTTGGAGTAGGGACCAAGATCTTTTTTAATTTTTCCGGGTCATCACGCAACTCCCTTGGATAACGTACCCTTACCGGATATCGTTCACGACCTTCAACAGTATTTGTGATTTTCATTCCACCAATTGCAGTCTCAATTACCTTTTGAAGTTGATCAATACTCAGCCCATAACGTGATATTGCCTCTCTGTCAATGTTTAAATGGATGTATGGTTTGCCAACAATGCGATCAGCAAATACAGCTTCAGATTTTACCGATGGCACTTCTTGAAGAATATTTTCAAGTTCAAGTCCAAACTTCTCTATTGTCACCAGATCCGGACCATATACCTTTATTCCCATCGGTGCACGCATACCGGTTTGAAGCATCACCAACCTTGTTTCAATAGGTTGCAGTTTTGGAGCCGATGTTACTCCCGGAAGATTCGCTACTTTGACTATCTCATTCCAAATATCATTCGATTTTTTAATATGAGGCCTCCAGTTCCTATAGTACTGTCCATCTTGGTCGGGGATCAATTCTGCTTTTATCACCCCCTTTGTGAGGGCATCTTCATTTGTAAGGGTGTCTCCGGATGTTAATATAAATCGTTTCTTTTTATCAGTTCTAAAGGTTTGCCTATGACCTTTTTCATTGATCATATATTCTGGTTTATAATTGATCAAATTTTCATACATCGAAATAGGTGCAGGGTCTAAAGCAGATTCCGCTCTTCCAAGTTTACCTACAGCAAGATCAACTTCCGGTATTTGAGCTAACTGCATGTCTAATTGTTGAATGACTCTTTTGTTTTCTGCAATTCCTGAGTGAGGCATAGAAGTTGGCATTAACAGAAAACTTCCTTCATTGAGCGAAGGCATAAACTCCTTGCCTACACCCGGAAAAGCATGTGTTAAACTTGACCAGACGGAATTGGTGCGAACATTTAGGCCAACCTTGTCAGTTACCTTTGCGATGATTCCAAAGGTATTATTGAAGCCTAACCAAATAGTAATTCCAAATAGAATCGTAATGAGTGGAATTAGCATGAATTTGCCTTTGTTGACCAGACACCATTTTAGAATTGGTTCGTAGAAATAAACAATTAAAATCAGCGCACCTAGGATGAGGCCAAGCAGGACAATTACAAACAGATAATTGCTGAACAAGGAAGTTTGATGTCCCAAAGGAACCCACTCTTCAGTAAGAAAAAATGTAGCAGCTAAAACAGTTATCGCAATATTAATATAGTTGGGGAACGACTTATACTTTTCCGGCCATTTAGATTCGAAGAGATTGTTTAGGCCGATAAGGGTCAGTGAAAGTGGAAGAAATATTTTTGCATAAATCGCCAGAATCACACCTGCTGAAATAAAGCTGTAATTCCACATTCTCCGTACTCTTTTTTTGTCATAGTCAATGGAGAAAATTATTTTTGCCAGAGCAGGCAAGATGGCTATCCCCAGAACAAAGGATCCCAGGAGGGCAAAAGTTTTAGTGAAGGCCAGCGGTCTGAAGAGTTTTCCTTCAGCCGATTCCATAGCAAATACGGGTAGGAAACTCACAATTGTTGTTGCCAGTGCTGTTGTGATTGCAGGGGCCACTTCTATTGTTGCCGCATAAATTATTTCTTGTAAGTGTTTCCCTTTCGCACCTTCATTTTTTGACATTTCTAAATGCCTTACGATATTCTCAACAAATATTATCCCGACATCTACCATTACACCGATTGCAATTGCAATTCCTGATAAAGCCACAATATTTGCATCAACATTTGTGAAACGCATGACGATGAATGTCATTAGCACCGCAACAGGTAATAAACTTGAAATGAGGAGTGATGCTTTTAAACTCAACACTAGTACAATTACAACGATGATGCTGATAAGAATTTCATGTGATAGAGCATTCTCCAGTGTCCCTATCGTTTCGTTGATCAGTTCTGTTCGGTCATAAAAAGGGACAATTGTGAGTTGACTGGTACGTCCATCTGACAATATTTTCTTGGGAAGTCCGGGGTCAATCTCTGCAATTTTTTTCTTTACGTTATTGATTACTTCAAGTGGGTTGGATCCAAATCTTGCAACTACAACTCCTCCAACAACTTCAGCACCGTCCTTGTCTAATAGTCCTCGTCTGGTAGCAGGTCCAAGGCTTACAACTGCAATATCCATGAGCCTTACAGGAACATTTTCCTTTACTGAGACCACAGCTTTTTCCAGGTCGCTGATGTTTTTAATGTATCCTAAACCTCTAACAATATATTCTGCCTGATTGATCTCAATGGTTTTTGCACCAACGTCGAGGTTAGCATTTTTAACAGCCATCATTACTTTGTCGAGTCCAATGTCATAGGCCTTTAGTGCTTCCGGATTCACATCAACCTGATATTCCTGAACGAACCCACCTATCGATGCCACTTCAGAAACACCATCAACTGCATTCAGTCCATATTTTACGTAATAGTCTTGTGCTGTTCGTATCTCATGAAGGTCCCATCCTCCTGTTGGATTTCCTTTTTCATCCCTTCCCTCCAAAGTATACCAGAAGACCTGTCCCAATGCTGTTGCATCCGGTCCCAGAGAGGCTTGTACACCTTCCGGCAACAAGCCTGATGGAAGTGAATTAATTTTTTCAAGGATCCTTGATCTTGACCAGTAAAATTCAACGTCTTCCTTAAAAATTACATAGATGCTCGAGAAACCAAAAATGGAAGAGCTTCGAATGGATTTTACTCCCGGGATACCTAAGAGATATGTGGTCAGAGGATAGGTAATTTGATCGTCGATATCCTGAGGGGAACGGCCAGGCCAAAGCGTAAAGACAATTTGTTGATTTTCTCCAATGTCGGGAATGGCGTCAACAGGAACGGAATCATCTGGCAAGAAAGGGAACTTCCAATCGAAGGGGGCAGTGACTGTGCCCCAGCCAATGATGAGCGCCAACAATAGGATTGTTACTACTTTATTTTCTAAGAAATATTTTATAATCTTATTAAGCATAATACAATTTGATTTAGAAAAGGAATATTAAAAAGGCGTGAAATGCCTAGTGGCAGCCATTTTTTGAATAACTGCATTCCATCAAATAGATATGATCAAATAAGGAAAGACTGAATCAGGACAATAATGTCCGTCTTCAGAGGCGGTGCTTCTTTTAAAGGGTGATAGGAAGCAACTGCAGATTGGGTAACTAATAAATTATTGAATGCCAGAAAGAATATGGCGGCAAATTCGGGAGCGGAAAATTTTTCAGTGCTCGGAATCTTATAAGTATCGTCTACCTGGTAATTTGTAGTCTTATCATGACAACAGTCCTTTTCAAAGTTTTTATCGCTGTTTTGACAAGTGCCATCTTCATCTGATTCCATTCCACATCCCGGTAAATCAGCTGATGAAAAGTTTACACTTCTGTTGTGCACCTTCCCGCCGCAAACGTGCGTTGAAAAACTCATCCCGACATTTGAACCAAGAATAAGAATAGAAAGAAGTATGCTAATGATTTTTTTCATAATTCATCATTATGATTATTAGGATAAAGATACTCATATTATGGCATAAGAATATGACAATTATCATAATTTTTTTTTAAAGAATTAATTCTCCTATAAAGCGTTATTTAAGATATTTTTCGTGTTCAAGTGTATATTGTTTAGCATGTCCACAAGAATTGGTACTGTTAGAGTAAAAGGCATAGGCTTATTTATTTTTAGTTTGCTCTATTTGGTAGGGATATTTACTGTTTATAGTTCTACAGAAATATTCAACTGTTCAAGGAGTTCATTAATTCGATCTTCGTTGACACCCTTCGTCCTAAATAGCAATACAATTTGTTCATTACAGAGGTTTGTGCTGAGATTGATGAGCTCAAATTCTTTTTGTAGTTGAGCTGTGAGACGTTTTATTTCTCTTATGTTTTTTATCTGTGTAGTAAGTTGAAAAAAAGGTATTCAATTATTTATCCTCTATAAATCATTGGGTTGAACGAAATGGTTCGATCTGTTTTTCATTTAAATTTTGTATGAGCCGTCGAAGAATGTTGAAGCTTCATATTCTGCCAGTCACTAGTTTAGAAGGCCATCTCCAGTTCTAATAGCTTTAAAAAGAAGGCATTAACTGATAGGTTCAATCTAGCCGGTAGTGCGATTTTCATAAAAAGTATTTGGTTATCACTTCGCAATGTATAATGAGCTACAAATTTACCTACAAGCCGATATTCATTTGCGTACATGTTATTTTCCCAATTTTCACTGCCTGCCATCGACATTTTGCACAACTGGAAGATATTTTCTCTATATTTGATCGCTAAATGAAATTCTTCACGCTTATATTTTCTGTTTACATCTTGGCACTTTCGATTATGCCATGTGGCGACCTGCGTGACTGCAACCTAGCCGACCAAGGAACCATTACGACCTCCTCCGACCACGATGACCATAGTCATGAAACTGAAACTTGCACCCCGTTTTGTATTTGTGCCTGTTGCGGTTCAGTTTTTAGCAACCTGCATTATTCAGAAACACTTTCTTTAATTTCACAGCCTTCATCACAGAAAGCCCCCGTTTACCAAAACGCTTTTGTTCGGGAGATTTATTTCAACATTTGGCAGCCGCCAAAAATCAGTTAATTATTTATTGAGGTTCTGCTAACGCAGGCCATACTAAACTACATGTAGTGCCGACGCACCGCAAGTAATCCTGTATTCATTAATTAAACTGATTTTAAAAATGTTAGATAAAATAATTGCGTTCAGCATAAAAAATAAATTCATCATTGGATTGATGACACTTGCACTCATTATATGGGGAGTGTGGAGTGCAACTCAATTGGCTATTGATGCAGTTCCTGACATCACCAATAACCAAGTGCAAATCATAACTGTTTGCCCAACCCTTGCAGGACAAGAAGTAGAGCAGCTTGTAACTTACCCAATTGAACAAAGCATTGCCAACCTTCCCGATTTGGAAGAACTTCGAAGCATTTCCCGATTCGGACTTTCGGTAATTACCGTTGTGTTTAAAGATAAAGTAGACATCTATTTTGCCCGTCAACTTATTTACGAAAGGCTAAAGGAGGCCGAAGAAAAAATCCCTAAAGGCGTTGGCACACCTGAATTGGCACCTGTAAGCACAGGTTTAGGCGAAGTATATCAATACATCATTCATCCTAAAAAAGGTAGTGAAGGAAAATACACTGCCATGGATTTGCGGACAATGCAAGATTGGATAGTAGCCCGACAACTATATGGCACGGCAGGAATTGCAGAAGTAAACAGTTTTGGCGGGCAACTGAAACAGTATGAAGTTGCCGTAAACCCTGACCGACTTGTTGCAATGGGAATAACCATTCCCGAAATTTTTACTGCTTTAGAAAAAAACAACGAAAACACTGGCGGAGCATACATTGACAAAAAGCCAAACGCCTATTTCATTCGTGGTGTAGGTTTGATTAGTTCGTTTGATGACATCAAAAACATTGTTGTTAAAACCAATCCAAACGGCATTCCAATCCTGATAAAAGATGTGGCCGAAGTGCATTTTGGTAGTGCGGTGCGATATGGGGCAATGACTTATAACGGAGAAGTTGATGCGGTAGGCGGAGTGGTAATGATGCTGAAAGGTGCGAATAGTGCTGATGTTGTTAGTCGCATAAAAGATAAAATGCAAAACATTCAAAAATCATTGCCTGCTGATGTGGTGATTGAACCTTATTTAGACAGAACTGATTTGGTGAACCGTGCCATTTCTACCGTTGAAAAAAACCTGATTGAAGGAGCATTGATTGTAATTTTTGTATTGGTGCTATTCCTTGGAAATCTTCGTGCAGGATTGATTGTAGCTTCTGCCATTCCTTATCAATGTTGTTTGCATTAGGAATGATGAATGTATTTGGTGTAAGTGCAAACCTAATGAGTTTAGGTGCCATTGACTTTGGTTTGATCGTGGACGGTGCAGTTATTATTGTGGAAGCGACGATGCATCATTTAGGGTTAAGGAAAACAAAAGGAAAATTAACACAGATAGAAATGGACGGAGAAGTCCTTGTGTCCGCTTCAAAAATACGCAAGAGTGCCTCCTTTGGTGAAATTATAATTCTAATCGTATATATCCCAATTCTGACTTTAGTAGGTATCGAAGGTAAAATGTTTGTTCCGATGGCGCAAACTGTGAGTTTTGCCATTTTCGGAGCATTGATTTTATCTTTTACCTACATTCCAATGATGTGTGCAGCTTTCCTTTCTAAAAACGTATCGCACAAGCAGACTTTTAGCGACAGGATGATGAATTATTTCCAACGCATTTATGCTCCACTTCTAGATAAAGCAATTCGTTTTAAAAAAATATTTGTAGGAGCAACTATTGCTGTATTCGCAATTTCTGTTTTCGTATTTTCAAAAATGGGTGGTGAATTTATCCCAACATTGCAGGAGGGTGATTTTGCATTTCATTGTATACTTCCACAAGGCACATCTTTATCTCAAAGTTTGGAAACTTCTATGCAAGCATCCCGACTAATTAAAAAATTTGATGAGGTAAAAATGGTAGTTGGTAAAACAGGGGCTGCTGAAGTTCCTACAGACCCAATGCCACCCGAAGCAACGGATATGATGATTATCTTAAAACCGAAAAGCGAATGGAAGCGGGAAATTTCTTACGATGAATTGGCAGAGGAATTTGAAGAAAAACTCAATACAATTCCCGGAGTATTTTTTGAGAAAAACCAACCTATTCAAATGCGGTTCAATGAACTAATGACAGGCATTCGCCAAGATGTAGCCGTAAAGATTTTCGGTGAAAACATGGACACACTTTTAGAATATGCCAATAAAGTAAATTCAGTTGTACAAAGTGTGGATGGTGCAACCGAACCAAGTGTTGAACGGGTGGCAGGACTACCACAAATCGTAATCAAATACAACCGTTCTCAAATTGCTAACTATGGATTAAATATTGAGGACATCAATCACATTGTAAGCACTGCCTTTGCAGGTGGAGGGGCTGGTGTGGTATTTGAAAATGAACGCAAATTTGAATTAGTGGTTAGGCTGGACAGCACCCACCGAAACAACATTGCCGATGTAAGTCATTTATATATCCCAACTAGAAACGGAGCACAAATTCCTTTATCCCAGGTTGCAGACATAAAAATGGAATTAGGGCCTGCACAAATAAGCCGAGAAGATGGTAAACGAAGAATTGTTGTTGGTTTTAATGTAAAAGGAAGAGATGTAGAAAGTGTTGTGGATGATATTGAAAAGCAACTTACGGAAAAAGTAAAACTACCAGAAGGATACTATTATACCTACGGAGGAACTTTTGAAAACTTGAAAGCAGCCTCGAAACGACTGATGATTGCTTTGCCCGTTGCATTGGCTCTCATTTTCGTGTTGCTTTATTTCACTTTCAATTCTGTCAAGCAGGCAGCACTTATTTATACAGCCATTCCAATGAGTGCAATCGGTGGAGTATTCGCTTTGATTATTCGTGATATGCCTTTTAGTATTTCGGCAGGTGTTGGTTTTATTGCCTTGTTTGGTGTTGCAGTTTTGAACGGAATTGTTCTCGTCAGCACTTTCAACCAATTAGAGAAAGACGGGATGAAGGATATTCTACAGCGAATTAGGGAAGGAACAAAGATTCGTTTGCGCCCTGTACTCATGACCGCCACTGTTGCTTCTTTAGGATTTTTGCCCATGGCACTTTCACACGGGGCAGGGGCAGAAGTTCAAAAACCTTTGGCAACAGTTGTAATTGGAGGACTGCTTACCGCTACATTTTTAACGTTGTTTGTTTTGCCTCTGCTCTATCTTTTGTTTTCAGGAGAAAGGAAACTAAAACCGAATGTAACTGCACTCATTTTATTGTTTAGTGTTTTCGGTTTTACAATTACAAACGCACAAACACCAAAACAACTTTCACCAAATGATGTGATTGAATTGTCTTTAAAAAACAACCTGCAAATTCAATCATCACAACTCAATGTGCTGTCGTATTCAAAACTGAAAAACTCCTTTTTTGAATTGCCCAAAACAGAGCTCAATTATCAGTACGGGCAGTTCAACAGCATTAAAAAGGACAACAGTTTTCAGATTGCACAAAACATCCCTTTCCCCACGTATTACAGTGCCCGCTCGGGATTGTATAAAGCCGAGTATCAAAAGAGCGAGTTAAAACAGCAGGCAACAGTAAACGAAATAAAGGCACAGGCACAATTGCTTTATTATCACTTGCAGTATGTGCAAACGGCAAAAGTTAAGCTAAAGCAGTTGGACAGTTTGTATGGCGATTTTGTAAATGCTGCAACATTGCGCTACAACACAGGTGAAACAAACCTGCTGGAAAAAACAACTGCCGAAACAAAGCGCAATGAAATTACATTGCTCTTTAAACAAGCAGAAGCCGAATATGCTGCAACTTATAACTCCTTAAAAACGCTCATGAACAGTAGCGAAGATTTTGAAGTCAGCAAAGTATTTGAGCCAATCACATTAACAGCAGATTTAGATACATCTGCAATTATGCAAAACCCTTCTTTGCAAATGATGTATCAGCAGGCAGTTATAGCAGAGAAAAATAAAAAACTGGAAGCGGCTCAAACACTTCCTGATTTTAATGTAGGTTATTTTAGCCAATCCATAATCGGTTTCCAAAATGTAAACAACAACGATGTTTATTTTGGTTCATCCGACAGGTTCACAGGTTTTAATGTAGGTATAAATATTCCGCTTACTTTTTTCAGCAACACGGCAAAAATTAAATCGCTCAAATTGCAACAGCAGTCTTTAATGAAAGAAGCAGACAATACTAAATTGTACTTGCAAAACCAATTGCAAAATGCTTTTCAACAATATGCGGTATACCTTGCACAATATAACCTGTATAAAACTTCTTCCACCAAAAATGCAGAGGCTATAGCCAATACGGCAACACTTGGTTTTCGTAGTGGAGAAATTGGTTACATAGAATATGCAAACGCATTGCAGACTGCAACCGATGTACAGTTAAAATATCTTCAATCCATCAATCAGATAAATCAATCCATTGTCAACATCAATTTATTAATCAATAAATAATTCTTATAAAAATGAAACAGAAAATCATAAATAAATTAGGCACAATGAAATCGCCAACATTTAAAATAATATTTCTTTTTGCAATGGCTTTTGGCATATTCACTATAACATCTTGCGGAAGCAAATCTGAAACTAAAGCTGAAGAAGCCGGACATGGCGAAGAACATCATGACGAGCACGAAAACGTCAATACCGCGACACTTACAGCCGACCAAATAAAATCCATCAAAATTGAGATAGGTAGTATTGAGAAAAAACAACTTACTGCTTCACTCAAAGCTAATGGATTACTTAAAGTGCCTAACAACAACCGGGCAAATGCAACAGCTCTATTAGGTGGTGTAATCCAATCCATTTTAGTGCAAACTGGTAATACAGTGACAAGAGGACAAATAATCGCAACCATTAGCAACAATTCTTTCATCACTATGCAAGAGGAGTTTTTAAGCATTTCTTCAAAAGCAGCGTTGGCCCAATTAGAATTTACTCGGCAAAATGAATTGCAACAAGGAAACGCAGGAGCATTAAAAAATTTGCAATCAGCCGATGCAGAACTTAGAACCCTTAAAGCGAGGAAAGCAAGTTTACAAAAACAGTTAGAACTCATCGGTATCAACTCCGCTTCGCTCACAAGCGAAAACATTCAATCAACCGTCAATATTACTAGTCCTATAAATGGGGCGGTAAGCGATATAATGGTAAATATCGGGAGCTATGTAGATTCTAAGAATCCCATTGCCGAAATAGTGGACAACAGCCAATTGCATTTGGATTTGTATGTGTATGAAAAGGATTTGCAAAAAATCATGGTTGGGCAAACTATTCATTTTACCCTTACAAATAATCCAGGGAAAGAATACGACGCTGATGTATATGCCATTAGCAACACCTTTGAACAAAACACAAAAGCCGTAGCGGTGCATGCTCAGGTAAAAGGGGATAAACAAGGATTGATTGATGGAATGAGCATTACCGCATTAGTCAGTTTAGAAAACGCCACTGTAGATGCTGTGCCGACAAATGCTATTGTAAACCATGAAGGACAGGACTATATTTTTATTGTTACCGATACTCACAGCGAAGTAGAGCATCACGAGCACGGAGAAGCAGAGACAGCTGAACACGCACATGATGAACACGGACACGACCACAGTGGAAAGGAAGATGAGCATAAGGAAGGCGAACACCACAAAGAAGAAGGAACAACATTTGAAAAAATCCCCGTTCGTAAAGGCACTACCGATGTGGGTTATAGCGAAATTACATTACTCAAGGAAATTCCAGCAAATAGTAAGGTAGTTGTAAATGGAGCATTTTTCATTTTGGCTAAAATGACCAATCAGGGTGAGGCTCACGAACATTAATTTAAATATGTATTGCCATGGAAAATTTTGAAAGAATATTTTATACCGTTCTCATTAATAAATTAAATGTTGACCAAGAAGAACTTACACCGGATAAATTATTTTATGATTTAGGCGCAAACTCTTTGGATATGGTGGAACTGATAATTGAGTTGGAAAGAGCCTTCTCTATTACAATTCCTGATGAAGATGCCGAAAAAATAATATCCATCGGTGATGCAGAACTGTATCTAAAATCAAAGCTAAATATCCATTAGAATGAAAAAGAATTATAAACCAATTCTATGGACAATAACTGGAGCATTAATAAGCCTTTTCATTTTGCTTCCCTTGGTTATTGCTTTACTTCAATACGATGAAGAAAATCATAGCAAACCTATTAACGAGGTTATAATCTCCGCTTATAAGTATTTTCTCTGGAAAATTGATTATGATAGTGTCCTTGCTGTCTTAATCTTTCTTATTGTAGGTGGTGTTATCGGTCATTTGCTTTATTATCTCAAAACAACATTAAGTCATCAAAAGAAGAATGTATCAATAACTGATTTGTTGGCAAATGGTGAAAGTGAAACAGTTGAATTCAAATCCTCACTTCGATGGGATTTCATGCAACAGAAAACGAATAAAGAACTTGAATTCACCGTATTAAAAACAATTACCGCTTTTATGAATACCAGCGATGGTATTTTATTGATAGGTGTTGCGGATGACGGCTCTGCTGTAGGACTTGAAAATGATCTCCGGTCGCTTAAAAAGAAAGACATTGACGGTTTTGAACAACATCTTATGGAATTAGTGGCTCTTAACATTGGCACAGATTATTGTAGAAACATACATGTATCCTTCTCCGAAAGGCAAGGGAATGACATTTGTGTGGTTGCAGTAAGTCACATTAAAATTCCTGTGTTTCTTAAATACCAGCAACATACTTTTTTCTATGTAAGGACAGGAAATCACACCCGAGAACTGGATATACAGGAAGCCATAAACTATATAAAAACATAAAATAATTCAAGCAGAGTCTATGAAACCAGAAAATGCTTTATCAATTTTAAGGTCAACTAGAAGTGTAATTGAGAAAAAACTATCGGATAGAGTTTCATCTTTTAACTTCTCACGAAATG
>Ga0116142_10005082_pt1 | contig 12069 bp, 9 predicted proteins | sample AD_UKC033_MetaG_FD_89785 | JGI IMG/M metagenome (GOLD analysis project Ga0116142, IMG submission 89785) | Active sludge microbial communities of municipal wastewater-treating anaerobic digesters from USA - AD_UKC033_MetaG | ecosystem: Engineered > Bioreactor > Anaerobic > Digestate | place: USA... | reverse complement strand
GCTCCGAGCGTGACGGGTGGTTTAATGAATGCCTCAGCCGCAGGCGGCGCCTCTGGCCAGATAACGAACCTAATGAGGAGATGTATTAATGAATAATGCGCAGTTTAAAGAGAGGATTTTGGAGCACCAGGCCAAAGTCGGCGTTATCGGCCTCGGCTATGTCGGACTGCCGTTGATTATTGAATTCTGCAAGGTTGGCTTCCCGGTCTTGGGCTTCGACCTTGATGAGAAGAAAGTAGAGGCGCTGCTCGCCGGGCGAAGCTACATCAAGCACATTCCCGCCGAGCAGGTGCGGACATTGAACAGCAGCGGCCGCTTTGATGCCACTACGGACTTCAGCAGGGTAGGGGAGGCGGATGCGCTCATCATCTGCGTTCCTACGCCGCTGACTGCGCAGCGCGAGCCCGATGTTTCGTACATTGTGAACACCGGAGAGATGATAGTTCCGTTTATGAGAAAAAATCAGTTGGTGGTGCTTGAGTCAACAACCTACCCCGGAACTACTCGTGAGGTACTCAAACCGATACTGGAGAAGAACGGGCTAAGGGCGGGTGATGATTTTTATCTCGCGTTTTCTCCCGAGCGTGAAGACCCGGGAAATCCGGTTTATTCTACGAGCAAGATTCCGAAGGTCATCGGCGGGCTCGATCCAGCGAGCCTGGAAGTTGCGGAAGCCTTTTATAGCCAGATTGTCGTGGGAACCGTTCCAGTATCATCCATGGATGTTGCCGAGGCGGTGAAACTGACGGAAAATATTTTTCGCAGTGTCAACATTGCCATGGTCAATGAGCTGAAGACAATTTACAGCAAGATGGGCATTGATGTGTGGGAGGTAATCGATGCGGCTAAGACGAAGCCGTTCGGGTTCATGCCGTTTTATCCCGGCCCTGGCCTTGGCGGACACTGCATTCCGATCGATCCTTTTTATCTTACCTGGAAGGCACGTGAGTATGAGTGCGCTACTCGCTTCATTGAACTCGCCGGTGAAGTGAACACATCCATGCCGAGCTATGTCGTCACCGTGCTCATGGAAGCCTTGAACCAGCGAAAAAAAAGCCTCAATGGTTCACGTATACTACTGCTCGGGATTGCCTACAAGCGGGATGTCGATGATATGCGCGAAAGCCCTTCGCTGCGATTGATCAATCTCCTGCGTCAGAAAGGTGCTCAGGTCGATTACTATGACCCGTATATTCCGGTGATCCCTCCGACGCGGGAACACTCCGCACTGGCTGGTGAAGAAAGTATCAAATGGGATATGGCGGCAATTTCGAAATATGATGCGGTGTTGATTTCTACTGATCACACTCAGATCGATTATAATGTGCTGGTAAAAGCTGCACAGCTTGTAATCGATACGCGTAACGCGACCCGAGATGTTGTTGAAGGCAGGGAAAAGATCGTTAAAGCGTGAGGTCAAAAGGCGCGCTACGCTGAGGCGCCGCCTGCGGCTGAGGGAAGAAGCTGAAGGCGAGAGGCGTTGAGGGGACAGAGGATATGCCGGAGGTCCGTTGCACTGAGGTAAAAGGTGCGAGGCAGGAAAGGCAAAAGATAGAGCAAAAAATGATATCACCACAGAGACACGGAGAGCACAGAGAGAGTGTTCTTCTTAGCTGAATCGGGAGATATCGATTCATCTAAGGAAAGTTCTCATAGGGCATAACCTTCCGTGGTGTTGTAAGCTGTAGAGCCATATCGAAGCTGCTGTGGTTTTTTGTTGAGGATGCTTTTCTCTGATCGGCATCTCCCGATCAGAGAAAAAATCATATCTCTCCGTGCACTCTGTGTCTCGAGTCACGCTCCGAGCGTGACGGGTGGTTAATTTATTATCGTACCAGCTATTTGAGCGTGAAAGGATAAGTGATAATGACAACCCGAATCGCAGTCGTGGGTGGGGGGTATTGGGGAAAGAATCTGATCAGAAACTTCCATGAGCTGGGTTGCCTCAGCCTCATTTGTGACAGCAATGGAACCTTGCAGGGGGAATATAACAAGAAGTATCCAGGCGTTGGATTCACTCCTCGTTTCGAGGAAGTTATTTCGAATACAGATGTCGACGCTGTCGTGTTGGCCACGCCGGCGGCAGAGCACTACGCTATGGCGAAACGAGCGCTTCTGGCAGGCAAGCACCTGTTCGTTGAGAAGCCACTTGCGTTGAAGGTAGAGGAAGCTTCGGAGCTGGTGGCGCTTTCGGAGAAACATTCCTTAATTCTCATGGTCGGCCATATCCTGCAGTATCACAATGCAGTCTTACGGCTCAAGGAGTTGATTGATAGCGGTGAGCTGGGAAAGTTGCAATATATATACTCGAATCGTTTAAATATCGGAAAGATTCGTACAGAAGAGAACATCCTCTGGAGCTTCGCGCCACATGATATTTCTGTGATTTTAATGCTCCTGCACGAGATGCCGGAAGCAGTCTTTGCCAGTGGGGGAAACTACCTGCAAGAAAAGATATCAGATACGTCGCTCACTATCATGAACTTCTCCAGCGGCGTGAAAGCTCATATTTTTGTGAGCTGGCTGCACCCGTTCAAGGAACAGAAGCTGGTGGTGGTGGGGGATCGGAAGATGGCTGTTTTCGACGATACGGTTGAAAACAAGCTGGTTCTTTATCCTCACAAGGTTGAATGGAGGGAGCGTGTACCGGTGGCAGCAAAGGCAGATGCCGAGACTGTGCCGATACAGATGACTGAGCCGCTGAAGGCTGAGTGCCAGCATTTTTTGGAGTGCATTGCTCAAGGGAAGACACCTAAGACTGATGGAAAAGAAGGCCTCCGAGTCCTGCGGATACTCAATGTCTGCCAGGAGTCGTTGGACAAAGGCGGCGCGGTTTTAGAGCTTATTAATACTATAGATAAAACATCCGCACAGGATAAGGCGCCATACTTCGTACACGAGTCTTCATATGTCGATGAAGATGTTGAGATCGGCGAAGGCACGCGGATCTGGCATTTCTCGCATGTCCTGCATGGATCGCGTATCGGAAAGAAATGCAGCATTGGGCAGAATGTTGTCATCGGGCCCAAAGTCACAATCGGAAAGGGCTGCAAAATCCAAAATAATGTTTCCGTGTTTGAGGGACTGACTCTGGAAGACGACGTTTTTTGTGGGCCTTCGATCGTATTTACTAATGTGTTTAACCCGCGCTCGGAAATCCCGCGCATGATGGAACTGCGCCAGACTCTGGTGAGGAAAGGCGCATCGCTGGGAGCAAACTGCACCATCGTCTGCGGTAATACTGTCGGGTCATACTCTTTCGTCGGGGCCGGCTCAGTGGTGACTCATGATGTTCCTGATTACGCTCTGGTAGTGGGTAATCCGGCTACGATAACCGGGTGGGTGTGCCGGTGCGGCGTCAAGCTGAACTTCAAGAATGACGAAGCGATATGTGAAAGTTGCGGCTCACGCTATTTGAAAAAGAATGAAAAGCTGGTTGTCAGAATGAACGCTTGAAAGATGTTTTGTCTACCACTCGTCCCGCCAAGGGCGGGACGAGAGACACAGAGGACACACAGAGAGAGGTTGATTTTTCTCTGATCGGGAGACGACGATCAGAGAAAAGGACCTCAAACAGGAGCCCTGCTGCCTTTTCATGATTGGCAGTAATCAGCACCACCACGGCGTATCACAGGTGAGAGCCTTCCTTTTGTGAATCGGCATCTCCCGATTCACAAAAGAAGAATACTCTCTCTGTGCTCTGCTGGTGAATTCGATTTAACGATTCAACATCTGCATTTAATGAAAGGGAACTGATGGACTTTATAGACTTAGCTGCACAACAGAAGATTATTTATTCGCGACTTGAGGAACGCATTAAAAAGGTGCTTGCACACGGCAAGTATATCATGGGCCCTGAGGTAACTGAGCTGGAGCAGAAGCTCGCTGAATTTGCCGGAGTGCAGCACGCGATCTCGTGTTCCAGCGGTACCGATGCGCTGCTGATGGCGCTTATGGCCTATGATGTCGGCCCTGGCGATCTCGTGCTGACGACACCGTTTACCTTCATCGCCACCGCTGAAACAATTGCCTTACTGGGTGCGACTCCGGTCTTTGTGGATATCGATCCCGATACGTTCAATATCGATCCGGAGCGGCTGGAGTCAACAATAAAGGCCATCAGAGAAGGCGGCGCAACGGTTTGTCCGCTGCCACGGACCGGGACGATGAGTTCGATGAAACTTCGAGGAATTATTACGGTCGACCTGTTCGGCCTGTGCGCGGACTATGACCGGATCAATGCGATCGCGAAGAAGTACAACCTTTTTGTGATCGAAGATGGTGCTCAGAGCTTTGGTGCGTTGTATAAGGGAAAGCGGGCGTGCGGCCTTACCGAGATTGGATGCACGAGCTTTTTCCCGGCGAAGCCTCTCGGTGGATATGGTGACGGCGGCGCTGTCTTTACCCGCAATGGTGAACTTGCCGGAAAGATGAAGTCGATCAGGATTCACGGCCAGGGAAAGGACAAGTACGACAACGTCCGTATCGGGATCAATGGCCGGCTGGATACACTCCAGGCTGCAGTCCTTCTTGAAAAGCTAGCTATCTTCCCCGACGAGATCGAAAAGCGCAATCGAGTTGCCGCACTGTACAATGAAAATCTTAAAGATGTGGTGCGGGTGCCTTCAGTACCGGATGGGTATGTAAGTGTATGGGCGCAGTACTCGGTGCTGTCGGATCGCCGCGAAGAGCTTATGGCAGCTTTGAATGCCAAGGGTATTCCGACCGCAACGTACTATCCTACCCCATTGCATCGGTCGGGTGCGTTCAAACACCTCGGGTATAAGGAAGGCGATTTTCCAGTTACTGATCAGTATTCGAAACAGATTTTCAGCTTGCCGATGCATCCCTACCTGGATGGTAGTCAGATACAGACCATCAGCGCTGTGATGCGAGGCCATGCGGGAGCGTGAGAATGCGTGCAAAGAAAGATACGGCAGAGTGGCGTGGCTTGGCCGAAAGCCGGCCGGCGCCATGACCGTATCGTCAGATCGCAGAGGCGTTAGTACAGTTCGAAAGATGCAAAGGGAATCCGCAAGGACGGGATTGCTGAATCGCTGTAGTTGTGTCGGGTTATTGATACATATGAAGGTAAATTCCTTCAGCGCTATCGATTCAAAACCATTCGCTTTCCTTTCATACCGACAAAAAGGGTGTCGGGTTTTCTCTTCACTACTGACCGCGGCCTCAGCCTGCCTCCAGTGAACACTCCAATATTGCTTAACTTTCTCAGCGACAAAATTATCTCATCGTCGGCATGATTCTTGATCTTTCGCCTCGCACAGGAGCCGGTTCCAGCGGAACAGACCGTATGACTTTAGGTTGACGTGTGATCCCTCGCAATGGGAGCATATCCATCTCGGAGACTGTTCTTTCCTGTGGAGTGGTTGCCTTACGGAACATTGACGCTGCACAAAGTATCATTCTATGCAACAGTGAGGAGAGCTTGGGTGTTACAAATCGGGGAATACGACTTTGTGGAAGCTCGTTCGGATGTGCTGAGAAAAGCTACCTTTCAACTCCGATATCGCATTTATGCTGAAGAGTTTGGATTTGAGAAGAAGGAGGATCATCCGCACGGAATCGAGACAGATGAGTTCGATTCCCATGCTATTCATTTTGCTGCACTCGATAATCATCAAGAGGTGATTGGGACAGTACGGCTCGTGCTTGACTCTGAAAGAGGCCTGCCGATTGAGCGCGCCGTGGGAAACCTGCGCTCACAGTTCATGTGGAATGATGAGCGGGGCGAGCGCGTTGCTGAAATATCGCGGCTAGCGGTAACGAGGGAGTGCCGTCGCCGGATTGAAGACGGCATGTTCGGCATGGAAGCCTGTGTTGTGCAGTCTTACAGCGGCCAACGATCGAGATCATGTTGTGACGCAAGTGACCAGCGAGCAGATCGGCCGATTGTTGCTCTTGGCCTCTACCGGCTGATGTATCAGGCAATTATGCGGAGCAACATCACGCACCTCTTCTTTATCGCTGATCGAAGGCTGGTGTGCACGCTGCGAAGATATGGATTCATTTTTCATCAGATTGCAGATCCGATTGAATATCACGGCGCTCGCATTCCCTGCATCGGCTATGTGGAAGAGATTGAGGATGAACTTGCTAAAAAGAAGCCGGGTCTCTTCGGGCTCATGCGGCAGGCCTCTGGAAAGTCGCGGTCTCCATTAAGGGATGCCTGATCAGCAGTCGCATTTTTGCCTTCCTTATGCATGCTTCAACATTTCTGATCGCGCCCTGTGGCAGCTGATTGGATTCACGCGGAAAGTGTTCAGAATGAATTAGTAGAGGTCGATATCTTCAGACCTGGTTGATCTTTACAGCCTGGTGGGCGTGCACTACCATTATGTGCGTAGCTGGCCCAGCAGCCGGGGCCTGTATTCTCAACCCGCTGTACTTCCCCAAGGCTGCGCAGGGCCGGATGAAGCATGCAACGTGTTTTGAGAATGCACGGAGATGAAAACAGCGAGCGAATTCAAAGTAGGCAACTTTTCATTTGTTGAAGCTCAATGCGAAAGGCTGAAAGAAGAAACCTACCGGCTTCGATATCAGGTTTACGCAGAAGAATTTCATTTTGAGAAGGTGGAAGACTATCCTCTTGGCCAGGAGTCTGATCAGTTTGAACCGCACTCGCTGCACTTCGCTGCCTTGAATGAACACAATACGGTTATAGGGACGATCAGGCTCATTCTCCCGTCGGGAGCAGGGTTTCCGATTGCAAGGCTGGTACCTGCACGCTGTTTATCGGATGGGCGAAGAAGAGTGGAAACGGCTGGTGAAATATCTCGGTTGGCTGTGAGCAAGAGATATCGGAGACGGCAGGAAGATGGGCTGTTCGGCGTTGAGTCCTACCTTATGCAGTCCGAAGGCGGGGTGTTGCAGGATAGCGTCCCTGCTCCGCCGCACCACGAACGGCGTGCAAGGCCGGTGATTTTGTTGGGGCTGTTCCGTATTATGTATTATGCGAGCAAGCGGCACAACGTCGATCAGTGGTACATGGTTTCCGAGGAAAAGCTGTTCTATGCTCTTCGAAAATACGGATTTACTTTTCATCCCATCGGCAAGCCGGCTGAATACCATGGCCTGCGCGTTCCGTATCATGCTTTCATCGAGGAGATAGAACGCGAACTGTACCGAACAAAAAGGGAGATATTTGAGCTGATGATACGGGACCTTGAAGAGGAATATCGGCCACGCTTTCTATCAAGAATTGATAATCCTGGTTCGGCAGTGCGCTGATGCGATGAAGGCTGATACCGTTTTCTGGAACCTATACGCGCGCGTGTACGACGGGCTCCCAAGATATTTCAGGCCTTACCAGAAAATGATCGAATCGGTAGTGGCTTGCGTGAGTGCGTTCCCTACGGATGTGTCTCCGGTTCTGGATGCCGGATGCGGAACCGGAAATTTTTCCCTTGCACTTGGGCGACGAGGAGAGCAAATCGTTGGCTTTGACAGCGCCTTCGAGATGCTGGCTGCTCTGAAAATGAAGTCAAAGCGACAGAAGATACTAGTCCCCCTTGTTCAGGGAGATCTGAATGAACCATTTCCGTTCCAGTGCGAAGCGTTTGGATGCGTGGTCAGCATTAATGCTCTGTATATGTTGAAGCGCCCCCAGGGAGTACTGCGAGAGATGCACCGGGTACTGAGGACAGGAGGAAAGCTTCTCTTGTGCCATCCGCGACGCCAGCCCCGGATATCTGAATCCGCAGTCGAGATAGTGAACACGGAGGGGTATCTCAAGGGCGCTGCGTATCTTTGTCGTCTGTTTGCTCTAGGATTATTTAACCTGGTGATTGCCCGCAGGGTGGAACAAGGACGCTACTTCTTTTGGAATGAAGATCAACTGCGGGAGGAGTTGAATGAAGCTGGTTTCGCTGTCGATCACGTCGAGGAGGCCTATACGGCAAAGACGAACCTGTTTGTGGTTGCTACCGTTCTCAAAAACGGATAGTGTAGTTTTGGGAAAGCTGTTCACGTGGACCAATGGAAAGGTGCAGCCTGTTGCAGCTGCGAAAGCGTAAGCCGCTCACCGAGAACGGAGACGTCTCGGGTCGGGGAGCTTTTCCTCCAGGCCGTGTGTGAAGAAGGCATACATCTCGGGATTGCAGGTTGATACTTTGATTTCAATCTGCGATAAGTCTCCCAGGTAAGGAGCAACCGGGCCATAGTAATCAACTTCTTCGCCGATCTGGATGAACTCGAAATCGTATTTTTTTAAGAGCCTCCACAGTGCCATTTCCATAGCTGCATACCAGTAGCGGATGCCGAGTCGTTTGCTTTCCTGATAGGCCTCGCGCAAAAGACCCAGGATAATCTCGGGCCGCCGGCGTCTGCCATGAACCGCAGGTTCTCCCTTCCGGGCTATGTAAGAGCTGATACCAAGGAGGCCGTCTCCTTCGCGCCGCCGATACTTCTTGCTGATTGCGAGTCTGCTCACTTCGGCGATCTCGTTGCGAGCGGCACCAGCATGGGCGATGCTGATTCCGCAGTGTCGTTCAATAGGGAGATCCGAAGAAGAGCCGGGTACCAACCGCACGGTGCCTACGGCGTCATGTGAATTTAAAGCGACAAAATGGATCGAGCCGGAATCGAACTCATCGTGTTCCAGTTGGCGGGGATAGTTCAGGGAATTAAGGAATCCCGTTTCAAGGCAGTAGACCTGGTATCGAATCCGGTAGATCTCCTCCATCAACCACGTATCGCCATGGCTTACTTTTTGGAAGTTGAAGTCAATCATGCTATTCTCCTTGCTCGATGGAATGATGGTCGAGGTGAGAAGGAATTATAAGCACGTTGCGGAACGGTATGCCTAACGTTAGAGGGCCGTTTGAGGAACTCTCCCTACGTATGATCGCTCTTGGAAGCGAGCATTCACGTGAACAACCAGTCTGTATGTGAGGAAACGTGAACCTTCGTTGCCCGAGAACTTAATCCTGGGAAAACTAGTCAAGTGAATCAATTCAGGAATTTGGTTGCAGTATATCAGAATTCCGCGATCAGGCAAACCAAAAGTCCGACACGGTTCAGCGTTGCTTCGAAAAGCCGGGACAGCTATCCGAAGAGAGTCCGAGATGCACGTGTATTCCTGGCATCAAAACTGATGGCCGAAAGAAAACGGCCTGGACGTTCGTGCCTCTAACATGAAACTGCTTTGGTCGTGCTGTATGCCGGCATCTGCTTGCCGTGCTTTGTCGGAAGGAGAACCGCCCGTATTGTGGGATGGATCGGAATCGATACCGGGTGCTGGATGTCCGAATGTCCCTCTGACAGCGTCTCTTAGTTGTATCGGCTTGTAGTTTTTGCTTCTTAAGGAGCGGAAAAAAATAGAGGGTTCACTTAGGGACTGTTGGTTTTGTGCTCTCAGGGAGGTGCGGAACTCCCATCGCATCAAAGGTAGCCCGGGACAGAGCAAGGAGAGAGAGAAGAAATGCCAATGCGGTTTCAGCGAGTGAGTTATCAGGATCGGGAAATGATGGAGTCGCTGTATCGAGTTCGCTATCAGGTCTATTGTCTCGAGCGCGGATTCAGGAATCCTGCTGATTACCCCCGAAAGCTGGAATGTGATGAATACGATTCATTCTCGCACCATTATGCTGCACTTACTGATACGGGCACGGTGGTGGGCACCGTCAGGATAATCGTTAATTCTCCCTTAGGGTTGCCCTTGGAACAGCACTGTGATCTTGACTTTTCTTGCACCGGTGATGATCGAAGCCGTATCGCTGAGATAAGTCGTCTTGCAGTTCTCAGGGAGTGGCGTTCTGCGAGCGTTACGCTGGGCCTCTGCAGGGTGATATATCAGGAAAGCAGGCGTATGGGAGTTGTGTCGTGGTACGCAGCTATGGACAAAGGCCTGCAGCGTTTGCTTCAGCGGTATCTCTTGTCGTTCAAGCTCATCAGAGACTCAATCGACTATTTTGGTCCCGTGTCCCTGTATCGAGGAGACATACACGCTATGGCTGCTGCTGTAGCGTCTTCCAGGCCTGACCTGTACTGCTATTTAAGCAGCGCCGCATAATCTGCAGCGTTATGCCGAACCGATCCGGCAGTATCACTGGAATGTGCGCCAGCATCGCTCAGTCTATGTATTTGAACTTTTTTTCGTAGTCGAGAGGATAGGGGAACTCGGAAAAAGGAAAAAGTGTTACCGTAACCGGTACCTCCGAGAATGCAGTGATGTGTGTCTCTAGTCGATCGGCCAGTGATTGATGTGAAGAAACTCCCGGCCTCAGTTGAATTTCAGCCTGTATGGCGGGACCGCTGTGTGTGAGTTTAAAGTTACCGGTGATCATTCCTGCAATCTCTTGATCGGCATAAAGAGCATATTTGATATCTTCTGGGAAAAGTACGCATCCAGCGGTTCTTACTCCAGCTCCTCTGCCGGAAATCGCTACCAGCGGAAGGTGGAACTCAGGCAGAAGGTGCGCGAGGTTGTGGCGAGAAAGGATATCCTTGATCCGTTCATAGGGGATGATTCGTCCATGATCTCCCGGCTTGTATCTGATCAGAGGAAGCATAGCGGTTGAGCTTAGATTTGTGACCACAAGCTCAGGATAAGAATGATCCGCAAGGCCTCCGGTATCATGCTCCTCCACATAGAACCTGGTCGGATGATATACAAAAAGCATCGGACAGTCGCGGTCCGTGCCAAAGAGATCATTGCTCAGAGGAGGATTAGAACGCGCGGCGCGTCTAAGGCGAATGGTATCTCTCGTTTCCTGGAAGATGCTGAGGCCGAGCTCGGATATTCCCATTGATGAGCCGACAACAACGTTGTCACCCTGCGTGCGGTGATCCACTCCAAGGAGATGAAAAAGGTAGTCACGATACCCCTCGGGAAAGCCTTCCTCTCCGACAATGATCTTGATATTGAGCAGAGGCCACTGTATACCCTCAGCGATGCCATCCTCAAGGATCTTCTTGATAAACGAATTCTCTCCAACAAGAATAATCTGATCGAAGTCCTGAGTGAACCCGCGCACCAGGGCCAGTGCCATGTCGGAACGTACGCTGACATGGGCGGTGACCGTCATCTTGCTCGGGACCTGGACACCCATGGGAAGGCAGTTGATAAGCAGGGTTTTTAGAGTACTGACGTTGAAATTACAGTCGAGCGCGAAGTCCACTTCCCCCGGAGCGTGTCTGCTTTCTCGTCGTGAGCTGAGCCCAAAGGAAAAGATTCCGGAGTGTCCTGAACTGGTCAGAATTTCCGCCAAGGGTGCCAGCGATCCCGAAACACAGAGGTCCCGGATACTGTGGCGGCAGGTATGAAAGGTGGCTTCTTTATCGAGGAGAGGAACCAAGCTCTTAAATCTCTCAATATCAATGATCTCTGCAGGCTTCACGCTGCAGCGTTCCAGATGCTGTCGGTACCAGGGCACGTGTTGAGCTGCTCGCTGAAACGCTCTTAGACAGAGTTGTTCGCTCTGCCGCTGCAGGGCAACTTCGGTCGCATTTTTGAGCTGGGAGATAATTCTACGCCGAATGATCCGAAAAGTCGTGCGCTGGAAAAGCATAGGAAGCTTCCTTGCGGTTAACGGTATTCAGGTGTGATCTGTGCAGAAGAGAACGACATAGAGCATATCACACCACGACCAGATGTATCGACTAGATTTTTATATGGTGACGCGTTGTGAAGGAGTGAAAGAAGGTCCATCTCAAAGATGCACTCAAACGAGGAGCGCGGGAGCAGGGAATGCCTCGGATAGGCTTATTGTCTGAAGATGACGGGTCGCGGTAGAGGAAACAGGTGCACAGAGGAGAAAGGCCGCACCAGGGCATTGCCCGGCACGGCCTATCAGATTAAACAATGATTACACTACCGGAAGTCTTAGGATCTCTGAAACGGATTTTTTCTTCGAAGACCGACGAGTCCTAACAGGCCTGACCCCAGAAGCAGCATTGAAGCAGGCGCTGGAACCGGAGAACCTGTAGCTATTCCGTCAACCTCGACAGTCCAGCCGTATCTAAGAAAGTTAAGGCCCCTCAGATCTCCAGCTGAATACTCGAACTGGAAGTCAGCCGCTCCACCAAGGAATTGATTGGTGTCAAAAAATT
>Ga0116142_10005080_pt1 | contig 12072 bp, 16 predicted proteins | sample AD_UKC033_MetaG_FD_89785 | JGI IMG/M metagenome (GOLD analysis project Ga0116142, IMG submission 89785) | Active sludge microbial communities of municipal wastewater-treating anaerobic digesters from USA - AD_UKC033_MetaG | ecosystem: Engineered > Bioreactor > Anaerobic > Digestate | place: USA... | reverse complement strand
TTCCGGTGGTCGCTTTCGAAAAAATGATGCAAATGGCCGGTTATGATCTGGTCGATTTCATGGGAAGCAGGTAAACATGCGCGTTGCTATTTATCCGGGTAGTTTCGACCCTTTTACTAACGGACACCTCGACATTCTGCAGCGGGCTGCCGTTTTGTTCGATCATGTAATTGTCGGGGTTCTGGTTCATCCTTCGAAAAAGTGTTTCTTTTCGCCGGAAGAGCGTGTCGACATGATCAATGAAGTGACAAAAAACATTGAAAACGTAAGAGCCATCCATTTTAATGGCCTTCTGGTCGACTTCTGTCGCAGTGCCGGGGCCTGTGCCATTGTTAGAGGGTTGCGGGCCGTTTCTGATTACGAATATGAAATGCAGATGTTTTCGGTCAACCATCAGCTGGCACCTGACCTTGAGACAGTTTTTCTGATGTCGTCGCCGAAATTTTCGTTTCTAAGTTCGAGTATTGCCAAGGAAGTGGCCCGCTATGGTGGCGATATTTCGGGGCTGGTGCCTGAAAAGGTTGCCAGTGAGATGCGTGCCAGATTCTCTGTCAGTTCATGAACTGGTAAAAAAAAACAGCCCTTCGAGGGCTGTTTTTTTGAGGTTTTGACTTTATTTGCTGGCGTCGTAAAACGGTGACATTTCACGCAGCTTTTGGATGATAGGCGGTACAACTTTTAGTGTGTAATCAATTTCTTCTTCGCTGGTGAACTTCGATAAAGAGAAGCGTACCGAGCCGTGAGCGTAAGAAAACGGTGTTTCCATGGCCATCAGCACATGTGAGGGCTCGAGGCTGCCGCTGGTGCATGCCGAGCCTGAGCTGGCAGCGATGCCGGCAGCGCTGAGATGCAGAAGAATTGCTTCCCCTTCGATGAATTCAAAGCCGAGATTGGTGGTATTCGGAAGCCGCCAGCGCGGGTTGCCATTGATGTGAGTGTGCCTGATTGCACTGATGAGACCTTCTTCTAGCTTGTCGCGCAGCTTTCTGACGCGGTTGTTCTCTTCGAAAATGTCGTTCATGGCTTCTTCACAAGCTTTGCCCAGGCCGATAATATAAGGAACGTTTTCTGTTCCGGCTCGTCTGCCGTTTTCCTGGTGACCACCGATCATGAAAGGGCTGATGCGGGTGCCTTTGCGAATGTAAAGAGCGCCTATGCCCTTTGGAGTATGGAGTTTGTGCCCTGAGAGAGAAAGCAGGTCGCAGGGGATTTTTTTGAGGTCAAGAGGGATTTTGCCGACGGCCTGAACAGCGTCGGTATGAAAGATAACGCCCGCTTCGCGGGCAATGGCACCGATTTCGTCGATCGGAAAAAGCGTGCCGGTTTCGTTGTTGGCAGCCATAACCGAAAGAAGTGCTGTGTCCGGTGTCAGGGAAGCTCGAAGCTCGTCGAGGTCCAGGTCGCCCTGTTTTGAAACTCCAAGCTCGGTGACCCTGTAACCTTTTTTCTTGGCCAGGAAGCGAAATACATTGAGAACAGCCGGGTGCTCGACTTTGGTGGTGACGATGTGTCTCTTTTCGCCGGAAGCTTCGAGAACCCCTCTGATGGCGTGGTTGTCTGCTTCGGTGCCGCAGGAGGTAAAAACAATTTCATCTGGCGAGGCGTTGAGAAGGGCAGCTACTCTTTCGCGGGCTTCTTTGAGGTGGGTGGCCACCTGCCCGCCGAAATTGTGCATCGAGCTGGGGTTGCCGTAAAGTTCACCGAAAAAAGGCATCATTGCTTCGCGGACACCGGGCGAAACCATGCAGGTAGCGTTGTTGTCGAGGTATACTTGTTTGTTTTCAGTCATCATTTCACCTCGATGATGGTGATTTTGGGGTCAACATCTTTGCGAAGTGTTTCCTGGACGATGTTGTGAAGCGTGGCTTTGGCGCCCGGGCAGCCGGCGCAGGCGCCGCGAAGCTTGACGTAAACATCGAGACCATCGACATCGACAAGCTCGATATCGCCGCCGTCATTGCGCAGGGCGGGGGCGATTTTATTTTCGATGGTGGCAGTGACCAGTTTGATTCGCTGCAGATTGGTCATTGCTGGTGGTTCTTTGGGTTCAGACGCTTTGCCGGTTTCTTCGGCCAGAATGCGCTTTATGTCGGGTATGCAGCCGCCACAACCGCCGCCGGCCTTGGTATAGTGGGTTATTTCTTCTACTGTTGTGAGTTTGTGCTCTCTGATCTGGTGGCGAATCTTTTCTTCGTCGACCCAGAAACATTTGCAGACCACTTCGGCTTCTTTGTGTTCTTCGACCTTTTCGCCTCTGAAGTTGGCGATAGCTGCTTCGAGTGCTTCTTTGCCCATGACCGAACAGTGCATTTTCTGTTCGGGGAGGCCGCCGAGGAAACGCGCGATATCGTCATTGGTTATTTTCATGGCATCTTCAAGTGACATGCCTTTTACCATTTCAGTGAGCGCAGAGGCGCTGGCTATGGCACTGGCGCAGCCGAAAGTCTGAAAGCGGGCGTCATCGATTTTGCCGGTTTCAGGGTTGATTTTAAGATATAGTTTCAGGGCGTCACCGCAGGCAAGAGAGCCAACTTCGCCGACACCGTTCGCGTTCTCTATTTTGCCGACGTTGCGTGGGTTGGAAAAGTGATCCATGACTGATTTTGTGTAATCCCACATAATTTGTTCACCTGTGTTGTTTTAAAGTAGTAATTTATGGTGCAGAGCCACCGCAAATTCACCATATAATATAATCATTTCTGTCGATAGTTCAATACTTAATGGATAAAAAAGTGCAAAAATTCACAAGGACGAGTTTAGGCGAAAATGGGCGATTTTAGAAAAAAAATCGGGTGGTGCTCGTGCAAAGCCTTTTATAATCACAAAATCAACGAGGCTTGACATCTGAATGAGGTACCGGTATAAATGTAGCACCTTGCAATCCAATCAAGAAAGAGAAGCTAATGGTAAATAGATCCTCAACCGGAAGAGCCGCGCCGATGTTTTTGTTGCTTGTGGCGATCTTCCTGCCGGTTATGGCGAGTGCCACGGCACATTTTTCAAGTCTCAGATCGGTGGGCATGCTGACTTCCCCCACTTTCAACAAGGTAGCAGTTAACGAAAATCCCGCCGAAAAAGTCAGTTTCTTCGGAACTCTTGGCCCGGATGCATCTGCGAAGGGTGCGGTCAAAACTTTCACGATCAAAATAGTGAGCCGCCAGAAGAGCAATTCGGGCAAAGCTTCACCTGGCACTGCTGAACTTTCCGAACCCGGAACCCGCAGCTTTTTAAGACCGGTTGCTGGTCGAGTAAGCTCGATGTTTGGGCGCAGAAAGCACCCTAAGAGTCATGTCTGGCATTTCCATTCAGGTGTCGACATTGTGGCACCGAAGGGAACTCCGATTGCGAGCAGCCAGGGTGGCAAGGTCACTTATGCCGGCTGGCGACGTGGCTACGGGCTTCTTGTTGTCGTCGATCATGGCAACAACCTCGAGACAGCTTATGCCCACTGTTCAAAAGTTACGGTTAAAGTCGGGCAATCGGTGAATGCTGGGCAGCGAATCGCCTACGTCGGCAATACTGGCGTTACTACCGGCTCGCATCTTCATTTTGAAGTGCGCCGCAATGGCAGTGTTCAAAATCCATTCCGATTTTTGAAAAAACTGTAAACCAGTAATTCTGTAAAAAGCACATCGCCCGCCAATCTGGCGGGCGATGTGCTTTTTATGGTGTTTTGACCGTTCTGTAAATCTTTGTCTTACATGGGAATCAGTAAACCGAAAGTGTTGCTTATGTTCTTATCACTTGCCGGTAGGCGGCAACTTGACCCATACCTGAAGCTTCGACTTTTCATCGATTCGCACAAGAACATAGTCTTTGTAGGTTTTTAAGCTGTTTTCCTGCATAATTAACTCACTTTTCAGTTAAACAAACAGTGACGTAACTTATAATATAATCAGCAAAAAATGTGCCAGTTGCGCATTAGAGTGTGGACAAAAAACCGTGGATTTGCGTTTTTTTGCTGTCAGGCCCGTATTGAAAAGCATTTTACATGATTGATGCCCTTGTTTGCTGCTCAAAATTGCTGGTCAAATCGTAACAAGCTGGTCAGATAATTGTCGGCATCTGTGTGCAAAAAATTAACTTCTGTTTAAAAAGTGAACAAAAAGTTGCGTTGCAGATACAGCGATGTGCGAAAACTAATCAAATCCCGGGAAATCAAGTTCTTCCGGCTGGTATTTCTCTGATTCGGGGCCGGGTTTCATAGTTTGCAGATACATCCAGACTGCGCCGCAGCTGCCGGCAATGCCCATCAATAACCAGAACAAGCCCAGGTCGAGACATTTGCTTCCGGCTACTTCAATCATGAACGAATATGGTTTCTTTTCAATAAATTCAAGTTCCTGGGCTTCGGCATAGGCCAGTGCCGAAACGCCCACCCGCTGCAGCGGTAATTCGGGGTGGGCCAGGGCGTCGAGTATGCTTTCTGAAGAGCTGGCAACTGAAGTTGGCAAAAGAAACAGGTGATACTGGGTTGATGTGATGCCTGGCGTGGAAGTCTTTCTGATCATTGTACCGCTGAACTCACGGCCAAGAGAGCGTGCCGCCGAAATGAGCAGGCCGCAGGAAAGCATCAGAAGCATCAGGGCAAATACTCTGGTTTTAATTTTTCCGGATCTTTTAAAATCTTGCTCCGACATAGGTGTCCCGGTGTTTTATTGTTGAAGACTGCAAGACAATCTGATTCTCAAAACACTTTAGCCTTTAAGCCCTAAAATTGCAAAAAAAATAAAATCTGCCAAAAAAAATATTGCCGTACCCTTACGGGTTGCTTGACTATGTGTTATAGTTACTCTGTAAGTCTAACTTTGGAGGGTGGTTTAATGAAAAAGTATATCATAGGGCTTCTCGCAGTTCTATTGTTAGCCTCAGCGCCAGTTATGGCTGGTTACCCCGGTCAGTCAGGTCAAACAGGTCAGTCGGGCCAACACGGTCAGTCTGGTCAGTATTCTGGCACTGTTGATCCGAATGATAAAGCTGTCGTCACCCTCCTCTGGATGGTCTACTCAGACCTGCAGATGTGCAGAAGCTCTCTCGAAAAATCCATCATGGATAACGTTTCGGCTATCGGCCATCTCAATAATGCTCAATCAGCCCTTAAAAAGAGCGAAATGGACCCCGCTTACTACACTCTTATCGGTGAAATCGATCAGAGAATCAGCAAAATCAAATTTTATCTCGTCATGAACGAAAGAAAAGCCGTTGTTGAACGACTTAACCAGCTGATGATGGTTATTCGCAACGTTCTTGGCGCTGGTAACGGCAATTTGCCCAACATGGGCGGCTATAGTGGTTATAACCCCGGCGCTAACAATGGCTTTACCAATCAGACTTTCGGTGGCCCGAACGGTTCCGGTTATGTGCCTGCCAAACCCGAAATCCCTGTTAACGGTGGCCAGGTCAACCCGATGCCGGTTCTTCCTTCTGGAGTCGTGCCGGTTAGATAAGTTAAACTTACAGAAATGGCGAACGGCGGTGTAAACCGCCGTTTTCTAATTTAGAAAGACTCTGATGCAAAAAATATTTTTTATTACAGGTTTTATGGCTGCCGGCAAAACCACTGCCGGCAAGCAGGCCGCTTCAATGCTTGGGTTGCCGTTTTATGACCTGGACAACCTGGTCGAGCGTGAAACAGGGCAGAAAATTGCCGAAATCTTCGCCGGGCCCGGTGAAGCTGAGTTCAGAAAACTCGAACATGAAGCTTTTGCAGAGTTGCTTCAAGCCGTAAGTCCACCGGCAATAGTCGCCGGTGGTGGAGGTTTGCCCACTTACGGCGCCAATCAGCAGCTGCTGAAAAAATGCTGGGTAATATTTCTCAATACTCCATGGCATGAAATAGTCGGCCGGATAGAAGCTGGATCTGCCCAAAGACCGCTTCTGCAAGGCCGCAATCTCGAGGAAATTCACGGTTTGTGGCAGGCAAGATGTGAGATTTATTTAAAATTCGCAGACTTTGTGATAGAAGATAGTATTCAGCTTTCGCAGCTGCTTGGCAGTCTAATGGCAGGTGAAATTCAATGAATCAGGATAACGAACGTATCAGTGGTCAGTTTTTGCGACTGGTCGAAATAATGAGAAAGTTGCGATCGCCGGAAGGCTGTTCCTGGGATCGAAAACAGACACTCGCAACCATGACCGAGCATCTCGCTGAAGAGTCTCGAGAAGTAATAGAAGCAATCGAAAGCGGCGACATGCTGCACGTTAAAGAAGAGCTGGGTGATCTATTGATGATCATTGTTTTCAGTGCTCAGATTGCGGCAGAAGCAGGAACCTTCGATATGGCCGATGTGGCCACCGGGATTTGTGAGAAACTGATTGGCCGGCACCCGCATGTTTTCGGAGAGCTCGACAACTCAGCTGATCCGGAAGCCGTCATTCAGATGTGGGGCGAAATAAAGAAAAAAGAGAAAGCAGACCGGAAACGCCTTTCAAACCGTATGAAAGAAGCTCTGGAGTTTCCTTCCGCTCTCGCCGGTGCTGAAAAAATACAACAGGAAGCCGCCAGAGTCGGCTTCGATTTTCCCGATGCCAGAGCGGCACTTGCAAAAATTAAAGAAGAAACGGCCGAAATAGAGGTCGCCCTGTCGCAAAGCAATGCGGATGAGCTTGAAGAAGAGATCGGCGATGTTCTGTTTTCAGTGCTGAACGTTTCAAGGCTGGCAAAGGTGAATGCTGAGCATTGCTTGCGACGTGCGGCCCGCAAGTTTGTCGATAGATTTACCCAGGTTGAAACCCTCGTCGAAAAAGACGGCGGTTTTGCCGGCAAAGATCTGGCAGAACTCGACCGCTACTGGGACAGAGTTAAACTCGAAAAATAACCCGGATCTCTGCAATGAAGCCTACTGACGCAGGTTTTCTTTGAGTCTTGTCAGCTGCTCTCGCCGGTGTGGATCGCTCTCGACTTCGAGGCCGAGGTCTATTTCCTGAAGGGCTCTTCGATAATTGCTGTTGCGGGCAAAAACTTCGGCAAGCACAAGCCTGGCTTCGCCATTGTTGGGATTTGCTTTCAAAGCTCCTTCGGCATCGCTCTGCGCCCGCATGAAGTCGCGGCTTTGCATGTGCAGCAAAGCTGAGAGAGAAAGACTCAGGCTGTTATTGGGGTTCACTTTCAGTGCCTGATTGATATAGCTGCGTGCATCAGGCAGATTCTCTTCTAAAAGCAGAACCTTGGCCATTGAATAATTGGGCTCGACCAGGTTGGGGTTGAGTCTGATCGCATTGGCAAAAAATATTTTGGCGGCATCCAGGTGACCGAGCTTTGCCAGTTCGAGGCCGGCTGTGTACTGCAGTCTGAGGTCGTTGGGGTTTTGCATCGCCTGTCTTTTGAGCTTGTCAGCGGGAGTATCGGTTTCCAGGCCGGGGGTTGAAACTACGCTCTCCAGCCTGGTGAGGGTTTCGAGCTGGCGTTGTTGCTGTAAACCGGCAACATATGAAGCGTAGCGGGCGTCCTGCATGGCCAGGATGTCGCATTCCCTGATTATGCGACGGCCGTCATCGGCGTAGTCTGTCGCTTTTATTGCATCGGAAAGGTGAGAGATCTGTTCTCTCGCGATTTTATAGTCGCCGTTGATATAGTTGATAAAGGCCGCAAGAAACCGTTTGTCAAGATCAGAACCGTTGGCTTTGACCATTCTTTCGACAGCATGAATGGTTCCTTTGTCGTCGCGACCAAGAAGCGTTCTGTCCATGGTGACGGCCGAACGATAGAATTTATAAGCAAGATCGAGGCGATTCTCTTTGCGGGCATCGATGGCTGCTTCGAAGAAAATATGAGGCAGCAGCGGGTTCAGTTTATGGTATTTTTCGAGATCTGCCAGAGCTTGCTCTATGTTTTTCTGGCGTTTAAGTATGTGATACGTGTAAAAGTAGGGTGTTGAATTGTCGGGTGCAAGTTCGATACAGCGGCGAAAATACTTCATGGCGTCGTTGAAGCGACCGCTTTCGTAATATAGAACCGCCAGCCAGAAATTATAATCGAAGTTGCCGGCATGGTATTTTTCGCCGAGCGCCACCAGATTTTCAAGCCCTCTCAGGCTTCCTGTGTTTTTGAGGAGTTTGATGAGGGCGACGACTCCTTCGGGTGAGTCTGGGTAGTTCTTTACCAGTTCGGTATTGTATTTGAAGGCAAGCCTTACATCGTTTTCATACGCCGTCGTTCGTGCCAGACCTTCATAGGTTGCGCGTCTCATTTTTGGGGGCAGTTCGGCTGCGAGCAGTTGCTCGTAAAGAATTCTGGCAACGTTGTTGCGGCCGGTGATTTCATACAGATACGCCAGGGAATAGGCGTTCTCCGGGACTTTTCTCATTTCGAGGGTTTTTTCGAATGCAAGAATTGCTGCGTCGAACATTTTTACGCCGGCAAGCGAGTAGGCAAGCATGCGTTGCAATTCGTAATCATCAGCATCGCGGTTCGGCAGGAGTATTGCGAGAGCTTTGTCGTAATCGCCTTTTTCGAATGGTTCTCTGGCCGCTGCCAGGGCTTCTTTGCTGTCGCCGGAAGACGGTTTTTCAGCCTCCGTGGGGCTTTTTTGCTGACCGGACTTGCCCCGCAAAGGCTTTTGTTTTTCTGCGAACGGGTTGAAAAGGGTAAAGCCAATGGCAAGGACGATTAACAAAAGAAAGACAGGCAATTTTATTCCATCCATGCAAAAACTATAGCATATATCTTCATTTCTGAACAATATGCAAACCATGGTTATGAAACTGTTAAAATTTGCCGATCAGAATGTAGGTCAGATCAGGTCCGGGGTTGCCTGCCGGAATCTGCATATATCAGGAGTCGCCAATGAAAGTGGAAATCAATATCAAAGATAAAGACATATTCGCAAAAGAAGCGGTCGATAATGACGTTCAGCTGTATGAAGGCATTGATGGTGCAGTTTCGTGCGATGTTGCGATTGATATTGGTCAGGTGCTTGCCGCAAACCAGGCCCTGTTGAAAAATATGGCCAGAAAAATGGAAATGATGGAAAGCAAGCTTTCAACCATGGAGCGTGTTTTCAACGAGCAGGCCGCAAGAATTGCGGCCGATCGTCAAACTGTTCTAATGCTGACCGGGCCTGTAAAAGAAGTGAAGGCCTGGGAGCCGCCCCGGCGCGAAAATGACACAGAGCATCTGCGCAAATTTTCTCTGATCGACAGGATCTTCAGGCCATGGAAAATGCGTCGGCAATAAAAATGGCTCGCAAAAACTCAAAAGCGCAACAAAAGAACTGAGTCTTGTTGACCAGTAAAACAACGCAGCTATGAGATTTTGCCTGTGTCGAAGGCCAGTTTCGGCGCCCCGACAGGAAAGTTAATTGTCGTCGTCGATAACTACGATATCTTTGACTTCCTCAATATTGAGGGTGCCTGCCTGAAAAGCCAGATAATGTTTGCAGGTGTCGCATTTTGAGTTGTTGTAGATTTCCCAGCAGTAGGCCATAGTGTGTTCGCTCCTTATGATGTCAGCCCTTGTAAATCAGGCTGCTTTTGCCCAGTGTATTTCTTCTTCGACGTCATTGCCGATGATCTCTTCTGCAAGCTCGTCGGCAATGTCGAACGCTTTTATCAGTTCGAGTCTGAAGGATGGGTCGAGCCAGAGCGCCCGATGCCACGACCTCAGTGCCTGAGCAATTTTGCCGGAAGTTGCCAGAGCGATACCCAGGTTATAATGAGCCTGCGCATTTTTTGGGTTTTCTTTGATCGCGTTCTGGTAAGCTATTGTGGCTTCAGTTGTTTTGCCTTCTGCCTCGAGCTTCAGTGCCTGATCAAAGAATTCCTGCCCCTTACTTTTTTTCTGGAAGATTTCTGATTCCATAATCAAATAAACTATCGACAAAATTCTGTGAAAAATTCACCGGCCGGGGTATTATATCACAAATTTTTTTCTTCTGCATCGATGTTCCGGCCCCAAAACTGCGGGTGACTTTGCCCGGGCCGCGAATAGAACGAGAATTGGAGGTCAGATGCTTATCGAATTCTGTGGAAAAAAGCCGGCAGTGCCGGGTTCCTGTTTCGTTGCCGCCAGCGCCGAACTTGTTGGTGAAATAACGCTGGGTGAGAACGTTAATATATGGTATGGCACAATCTTGCGGGGCGATATAAACAGCATTCATGTCGGTGACGACACCAATATTCAGGATGGATCGATCGTTCATGTCGACCGTGGCAGCGAAAAGCCCGGTTCAGGCACCGTAAAAATAGGCAGTAAAGTTACTATCGGTCATCGCGCTGTGATTCATGCCTGCGAGATTGGCGACAACTGCCTGATCGGCATGGGGGCGGTTGTTCTGTCTGGCGCCGTGATCGGTAGTGGAAGTGTTCTAGCCGCCGGAACCGTCGTCAGGGAAAATGAAGTGATTCCGCCCGGTTCTCTGGTGGCTGGAGTGCCAGGCAAAGTCAAGGGTGAAGTCGCCTTAGAATGGTCGCAAAGAATTATTGAGTCTGCCAAAAACTACGTTGCCCTCGGGCAGCGACATAAAAATTCTACGCAGGTTTTAAAATAATTGCCGTATCGGGGTAGGCGGGGCATGCAATAGCGCACGCCCCGCAACCTGAGCATTTTATCGGAGAGATGGACGGCGGGCCATCGCCCGTGATTGATATGGCGTTGTACCCGGATTCCTGACAACTGTTTAAACATGCCCGACAGTCAGAGCCTCCCGACCTGAGACAGGCCGCCGCTTTGCAGTTTGCGGTGGCAATTTTGCGCAGCTTTTCCGGGTTGGTGGTCGAAAGAGCCCCGGTTGGGCAGGAGGTTACACAGGGAAACTGTTCGCAAAACCTGCAAAACGCTTCACCGCAGCGAAGTGCCGGCGTTCCTCTGTCGAAGTCATTCACCATCATCACTGGTTTCAAGGCGAAAAATGGGCAAGATCTGATGCAATTGCCACACCGGGAGCACAGTTCGATAAATCTGTTTTCGTTACAAGCCCCTGGCGGCCTGATCAGGTCAGGAAATTTTTCTGCGAAACCGTCGAGTTCTTCCCCGAAAGCGGTGTCTATTCCTGCGAGCAGCTCACAAAAATAGCTTTTGAAGAAGCCTTTGCGGTCAAGTTTTGCGGCCATCAGAATCTGCGGTTGGTTACTGTCGGAGTCACTCAGGCGAAGTCGTCGTGGCTTTTTCGAGTCGCGCAGCCACTGCCGGCCAGTTGACGACGTTCCAGAAAGCTTCTACATAGCTGCCGCGCAAGTTTTGATATTTGAGATAATAGGCGTGTTCCCAGACGTCAAGGCCGAGTATCGGAGTGCCGCGTTTTTCGGCGATATCCATGAGCGGGTTGTCCTGGTTCGCAGTCGAGGTTATGAAAAGACTGCCGTCTCCTGCGACACAAAGCCAGGCCCAGCCGCTTCCGAATCTGGAAGTAGCAGCTTTTTTGAATTCTTCTTTGAAGTTTTCAAACGAGGTGAAGGCGGCGTTGATTTTTTCGCCAAGCTCCCCTGTCGGTGTGCCGCCACCATTCGGTGACATGGTGTTCCAGAAAAGATCGTGATTAAAATGCCCGCCGGCATTGTTTCTGACTGCGTCTGGCCATTTGCTTATTTCAGCAAAGTTGCCTTCGAGGCTGTTGTCGTTGAATCTGGTGCCGGCGATGGCTTTGTGCATATTGTCAAAATAGGCACGGTGATGTTTTGAGTAATGAATTTCCATGGTCTGAGCGTCTATGTACGGTTCAAGAGCATCGTAAGCATAGGGCAGGGCAGGGAAAACTGGAGTTTCGCCTGCTCCGCTTTCTGCCAGGACAATGAGTGAGCACATCATGAATGCAAAAGTTACGAGCAGTTTTAAACGCATGGCGTTGCCTCCGTTGATAAGAGAATTTTATTCTTTGCTCAATTAAAAATAACCATTTACGGGTGCTTTTTCAAATCATCTGAAAATTTAATTATGTACATTGTGCGAATGAATGCTTGAAACCGTGGTGATAAGAGTGAATGACGGAATGCCGGGGTACAAATAATATTTGTCCCTGAAATAATTATGGGATATTGAAAAACCCTCTGGAATGTGTTTTAGTAAGAGTTACCACACCGATACTCAAACACCCAAAGGGTTTTCAATGAAAAATATATCATCTCCACTTCTTCCTT
>Ga0116142_10005077_pt1 | contig 12076 bp, 8 predicted proteins | sample AD_UKC033_MetaG_FD_89785 | JGI IMG/M metagenome (GOLD analysis project Ga0116142, IMG submission 89785) | Active sludge microbial communities of municipal wastewater-treating anaerobic digesters from USA - AD_UKC033_MetaG | ecosystem: Engineered > Bioreactor > Anaerobic > Digestate | place: USA... | reverse complement strand
CCTCGAAGACCGCCTCGAGGTCGACTTGCGCGAGGCCGCCGGCTCGAGTTTCCATGACCTGCTCCGGTCCTGGCGCGCGGCGGAACAGCAGGAGACCTTCTTCGAGACCTTGCGAACCTGCGCCGTGCGCGACGCGGTGTTCGCGGCGCAGTTTCCCGGCGGAAGCTACGAATTCGAGGCGACATTTATCCCGTTGCCGGAACGGGGCGAAGTCGCCCGCGTGTTGGTGTGCATGCGTGATGTTACGCTCGGCGGCGCCCGCACGTAGGAGCGGGCTCGTGCGTCCGCGCGATACATTGCCGCGACCGGGCAAGAAAGGAGTTGTGATGCTTTATCGGATGCCACACTGTGCCATCCTGTTGGGAATTCTCCCGGCGATGCTGTGGACTGTGAGCGCTTGGGCCGAGTCGGCGCCCCATCGTATCGGGCGCTTTCCCCAGGAAATTGCGCATCATTACACTGCTGACAACGGCCTGCCCTCGGACGACGTGACGTGCGTGTGGATCGACGGCGGCGGCAGGGTGCTGGCCTTGGCGGGGGGGCAAGTCGTCGTATTCGACGGCGCGGCGTGGGTCGCCTTGGATGCGCCCACGGTGCCCCCGGCGCCGCAGCCGCGCGCCGCGACGTATCCCGGCAAGCCCACGGCCTACGCGACGCGCGAGGGACTGCTCCTCGAGGCGGCCACCGGCGCGCGGACGCCCCTCGATATTCACGACGGGCTGGGCCGCCGCTGGGCCGCGTCGGACGTGCGCGGCGTCGCCTATGACCCCGAAGGCCGCCTGTGGTTCGCCACGCTTGCCGGCGCGGGCCATCAAACAACGGAAGGTTGGAAATTCTTCACGGGTCAGGAGGGGCTTCCCTACAACGACTTTACCTGCGTCGTGGCCGTGCCGGACGGCGAGATGTGGTTCGGCACGACGAAGGGCGCCATACGTTACGACGGCAAGGAATGGGCCTATCGGCAGGGGCTGCGCTGGCTGCCCGACGACCACGTGCGCGACATCGCCGTGGACGGCGACGGGAACGTCTGGTTCGCGACGCCGCGCGGCATCGGCCGTATCGAGCGGCGCATGATGACCCTCGCGGAGAAGGCGGCGCACTACGAAGACGAAATGGACCTGATCCGCCGCACGCCCTTCGGGTACGTCTCGGAAGTCCACCTGAAAGCGCCCGGCGACAGAAGCGAAATCATCCGCAGCGACAGCGACAACGACGGTCTCTGGACCAGCATGTACGGCGCGGGCGAATGCTTCGCCTACGCGGCCACGGGCGACCCGAAGGCGAAAGACCGCGCGAAGCGCGCCTTCGAGGCGCTGCGCTTCTTGCAGAAGGTCACCCAGGGCGCGGAACACAGCCCGCCCCACGGCTACGTTGCGCGCACCATCCTGCCCACGGACGGCCCCGACCCGAACGTCGGGCGTATCGAGCGGGACCTCGAACATCGCGAGAAGAATGACTCGCTGTGGAAGATTTACGAGCCGCGCTGGCCCAAGAGCGCCGACGGCCAATGGTATTTCAAGACCGACACCAGTTCCGACGAACTGGACGGGCATTATTTCTTCTATCCGCTCTATTACGACCTCGTCGCCGACACGGAGGAGGAGAAGGATCGCGTCCGCGAGGTCGTGCGCGATCTTACCAACCATCTCGTCGAACACGGGTTCTATCTCGTCGACCATGACGGGACCCCGACACGCTGGGCCGTGTACGGGCCGGCCTCACTCAATAACGATCCCATGTGGTTCCCCGAGCGCGGCCTGAACTCATTGAGCATTCTCTCCTACCTCGCCGTCGCCTCGCACGTGACCGGCGACCCGAAATATGACGCGGCCGCGCGCGAACTCATCGACAAGCACGGGTACGCGCACAACCTCATGTTCCCGAAGCTCCAATTCGGCGTGGGTTCCGGCAACCAGTCGGACGACGAGATGGCCGTCATGAGTTACTACAGCCTTCTCAAGTGCACGAAGGACGAAAAACTCCGCGATCAGGCCCTCGCGTCATTCTACATGTATTGGATTCTTGAACAGCCAGAAATGAACCCCCTTTTCAATTTCGCCTACGCCGCCCACGGCATCGGCGCGAAGGTCACCGACCCCTACGGCACGTACGGGATTGCGCCATGGCGGGGCTGGATCGAGGACACCGTCGCGACGCTCAAGGGGTTTTCGCTCGACCGCTGCAACTGGGGCCATCTCAACAGCCACCGCATTGACATCGTGCGTCTGCCCCGGCAACAGGCCTCCGAGCCCACGGTGCCCATGCGCCGCGACCGCGGCCATCGCGTCAACGGCAAGGTCCTCCCCGTCGAGAACCGCCACTTCGGCCACTGGAACACCGACCCCTGGCAACTCGATTACGGCGGCGACGGCCGCGAACTGGCAAATGGAACGGTCTTCCTCTTGCCCTACTACATGGGGCTTTATCACGGGTTTATCGAGGAAATCCCCGAAGCCCCGGAGTGACCATGTCGGAATTCCGGCGGGTTCATCGGTCTATTACGCCCAGTCCTGCTCGATTTCCTCGAGGGTTCTGCCTTCGGTCCTTGGCACGAAGCGCCATACGAAGAAGAAGCACAGGACGCACATGACGGCGTAGAGGAAGAAGCTGTTGCCGGAGAAGGTTTCGAGCAGCCAGGGAAAGGTCTGCGATACGCCGTAGCACGCGATCCACAGGCAGACCGTGGCGACGGACATGGCCGTGCCCCGCACGCGGGTCGGGAAGATTTCCGATAGCACCACCCACACCACCGGCCCCATCGCGACGGCGAACGACGCCACGTAGGCCAATACGAGCAGTAACACGAGCAACCCCTCGAATCGGTCAAGCTGGTACGCGAGGCCCAGCGCGGCCAGCGACGCGCCCATGCCGGCGGACGCCACGAGCAACAACCGTTTCCGGCCCACGCGATCGACCACCCAGATGGCGACGAGCGTGAACAGGACGTTCACGACGCCGACAATCACGGTTTCGTAGATTGCGGTGTCGGCGGCGCGCCCGACGCTCTTGAAAATCTCGGGCGCGTAATACAGCACGACGTTGATGCCCGTTACTTGTTGCAGCACGGCGAGGGTGATCCCGACGAACATGGCCATGCGCATGCCCGGTCTGAGCAGTTGCAGCACCGAGCGGTCTTCGTGGGCTATGGCGTCGCCGATCTCGGCCATGTCCGCCCGCGCCTGATCCGCGCCGTTGATGCGGGCGAGGGTGGCGAAGGCCGCGACGTTCCGGCCGTTCTTGACGAGCCAGCGCGGGCTCTCGGGCACGGCGAAGAGCAGCACGAAGAACAACAGCGCGGGGATCGTCTCGGAGGCGAACATCCAGCGCCAGCCCGAGGCGACGTTCCACGCTTCGCCGCCGATGTGCATGCCGAACCGCGCGATCAGGGCATTCACGAAGTAGACGACCAGCATGCCGCCGACGATGGTCAGTTGATTCAGGGATACGAGGCGGCCCCGGATGCGCGCGGGCGCGACTTCGGCAATGTACAGCGGCGACAGCATGGACGCCGCGCCGACGCCGAGTCCGCCCAATATCCGCGCAATCGCGAATTGCGTCACCGACTCGGGAATCGCGGACAGGACGGCGGACACCGAAAACAGGACGGCGGAGAGTATGAGCACCTTCTTGCGGCCCAGCCAGTCGCTCAGGACGCCCGCGAAGCACGCCCCGACAATGCAGCCGGTCAACGCGCTGGACGCCGCCCAGCCGCGCATGTGCGCATCGAGCCCGAAGTAGTCGCTCAGGTAGCCGATGGCCCCCGAGATCACCGCCGTGTCGTAGCCGAAGAGCAGCCCGCCCAACGCCGCCACGGAAGCGAGCACGAAGGCATAACCGGCGCCGCCCTCCGAGTCCTGTCTTGACATGGTTCCCACGCTTTCCCATAGGCCGATCCGGCCGTGGCGATGCGCCAGAGTCTTCCCCCCGGCGAAAGCCGCGGAGAGGCAAAGGCGACCGCTATCTAACAGGAACGGCGACGTGCGATGCAAGCGGATCGCGCGCGCCGCCGTTTGGGGGCGCTGTGCGGGGCCTGCTATATTGCGGGAAGCGTTGATGCCTTGAAGAAGCGATACGGGGAGAACCACGATCATGACTTCGCGGGAGCGTGTGAACACCGCCTTGAATCATGCCGAGCCGGACCGGACGCCGCTGGACCGGGGCGCGTCGGCGGTCACCGGCATGCATGTCAGTTCGGTTTATCTTTTGCGGCAGGCCCTCGGGCTGGACGCGCCGGGGACGCCCGTGAAGGTGGTCGAGCCGTATCAGATGCTCGGCGAGATTGCGCCGGACCTGATCGACGCATTGGGCGTGGACGTGGTGGGTTTGGGCGGATCGCGCACGTTGTTCGGTTTCAGAAACGAGGGATGGAAGGAATGGCGGCTCTTCGACAACACGCCCGTGCTCGTGCCGGAGGCGTTCAACACGATGCCCGAGGCGAACGGCGATATCCTGATGTACCCGGGGGGCGACGCCACCGCCGCGCCGAGCGGCCGCATGCCGAAGGACGGCTTCTATTTCGACACGATTATCCGGCAGGACCCGATCGACGAAGCGGCGCTTGACGTCGAGGACAACTTGCAGGAGTTCACGCCCATCAGCGACAGCGAACTCGACTGGTATCGCGCGGAGGCGCAGCGGCTCGCGGGAACGGACAAGGCGGTGCTGGCCTCGTTCGGCGGCGCGGCCTTCGGCGACATCGCCCTCGTGCCGGGACAATGGTTGAGGCGACCGCGCGGCATACGCGACATCGCGGAGTGGTACACGAGCACGCTCTGCCGCCGCGACTACGTCTACGAGGTTTTCTCGCGGCAATGCGACATGGCCTTGGCCAACTGGGAGAAGATTCACGCTATCGTGGGCGACCTCGTGACGGCGGTGTTCGTGACGGGGACGGATTTCGGCGCGCAGCACGGCCCGTTCATCGGCCTGGACGTGTATCGGGACCTCTACAAGCCGTTTCACCGGCGGGTGAACGACTGGATACACAGGAACACGGGCTGGAAATCGTTCATCCACTCGTGCGGCAGCGTGCGGGTCTTTCTGGAGGATTTCATCGACGCCGGGTTCGACATCCTGAACCCGGTCCAGTGCTCGGCGCGGGACATGGAAGCGCGGGAACTGAAGGAGGGCTACGGAGACCGGCTGGTGTTCTGGGGCGGGGGCGTGGACACGCAGCACACGCTGCCGTTCGGGACGCCGGAGGAGGTGGCGGCGCAGGTGCGGGAACGGGTGCGGATTTTCGGGCGGGGCGGCGGCTTCATATTCAACACGATCCACAACGTGCAAGCGCGGGTGCCCCGCGAGAACCTGCTGGCGTTGTATAGGACGCTGCTTGAGTTGGCGGGAAACACGTAGCGCGCGCGACAAGGCGGACAGGACAACCGCGCACGCGGGGCGCGCGACTTCGGAACCGTGAATCACGCCGCGAACGGGGGCGTCACTGGGCCATCATCTTGCGGCAGTAGGCGGCCATGCGATCGCGGTGATCGTCGTCCCGTGAGGCGACATTCGGCTGATCAATGACTGGGGCGTTCTCGTCGAGGTAGGTAGGGGGCAGATCGTCGAAACTGCGCCATGCTTCGATGGCCCGTGTGAGCGCCTGAATCTCGTCCCGGCAGGCGGGATCGTCGTACCGATCATGGACCTCGGCGGGATCATGCTCGATATCGAAGAAGAGCGATTTGCCGTGTTTCCGTGACAGGAGCAGTTTGCGTGTTCCTGTTCGCGCCATGGCATGGGTGCCGCCGGCGCTCTCGGCAAACACGTGGTCACGTCCGATGTCCTCGGCGGCGAGGTCGATCCCGCGCATGCCGTCGGGCACCGCGCAGGACGCCTGTCGGAGGATGGTCGGCGCGACATCGATATTCGACACCATGGCCTGCGAGACGCGGCCGCCGAACTTGCCGGCGGGGTACTTGATAATGAGCGGGACTTTCACGAGCGGGTCGTACATGTAGTTGCCTTTCAAAAGCATGTGATGGCAGCCCAGGTACTCTCCGTGATCGCTTGTGTAGATGATCATTGTGTTGTCATACAAGCCCTTGCGCCGCAAGACCTCGATCATGCGGCCCACCTGGTGGTCGATCTGCTCGATGCTTGCGTAGTAATACGCCATTACCCGCTGGAGTGCGGCGACCGTGAGACTCTCGTGCGGGAAGTAGCCGCGGTGCAGTTCGAGGTCGTGAGGCAGGCAGGCGTCCGTCCAGCCCGGCAGCAGCGACAGCGCGTCGGGCTCATATCTCTCGGCCCACGACGCGGGGGGGTCAAACGGGTGGTGCGGCTTGATGAAGCCGACCATGAGGAGTTGGCCGGACGTTCCCCAGCCCTCGATGGTCTCGACCGCGTGATCGCCGATCCACTGGGTCGAGTAGAAGGCGTCCGGGAGGTTGGTCGGCAGCGCGCCGAAGGTTTGCCAGTACTCGGGCCGCGCGCGGTCCCGGTACTCCTTGCGTTGATCCTCAAGATCGTTCCTGTCGACGAGCCCGGCGTCCCGTAGCGCCCGGTGATAGTCGTCGTCCCAGCGTCCCGGCCCGTCCTGCTCTGACAGTATCATCTCCTCGAAACCCACATCGAGATAGGTGGGGGTGAAGTGCATCTTCCCCACGGCCTTGGTTGGATACCCGGCGTGTTTCAGCACGGAAGGAAAGGTCTCGGTCCCCGGGAACAAGGTGCAGTGGTTTGTCCAGCCGCGATGCTCGTGAACGTAGCGCCCGGACAGGAGCGAGTAGCGCGACGGCGTGCAGACGGGGTATGGGCAGAAGCTGTTCTCGAAGCGCACGCCGTCGGTGGCTATCGCGTCGAGGTGGGGCGTGCGAATCTCGTTGTTGCTGTAAGCGCCGAGGCACTCGATCCGATGCTGGTCCCCGTGGATTAGCAGCACGTTTGGCCGCGCCGCCGTGCGTGCGGATGCGGTTGCAGCGTCGTCCTGTGCGCGGGCGCACACCGACGCCCCGGCGAGTGTGGCCGCCGCCGAGCCCAGGAAACCGCGTCGGTCTATTCTGTCCGCCATGGGATGCCTCCTCTCCGCCAGTATACCTAGCAAGCAGCCGCGCTGCGATTCGCACGTTTCGACATGCATCGCCGGATATGGCCTGATAGAATAGCGCTTGGGGCTTGGTGACTGTGGTTCCCGCGACATCGGCCCAATAACGGAGTACTTTCGCCCATGAACTTGCCCTTTTCCGACCATGACCACCCCGAGACCGCGTTCGCGTTGGCGGCGGTGCGCGCGGCGGCCCGGTTGACGACGCGCGTGCGCGCGGAGATGCCGCACGCGAAGATCACGAAGACCGACTTGAGTCCGGTGACGGTGGCGGACTTCGCGGTGCAGGCGTATATCGCGCGTGCGCTGGCCGAGGCGTTTCCCGGGGACGCGCTGGTGGGGGAGGAGCGCGCGGCGGCCCTCGAAGCGGACGACGGCGCGGCGATGCGGGCGCTCGTGGCCGAGTTCGTGCGGGAGGAAGCGCCGGATGCCACTGAGGCGCGGGTCTGCGCCTGGATCGAGCGGGGCGCGGGCGCGGCGGAGGGGCGGTTCTGGGTCCTGGACCCCGTGGACGGGACGAAGGGCTACCTGCGCGGCGGGCAATATGCCATTGCCTTCGCGCTCATCGAGGACGGCGTCGTGCAATTGGGCGTGCTTGGCTGCCCCGGTCTGGATGCGCAGTGTCGTCCGGCGGAGAACGGACCGGGCGCGTTGCTCGTGGCTCGGCGCGGCGGGGGCGCATGGTGTGGTCCCCTCGCGGATGGTCCCGGCGAATTCGTGCAATTGCACGCGTCGGACTGTGCGGACGCGCGGCGGGCGCGTCTCTTGCGGTCTTTCGAGGCAAGCCACACGAATGAAGGGCAGATTGAGGCCATCGCCGCGCGACTCGGGCTTGCCGCGCCGCCCGTGTTGATGGACAGCCAGGCGAAATATGCCGTGCTGGCCGCGGGCGGCGGCGAGTTGATGCTGCGCCTCCTGTCGCCGAAACAGCCCGACTACAAGGAACGCATCTGGGACCAGGCGGCGGGGAGCATCGTGGTCGAGGCGGCGGGGGGACGGGTCACGGATCTGTGCGGTCATCCGTTCGATTTCAGCGCGGGCCGGTTGCTGGAACGGAACACCGGCGTATTCGCGTCGAACGGACCGCTGCACGACGCGGGGCTCGAAGCGATTGCGGCTCTGGGGACTGGCACAAGCGACCCCGCGCTTCGCGGGGGAGACGTGCCTGTCCTCCCAAGTTAGCCCCAGTCCCCCCAAGTTTGGGGCCGCTTGCGCGGCAAGCGGGTTGCCTGCTAGTATCCGGGAGGCCGGTAAGTATGCCGGGAGTGTCCCCGCGCGCGGAGAGGCGCGGACCACGGGCGGGACGCCCGTGCCACGAAGAGAGGGTACAACATGTCCAGGCGATGGTGTGTGGCCGCAACGGCGTGCGCTTTCTTGGCGTTGGTCGCGGCGGATGCCCAGGCGCAGTGGCGCTGGACGCCGCAGACGGGCCGTTTTGTAAACATCAAGAATCTGCCGAAGGAAACGCCGGAGATTCAGGTCGAATATGCCCGGGGCTTGTATATGAACGGGCGCTATAAGGAGGCGTACCGGGAGACGGAGAAGTTCGAGCAGTTCTACAGTGACACGGAATACGCGGACGACAACCAGTTCCTCCGCGGCGAAATCCGGCTGGCCCAGGGCAAGCACCTCGCCGCCGCGCGCGAGTTCCAGCAGGTCATCGCGAATTATCCGGACAGCGACCTTTTTGACGCCGTGATCGCGAAGCAGTACGAGATTGGCGACGGGCTCTACGACCTGGGCACGAAGCGGGCGTTGCGGTGGTGGCCGATGTTCCGGCATCGCCCGCTCAAGCGGGCGGCCGAGGTGTATGGGATGGTCATCCGCAATCAGCCGTTCACGACGGCGGCGGCCGAGGCGCAGTACAAGGTGGGCCTGTGCCACTTCGCGCGCAAGGCGTACCTGGAGGCGGCCTACGAGTACCGGCGCGTGATCGAGGATTACGCCGGGTCCGAGTGGGTGGACGAGGCCGGCGAAGGGCTGGCCTTGTGCTACTACCGCATGTCCCTCCCGCCGGAATACGATCAGGCCCCGAGCGAGTTGGCCATCAACGCCATCGACGATTTCAAGGCCCGTTTCCCCGAGGATGCGCGGGTGGCGGACCTCGACGGGAAACGCGTCGAGATGCGGGAAAACATCGCGATGCAGCGGCTGGTTACGGCGCGGTTCTACGAGCGGCGCCGCGAGTTTCCGGCGGCGCGGTTATGCTATGAGGTGGTCGTCGAGCAGTTTCCCGAAACCGAAGCGGCCAAGGGCGCGCAGAGGTGGATCGACGAACACCCTGGCGTCGAGAGTCCGTTCAGCAAGGGCATCGGTCGCGAAAGCCGGGACTAGGGCGTGATATCCGGAATGCGATATGCGGTGTCAAGCGCGTTACTGTGCGCGCTGCTCGCAGGCTGCGGCTACACGACGGAGAGCACCCTCCCGACAAAGTACCAGACGGTCTTTGTCTCGACATTCAAGGACATGAGCCCCCAATACGACTTGCAGGCCCCGCTCACGAACGCGCTTGTGCGCAAGTTCATCACCGACGGGCGGCTCCAGGTGGCGAAGCGGGACGATGCGGACCTCGTGCTTGAGGGCGCCATCCTCGACTATCGCATGAAGGGCCTGACCTTCGACCAGGCGGACGATGTGACCCAGTTTGTGGTCGTCGTCGCGGCGGCGGCGCGTTTAACCGACGCCGAATCCGGCGAAGTCCTCTGGGAAGACCCCCTCATGGCCGGGGAAACGACGTATTACACCCGCGCGGCGGGGCAGTCTTCCGACCGGCTGCGCGGCAACGCCGAGGTCTTTCTGCCGACCGTGCGGTCCTTTTCGACCGAAGAGGAGAACCGGGCGGCGGCGGAGGCGCTCGAACAACTAGCCTCCGACATCTTCTACCGCACGGTGGAGCCGTGGTGAGGGCGTGCAGGTTCAGGAATTCCTAGACCGCTTCAATCCGGGGCGCGTGCCCCCGGTCGTCTTGTTGTGTCCGGGAACCGCGGGGAAGAGCAAGAACGTCACCTTCGAGCCCGTAAGAGCCCAGCAAGCGGCCGATCGCATCGTCGAGGCCTTCATCGACCCTTCCCTCCGCGACCTCGCCTATGCCTTGTACTACGGAGACGAAGCGGACCCCGCCGGCGTGGTTCTCGAAGCGCAGACGCTCCCGTTCCTCGCCGACCGGCGCGTCGTCGAGGTCCGCAACGCCGATGTCTACGAAACCGAAACGCGCGGGAAGGCGATCCACGCCTATCTCGCGTCGCCCAACGAGACGACCGTGCTAATCCTCGTTGCGTCGCGCATCGACCGGCGACTCAAGTTCTTCAAGGCGTGCCAGAAGGCGGGCGAGATCATCGAGTGCCCCGAGTTGTCCGAGAGGGAAGTGCATGCGTGGGTGGGCGAGAGAATGGACACGCTCGGCAAGCGCATCGACGGCGATGCGGTCAGCGAACTGGTGCGCCGGGCCGGAACGCGCCTCGGCGACGTGAACAACGCCATCCAGGTCGTGGCGGACTACGTGGGCGGCAAGGGGCGCGTGACGCAGGAGGACGTCGCGGGGGCGTGCGCCGACGTGGCCGAGGAGGAGATTTGGGCGCTCACGGATGCCATCGCCGCGTCGGAAGTGGGCAAGGCCGTGACGGCGCTGCGGAAGCTGCTCGCGTTTGGGAAAGCGCCCGACGAAATCATGGGGACGATTAACTGGCTGGTGAAAATGACCTACGGGGTTCTTGTCCCCGAGAGCGGCCAGAAAGTCCATGCTTTCGTGGCGGACAAAGTGAGGAAACTCGGCGACAAGTTCGGGCGCGCCAAGACGCAAGACGCCTTCAAACTTTGCACCAGCACCCATTTCATGATGCGCAGTACAGGCGTCGACCCCGAACTCGCCCTCGAATTGCTCGTCATCAAGCTCGCCGCGCCGCGCAAGGCCCCCCAGCCCAAGCGCGGCGCCGTCTTCAGGGGGCAGTGTTGAGCGTGTATTCAATGATGACGCCGCGGACTTCTACCTTTCCACCCCCCCAGTCACTTGAGTATGCTGAGCAAGTAAGACTAGTTGCTTCATTGTTTACAGTCCTTCTTGGGATAGCAACCGTCTTGGCGCCTACTCCGGAAATTCCGGAACTGTCAACTTCAGCCCAAGTGGAGAAATTACCGTCGAGTGGATAATAACGGGCGAAATTTACAGTCACATCCTCCGTGTGTGTCGGATCTTTATCAAAATACACGGTGAACGAATCGACAATGGCGCCGTCCGGCAGATTCACCGGCGCGATCATTTTCCCGAAGCCGCTCGAAGTAACACAAAAACCACCGTTACCACCTTGCGAGCTATACTCCGTCGAACTCATATTGGGCTGCCATGCTGCGCGATCAATTGAGTAGAAAAAAGTGTACGGACCATGTGTATGCGAACTTGCGGCAAACGCGCTCGCCTGCTGGCCGTCCAGCGTGTCCGCATCAATGCCGCTTCCTGCACCGTCGTTGGCCAGTATGTGGGGGATGATCTCGCTGTCCAGCGCAAAATCAGTGGCCTGCTGGCCGTCCAGCGTGTCCGCGTCGAGCCCGCTGCCCGGTCCGTCGCTCGCAAGCACGGTCGGCAGGATCTCGCTGTCCCGCGCGATGGCCGCGTCGATGTAGGCTTGGGCGATGGTTCCCGCGCGGATGGCCTCGCCATAAATGAAGGCCGCGCTCGTAAGCGTGATATTCTGCGGAATCAGGAACGGCGGAAAGACGCCGCTTTCGATGTCGATCGCGTCGTGCGTGTGGGATGCGTTCGCCAAGTCCGCCTTGTGCGCGCCGTCCAGAGTGTCCGCGTTGCCGCTCTGCAGCGCATAAGCCACGGAAGCGACGCGCCGGCGCGGCGCGAGGTCTTCCCCGTTCACGTTCACGTTCAGCCAGACGCTGTTGCCGCTGAACACCGTGGCGGGAACCAGCAGCGCCGGATCGTCGCCAATCATGGTGCTATAGACCCCGTCCGCGTCCGGCGTGACCGTGTCGGCGTCGGAGAAACCGCTGCCGAGTTGTGTGCCGCCCGACTCGCTGCTCCAGAAGGTG
>Ga0116142_10005075_pt1 | contig 12078 bp, 11 predicted proteins | sample AD_UKC033_MetaG_FD_89785 | JGI IMG/M metagenome (GOLD analysis project Ga0116142, IMG submission 89785) | Active sludge microbial communities of municipal wastewater-treating anaerobic digesters from USA - AD_UKC033_MetaG | ecosystem: Engineered > Bioreactor > Anaerobic > Digestate | place: USA... | reverse complement strand
GATCAAGTAATCCGCGCGTTCGTCAGGCGGTGGGCTCTTCCCCCTCGGCTTTCACCGGTTCCGGCTCCTCGTCCCCCTCGCCGTTGGGAAGGGCCAGGATCGCCCCCGCCTCGGCGGCCGGCAGCGCCTCCACTCGCCGGAGCTTTCGTTCGATGGCCCGGCTCCGGGTCTTGGCCGACTCGATGACATCGCCGGCGTCCATGATCTTCTTGTGAACCTTCTCAATCACGTCGCCGAATTTCCCGAACTCCGTCTTGACCGCCCCCAGCAGCGTCTGGATCTCGGCCGACCGCTTCTCGATGGCCAGCGTCTGGAAGCCCATCTGAAAGGTGTTGAGGAGGGCGACCAGGGTCGTCGGCCCGGCCACGATGACCCGGAATTCGCGCTGGAGGATGTCGGTCAAGCCGGGGCGCCGGAGCACCTCGGCGTAGAGGCCCTCCGTCGGCAGGAACATCACCCCGAAATCGGTCGTGCGGGGCGGGTCGAGGTACTTGTCCCGGATTTTTTTCGCCTCGGCCTTGATCTGGGCCTCGAGCTTGCGGCTGGAATCCTCGACGGCTTCCACGTCCGCCCGCTCGGAGGCGTCGACCAGGCGCTCGTATTCCTCCTTGGGGAACTTGGCGTCGATCGGAAGCAGGAGGGGATTGTCGGGATCGTCGCTCCGGCCGGGGAACTTGATGACGAACTCGACGGCCTCGTCGCTTCCGGCTTTGGGTTTGACGTTCCGCTCGTACTGGTCGGCCGTCAGGAACTGCTCGAGAAGGTTGCCGAGCTGGATTTCCCCCCACACGCCGCGGGTCTTGACGTTGGTCAGGACTTTCTTCAAATCGCCGACGCCGCTGGCCAGGGTCTGCATCTCCCCCAGGCCCTTGTTGACCTGGTCCAGGCGGTCGCTGACGAACTTGAAGGATTCGCCCAGGCGCTTCTCCAGCGTCGTCTGGAGCTTCTCGTCCACCGTTTTGCGCATTTCCTCCAGGCGGGCGTCGTTGTTGGCTTGGATCCGGTCGAGCTTCTTTTCGACGGCGTCCCGGAGGGCGTCGGCTTTTTTCTCGCTCGCCTCGGTCAGCTTGCCCAGGCGGTCGCCGAAGGCCTCCATCTGGGCTTGCTGGAACTTGGTCAAGCCGGAGACCTGGCCGAAGACGGAATCGGAGACGTTCTTGAGCGACGTCCCGATCTCCTGGCGGAGAGTGGAGAGATGCCGGCTCGATTCCTCCCGGTTGCGGACGAACTCGTCGCGCAGCTCCCGCTCGCCCCGCTCCTGCCCCCTCTCGAGCGCGTCGAGCCTCGCCTGGAGGAGCGAAAGATCGGCGCCCGCCCGGGGACGTTTAAAGAAAACGAGGAGAAGAACGACGGCGATGAACGCCAGGACGGCCGTGACGAGGCCGATGATCTGGAACAAGGACATGGCTCAACCTCCGCTGACATTCAGATAACAGAACGACCGGGTGAAGTCAAACCGGCGGATCCTTGTGTCAAGGCAAGGTGAACATGCCCGGTTTAGCCTAAGGGTCCGATCCTTTTGAGATCGGTTTTGTCGTGAAGAGAGGGCTCATGGCGGCGCCGGGGGGGGTCGGGCGGAGGGATGGACACCGGCTTTGACGTTTGAAAACAGCCGGAGCGGCTTTGGGGGAGGTTTTTCGGCCGGCTCTTGAGTGATGTCCCGGACAACGGACCGCCGGACCCGCCTTTGAGGAAAGCGGCCGGCCGCCGCTTCGTGTTTTTTCGGCCCGTCCTATTCGCCGATGTGAATCTGGTGCTTCACCTTGTCGAAGACATCCAGCACCCGATCGAGCTGGGCGTCGGTGTGGGTGGCCATGTAACTGGTCCGGAGACAGGAAAACTCCGGCGTGACCGCCGGCGGCAGGGCGACATTGGCGTAGATGCCCTCGTCGAAGAAGACCTTCCAAGCCTTGAGGGCCTTGAACTGGTCGCCGATGACGATGGGGATGATGGGCGTTTCGCTCGGGCCGATGTTGTAGCCCATCGCCCGCAGCTCGGTCCGCATCCGCTTCCCGTTGGCTTCCAGGCGGGCGACCCGGTCGGGCTCCTCCCGGAGGACGTCGAGGCAGGCCAGGACGGCGGCCACGTTGGCCGGCGGCAGGCTGGCGCTGAAAATGAACGGCCGGGAGAACATCTGGATCCAGGCCACGGCTTCCTTCGGGCCGGCGATGAATCCGCCGACGGAAGCGAAGGACTTGCTGAACGTTCCCATGACCAGGTCGACGTCCTTTTCCATCCCGAAATGGGCTCCCGTCCCCCGTCCGTTGCCGAGGACGCCCAGGGCGTGGGCGTCGTCGCAGAAGAGGCGGGCGCCGTGGGCCTTGCAGACGCGGACGATCTCGGGCAGGGGGGCGATGTCGCCGCCCATGCTGTACACGCCGTCGATGATGACGAGCTTGCCCGGCTCGGGCGGAAGGGTTTTCAAGATCTTGTCGAGGTCGGCGGCGTCGTTATGCTTGAAATAGCGGATGTGGACGCCTTTCTGGACCTTGGCCATCCGGACTCCGTCGACGATGCTGGCATGGACGTCCTTGTCGGTGATGATGATATCGTCGTGGTCCATGATCGCCGGGATGGACCCCAGGTTGACCTGGAAGCCCGTGCTGTAGACCAGGGCGGCCTCCTGACCGACGTAATCGGCCAGCTTTTCCTCGAGCTCGATGTGCATGTGGAGCGTGCCGTTGAGAAACCGGGACCCGGTGCAGCTCGTGCCGTACTTGCGGACGGCCTCGGCCGCGGCTTCCTTGACCTTCGGATGAACCGTCAGGCCGAGGTAGTTGTTGGAGCCGATCATGATGTAGTGCTTGCCGTCGATGATCGCTTCCGGCCCCTCGGCCTGGTCGATCGGAATGAAAAAGGGAAAGAGCCCGGCGGCCATGGCCGCCCGCGGCGTCATCGGATACCCGTATTTGGGGGCGCTTTCCGGGTTGGAGTAGAAGTCCCGGCATTTTTCGAAAAGATCCATGTCGTCCTCTCTCTTTCTCTATTTCCTATCGAGCCAAGAACAAGATGTGATGGAGCTTCTGCTTAAAACGAGTAGGATTTATAAACTATATGGCCGGACTTGTCAATTTTCGCCGCTTTTCCGGTGGATTTTTCAGGCTTCCCAGGGCAGCCCCGGCTTCCCGAAATGACCGTAGTTGGTGGTCCGGCCGTAAATCGGACGCAGAAGGTCGAGCCGCTCGATGATGGCCGCCGGGCGGAAATCGAAATTTTTCCTCACGAATGCGGCGGCCGCGGCGTTGTCGCCCGTGCCGAACGTCTCGACGAACACGGAAAGCGGCTTGGCCTCGCCGATGGCATAGGAAACCTGGATTTCCGCCTTCCGGGCCAGCCCCTGCTTGACGACCTGGCGGGCGATGAACCGGCAGAAATAAGCCGCCGAGCGGTCCACCTTGCTGGGATCCTTGCCGCTGAAGGCCCCTCCGCCGTGGCGGGCGGCGCCGCCGTACGTGTCGCAGATGATCTTGCGCCCCGTGACGCCGCAATCGGCCGAGGGGCCGCCCAGGACGAAGCTGCCCGTCGGATTGACGAAGAGGCTGATTTTCTCGTTCCACCAGGAATTCAGAACCCGGGGGCCGAGCCGTTCGGCGACATAAGCCCGAATCCCGTCCCGGCTCATTTCGGCCCGGTGCTGGGCCGAGACCAGGACGGTCGTGACGGCCGCCGGCCGGCCGTCTTCGTAGCGGACCGTGACCTGGGTTTTCCCGTCGGGACGCAGCCACGGCTCGCGGCCGCTTTTACGGTCCTCGGCCATCCCCTCGGCCAGGCGATGGGCCAGGAGGATGGGAAGCGGCATCATCTCCGGGGTTTCGTCGGTCGCGTACCCGAACATGATGCCCTGATCGCCGGCGCCCTGCTCGGCGGCATTGACGCCTTGGGCGATTTCCCCGGACTGGCGGCTCAACAAGGAGCGGACGGCGACGGACTCGGCGGAAAAGGGCTCGGACGCGTCCGTGTAGCCGATCCGGGTGATCGTCTCCCGGGTGATTTTCTCGTAATCCGGATCGGCCGCCGTGGTGATTTCCCCGGCCAGGACGACTTGGCCGTCCTTGCACAGGACCTCGCAGGCCACGCGGCTGCGCTTGTCCCCCGCCAGGCAGGCGTCCAGGATGCCGTCGGCGATGGCATCGCAGACCTTGTCCGGATGTCCCTCGCAGATGGATTCCGAAGTGAACTCGTACATCGACATGATGCGTCTCCTTTCGCGCTTACGAGCGCAAACGTCATACGCATCAGGAGGGGTGAATTCGCCCGCGGCGGAAAACCGCGGTGAGAGACTTTGATTTTGGAAGCCGCCTTCCACACATCCTCGCCGCCGCGGGGCGGCGAGTAAGCACCTTGGTGTCTCTCCAAACCAGGTTGCCGCACCCGGCGGACAAGCCGGGTGGCTCCTGATGCATCCCGCATTAAAGCAAAAGCCGGCTCCTCTGTCAACCGTTGTAGGCTCCATGACTTAGAGTGTGTGGAATAAGGGGCAAGTGCGGCTGAGGTCCCCGGAAGCCCGAGCTCGGAGAGGCGGGCCGGATTAAATCAAAGGAAGGCCCCCGCCCCGGCCGTCCCGGCGAAGATCGGCTCATAGAAGAGCCGTCGGGCTTCCGGGTAATTATCGAAGCTCATTCCGATTTTCTTGTTCAAGGCCAGGCCGAGATTCCGGTAGACGAGCCAGGGAGGGAGGCCGTCCCTCAAGGCCACGGCCTTGATCAAAAGCTGGCTGAGGGTCAGGGCGACGTCGCCGCCGATCATCCGCTTGAAGCCCGCTTCCATCTCGTAAGCCTCCCACTCCGCGTCCGCAAACGGCCGGAGAATCCCTTTGGCCCGCGCCCGCTCGACGTCCATGGTCATGATCAGGCGCTCGATCTCGAAGACGTCGCCGATCGAGCCGAGCGGCCGGCCGGCCAGGCCCAGTCTTTCGGCCGCCTCCCGGACGAGCGGCGCGCCCTCCTCCGGCCCCTTGAGGATGGTCTCGTTCTCGCCGCGGGACAGGCCGCCCGGAATGGGCGATATGATTTCCAGCCCGTTGGAGAGGCGCATCGCGGCCATCAGCCCGTATTTCCCCGCCCCCAGGGTGGAGGGATAAGCGGCAATCGACACGATCTTCACGTCCGGGCCGACGCCGGGCGTGATCGCGGCCCCCGTCCGCCATTCCTCGGCCGATTTCTGCATCTGGTAATAGAGGCCCGCCCGGTTGGCCAGGAAGATCCCGCCCAGCTTGGCCAGGACCACCCGGCCTTGCGGCCGGAAAGAACCGGCCAGGGTGGCCGTGACCTCCAGCGGATCGGGGATCGTGTCCGGCTGGGTGGACCGGTGGGAAATGACGGTGTTGCGCCCGGCGCTGTGGAAGACCTCCATGTACATCCAAGCCTGGGAGAAGGAGCCGACCTGGTTGAGCTTGATCAGGCCGGCGTTGCAGACGTTCTCCTTCAAGGCCTCGTAGGCGACGGACGGGTTGGTCACGACGTTGTCGTCGCCGATGATCAGCAGCCGGTCGCCGAGCTTTTCGGTCAGCTTCCGCCAGAACTTCCACTCGCTCACCGGGGCGGCGAAGGGATCCTCGAAGGCCAGTTGGTGGGTCCACTTGTAGAACAGCTCGACGTAGCGGTCGCAAAGCTCGTCGCCGCTCATCTTTCGGCCCTGCCAAGCGTAGAGGCGCGTTTCGGGGTCGAACATGTTGTCGGCGTCAGCCGCGTTGTCGAGGCCCAGGAACATGTTTTCGCCGTAGCGGTATTCGTGCTTGATCCCGGCCTTGGCCGCGGCGGCCATCAGCAGGTCGATGGCCGCCTCGTCGCCGCCGCCGTAGCCGTTGAACGAGCATCCGCCCTCGTTTTCCCGGCCGCCGCCGGAGACGCCCTCCCGGGCGAGGATCTCGGCCACGATCTGGCTCTGGAGCGACGGCAGAACCCGGAGCGTGCCGAAGAATCCCCGGCGGGCGGGCTCCTCCGTTTCCCGGGGGAAAAGGATGATCCACTTTTCCTGGCCGACCAGGTCGGGCGAGGTGTTGCCCTTGTTGCCCTCGGCATCGACGTATTCGGTGTGCTTGCCCGCCTGGATCGCGTTGTGGGCCCCCTCGGGCAGATAAACGGCGATCCCTTTGAACCGGGGATCGCTCCCGCCGTAAACGGCGGAGTTGCGCACTTCTCCGACGAGCCGCTCGTAATTCGATTTCGCCCGGGCGTCGACCGCCTCGCGGCCGGCGTCGGCTTTCAGGGTGCCGGCCGCGGCCCGGGCGGCCAGGTCAGCCTCGACTTTTTTCTTCTCCCGGTACCGGTACAGGGCGTTGTTGTCCTGATGGCGGCCCAGGAAAGCGATGATCCCCAGGGCGAGGATTCGCGGAGTGATGAAGGCCAGGGCGCCGCCGGTTTCCCGGCCGTCGATCCGGGCGGCGACCGCCAAACCGAAGAGGGCGAGGCCCGACAGGCCGGCCACATAAGCCATGGCCAGGTCGAACCGGGAGCCCGCGGCGGCGACGTTGAGAGCCGGCGTGCCGTTGAGCCGGTAATTCAATCCGTCCTTGATGACAGCCGGGTGGCGGCCCGACGGCCCGAGAAGAAACATGCGAGCCAGTTCCTTATAATAGGCGGCCGTATCGGTCCGGAACCGGACCGTGCCGTCGGCTTTCTTCTCGACCAGCCGGGCGCCGATCGTCGCTTGGAGGGTCCGCTCCAGGTTGTACGTCCGGGCCGCCTCCAGGACATGAAGGGCATGGTGGCCGCCCAGCATGAAATAGGCGAAGGCGACGCCGAGGAGGACCGATCCGCCGAATTCGACAACGAACCCGGGAATCGAGGCGGACATTCTCTCGGAGATTTCGGGATAGAACAGGCTGGTGAGGACCTGGACGTGGAGGGCGACGGCGAAGTATCCCCATTTCACGAATTCCGAGGTGGACCAGGCGGCCGGAAACGGCCCCTCGCGCCAGCTTCGGGGCATCAGGACGGCTATGAACCGTTCCGAAAAACGGGGCCGCCCGCCGGCGCGGCTTCTCGGTTCCAAGCGGATGAATGGCGAATGCGAGTGCTTCATTTTACGTCCATCCTCCCCCCGGATCATGCGGCCGGGAGGGCAAGAGACGATCGCCGCGGCCGCGGAAATCCATGAATGATCCCTTTTCCGGAATCTTTAAAAAAACTAATTATGGGCCAAAGATACTCCTGGGATCCGGAAAATGTCAACGCCGGAAGACGGGATCAAAAAGCGGAAAAAACGGCCCGGGATTGAAATTATGGAAGGGGAGGGCAGGACAAGACGGAGACGCTCTCCCTTGTCCCCGGGGCGGCGGACAGGGCCGGCCCGCGGGATCATGGGGCAAGGGGCGGATTGAAGAGAGGGAGCGGCTTTAGTCGTACGCGAATTCGTATGTCGACTTGGAAAAGTCCATCTTGTCCCGCAGCTTGCCGTCCTCGTCCCAGAAGAGGACCTCGAAGCCGGCCGTCTCGCCCGCTTCCAGCGTGGTGTCGTCGCAGTAGTTCCAATTGTACGCCAGAATGTTGCCGGCCGCGTCCCGGATATAAATCTTCACCCGGGTGTACATGGCCTTTCCGCCGCCCTGGTTCTGAATGCGCCCCGTGACGCGGAACATCGAGACACTGACGTCGAGGTTCAAGCCCTCGATCAAAACGATCTTGGGAACCGGATCCGGCTTGCAGCCGACGGAGGCTAATCCCAGAATCGTAACAAAAACCGCCGCGGCGGCGATGAAAACCGGTCTTTTCATGTCTCCTCCCGGGACATTTAAGAGGTATATCATCAGCCAGGAGCGTTTTGAAGTCAAGGCGCGGGTCGTGATGCCGATATTCTTCACGTCTCATTATCTCAAACACGATAAAGCAACGGATTATTGCGAAAATTGTTATTTTCCTTGACTTCGTGTCTCTCCTCCCTTAGGATTTTGCTAGGCTTTACAGGGGGCCGCAATAATATTTCTATTGACTTTTATTGGGGGGAAAGAATGAAAAAAGCCGCTATTATTGTTATTTGCATAGTCGTCACATCATGTGCGTTCACCGATATCACGTCAATTACAAATCCAGATCATGAAAGAAAAGCATATGGCAGGATATTAATCATCTCGCCGTTTCAAGAATTGCGTTATAGAAAGATGTTTGAATATAAGCTGTCAAATACTTTTTACGATGCCCACGTCGATTCCTTTGCAGGCATTGATTTGATCTCTCCGATCAAATCCTATTCCGACTACGAATTACGCCAAGTATTGGATCGCTACCAAATAGACGGGATACTCGTCGCCTCCTTGACTGATTATTATGAATCGCAAACATATGTCCCTCCGACTCAAATAACGAGCGGATCAGTATGGGTTGTCAGTAACTATGTCCGTTACAGCCAAACCACTAATGCGATCGGAGGAGGAATCATAAGCCGTCCTAGGATGAAATTTGAAATAAGATTATATGATCGATCAAGCGGAGAAGTCGCGTGGCTTTCCCAGACATTTACAAAAGGAAATGCCTTTGCGGATTTTGTAACATTGGCTGATTCGCTTTCTCGCGTTACGATAAGAACACTTATAAAAGAACGTCGACTGTTGAGTTCAATGACTCGAAAATAATCATATCCGAATAGCCCGCATCAAAGGGAATGAAAAACCGACTCGGGGAATTGCGGAATAAAATGGAAGATGACCCGTATAGGACTTGAACCTATAACCCGCGGATTAAGAGTGCAGGACATGACGTCCCTAATTGTATCGAATCGCAGGAGATACAGGCTTCGATGTTTCTATTCTGTCAAGATTTTGTCGGGATGGATCAAGGATTTCGGCCAGACGTTCGACCGCCCGCTTCATGTTCTCCGGCGTCGGGTGAGCATAACGCATGGTCATCTGAATCGACGCATGGCCAAGAATCTTTGAGACCGTGACGATATCGACGCCAGCCTCTATCATCTTCGTCGCTGCGGTATGCCGGAGATCATGCAGCCGAAGGCCGGAGATCTCCGCCCGGCGACAGGCGGCCGCGAACGCGGTTTTTATGTCCTGGATGGCTTTCTTCGTTTCGGGATTATAGAAGACGAATTCGGCGACATGTGGGATTCCCATTAGAGCGCTTGAAACGGCTCCGTTCATCGGGACCTTCCGCGGCTTACCGCTCTTGGATTTCTCAATAAGGATATAGCCGCGGAGAAAATCGACGTTCTCCCACTTGAGGGAAAGAATCTCGTTTTTCCGCATACCGGTATTCAAGGCGATAATCAGGATCGGCCGGATGGAGGGCGCCGCGGCTTCAATCAGACGCAAGGCTTCATCGGCCGAAAGGATCCGCTCCCGGGCGTTATCTTCCTTGAATTTCTTGATGGTCCGGACCGTGTTCTTTTCAATCCTCCCCCATTCAACGGCTTTCGAGAAAAGCGTCTTGAGACAGGCGAGCTCCCGGTTGACCGTGGCCGGGGAAACCTCCATCTTCCGGTTCGCTTTGTACCGTTCGACTTTCTCCGGCCCGATGTCCTCGAGGCCGTCGCCCTTGAAAAACAGCTTCAGGTTATTGAGAGAGATTTCATCCCTCACCCATGAGCGCTTATTTTGTTTTGCGTAGAGCTCGAGGAATTCATCGGCGAATTTTTCAAAGAGAACCGGAGTCCGCTCGGGTTTGCTGAATCCGAGCTTTTCATCATATTTAGCTATCCGGAGCTTTGCCAGGGTATTCCGAGCCTGTTCCTTCGTATATCCCCCGAAATGGCGATAGCGTTTCCCTTGCGCCGTGAAGTCGACATACCACTTGCCGCGGAGCTGCTTCAAGTTCCTTTCATTCCGCGGCGCTTTCATTTTAGGCTTCGAGAGAGGGACGGCTGCCAAGCGCCCTGAGTGTCCTTTTCATACGGCGCCGGTTTCTTTTTCGCCATGCTTTAAGCTTTTTAACGGCGAAGGAATCCGCAAAGCGCTCGGCCTCAAGCCGGTTTAAATTAGCCGGAATAGGGCGCCCGCCTAGTGAACCAAAGATTTCGAGCGAGAGTAGATTCCCAATATGCAACGACCCGGCCGCTTCTTTCGTATGGCCGAGCTCATGGAAGAAAGCAAAATAGTAAACCTCTTCCGGCTTGATCTTGAATCCGGTCCGGGCGCTTAATTCCTCCGCTCCTCGGGCCCGATCTATGAAAGGATTCAAATGAATATCATAGGCTCGGTAATCTGGTATTGAGACGATTCGTGCATAATCGGGACGGCGCCAGCGGGCTTCTTTGTGATCTTCATGGAAGAGTTCTTGATCGGTGTCCTCAAAAGAAATCCGGCGGATCCGGTATTTCGGGGCTTCCTCGAGAACCAGGTTAAAATCAAGGAACCGGTTGACGGCTTGTGCATACTCGGAAAAAGCCCGGATCATCGCCCTAATTTTTTCGGGTGAAAGAAAATCTCGGGGGAAGAATTCCCCGTCATAGAGACAAAGTTTTTCCGGATTAATCGCTTTCATGATTTGCAAGCTCCGCTTTCGCTTCTCTCTCGGCCTCTTCCCGCGAAAGCTGCTTAAGGACGTTGAAGCAAAAGAGTATCCCGCCCGCCCTGTAGATCGATTCAACGGGGATTCCACAATGCCAAATACGGGCGCAATAGGCGGAGGGGGATTCCTCGAGGATCCCGCGGGCTACGTCGGCGGCCTGGCCGAAATTGAGGGCGGGGATCACCTTGAGGGGCGGCTCCTCATCGTTCGCATGAAATGAAACCAGGACGCCCCCGGGATTCGAGTTTTCGAGATAAATGCTCTCGGCTTGGATTCTGCTTTCCATTGTCGGCCTCAATTGAAAAAAACCGGGACCGGGCGGAACTCCTCAAGGTTGTCCAGGTCGATCAAAGCCGGGCTCTCCGGCCGCCGCCCGGGCGGCCTTTCCTTCTCCGGCTTGCGGACGGTTTTTTCGGTCTGTGTGATTATGGTTTCCACGTTCATCTCTCAATTCGAGACCGAGCGGGCCTTCCCGTCCTTGGGGAATCTCTTTTTGGGTGCATCATAACGCTTGGCCAGTGCATCCAAACGCTTGGCCAGCTTGGAGAGCGCCGCTTGGGCTTCGCGGTCGTCGGGACAGGCGCTCCGGAGTGCCCTGCAAGCCTCGGCGGCCCTTTTAAGGTCTAGGGCAAGGGCTTTGTCTTGGCGGGCGATCTGCCCGGCTAGGTCCTCGGCCCTCCCGGCCCGCGTCTTGGAGTTGGTTTTCTTGTTTTCCATTGTTCGGTCTCCTTATCTGGATTTATTCTTCGAGGGCTGGCCATCTATAAATGTTTCGAGATCCTCCGCCTTGATCCGGAGAAGACGGCCAATCCTCACGGTTTTTAGGCGGCCGGATTTGATATGGCCGTATGCGGAAGCCCGAGAAACCTTCAAGGCTTCCATGATTTCTTTGACCGTATAGTATCGATTCATAACAATCCTTTCAGTCTACTTATATCTACTTATAACTAGTAATAACAACCTGAACAAGCTTTGTCAAGCGTTTTCTTGACGGCTGCCGGGGACCCCGGTATCATGCGGATAATGGACGCGGATCCGCTTCTCACGAAAAAAGAGGCCGAAAAGTATTTGAAGATCTCTCATCAAACCCTTTATCTCTGGATGAAGCATGAGGGTCTTCCCTGTTTCAAAGTCCGCCGTCAGCTCCGCTTTCGGAAATCCGAGCTTGACGAATGGCTCTTGACGAAAAGGCCGGACCGAAAAGCCGACTAGAATCTTGACAGCCGAAGAGGGTTTCCAGGCTTGACGCCTGGACTAGTGATCCGGAGGGCGGATCCTGGAATGACCAAATATCCCCAAAATGCGCCCTCCGTTTGCGTGTAAACCGTTTTCCCTCTCCGCCCGTACCTCCCCAGCCATGCGGCCGCGTTTGTTTTAGGAATCGCGTCAAGACGCATTTCCCCGGCCATCGGAGGATCCGGCGCAGACTCATTTTTGCGCGGCCTTTTTCTCGAGCGCCTTGATCCTGGTCTCGAGCTCCCGGATCCGGAGCTCGAATTCTTTCCCGGCATGGACTAGGCGGCAGAGCTCGAGGAGGGGGAGCCCGGCGAGCTGAAAGGCGAGCTCATTTCCGGCTTCGAATTCCTTCAGGAGCCCGCGGGCGGCTCCGGAAATGAACGAGGGATGG
>Ga0116142_10005070_pt1 | contig 12086 bp, 8 predicted proteins | sample AD_UKC033_MetaG_FD_89785 | JGI IMG/M metagenome (GOLD analysis project Ga0116142, IMG submission 89785) | Active sludge microbial communities of municipal wastewater-treating anaerobic digesters from USA - AD_UKC033_MetaG | ecosystem: Engineered > Bioreactor > Anaerobic > Digestate | place: USA... | reverse complement strand
GGAGAGACTGACGGAGAATGTGATTTACATCGACTATAACAAGGGAGATGTGCCTGTGGAGCTGGCACTGCAGTACAATACATCCTTTTCTGAGAACGTACACTCTTATGTCAACAACATCAACACCATTGAAGGAGGAACGCATCTGGCAGGCTTTCGCAGGGGCTTGACCCGTACTCTCAAGAAATATGCTGAAGATTCCGGGCTGACGAGCAAGCTTAAGTTTGACATCAACGGTGATGATTTCCGCGAAGGGTTGACCTCTGTCATTTCAGTGAAGGTTGCTGAGCCCCAGTTTGAGGGTCAGACGAAGACCAAGCTCGGCAACTCAGAGGTGATGGGTGCCGTTGATGTGGCTATCAGTACTGCCCTTACCCACTATCTGGAGGAAAATCCCAGGGATGCAAAGGCGATAGTGCAGAAAGTGATTCTCGCTGCCACGGCACGTCATGCAGCACGCAAGGCACGTGAGCTGGTACAGAGAAAGAATGTCCTCTCCGGCTCCGGCCTTCCTGGCAAGCTGGCCGACTGCGCGGAGCGGGATCCTTCGGTGTCCGAGATATTTCTCGTGGAAGGTGACTCTGCAGGCGGAACGGCAAAACAGGGCCGTGACCGCCGTTTCCAGGCCATCCTTCCCCTCAGGGGAAAGATTCTCAACGTTGAAAAGGCAATGCAGCACAAGATTTTTGACAGTGAGGAGATCAAGAACATATTCACTGCCCTTGGTGTTTACATAGGGACGGACGATGACAGCAAAGCGCTTAACACTTCGGGCCTCAGGTATCACAAGGTAATTATCATGACTGATGCCGATGTTGATGGCTCTCATATCACCACACTGATTATGACCTTCTTCTTCAGACATATGAAGGAGCTTATTGAGAACGGACATATTTACATAGCCACTCCACCGCTTTACCTTGTCAGGAGGGGAAAGAGCGAGAAGTACTGCTGGTCAGAGGAGGAACGCGATGCTGCCGTAAGGGAGATGGGTCAGGGCAAGGATTCTACAGTGTCTGTGCAGAGGTACAAGGGTCTCGGTGAGATGAATGCCGAGCAGTTGTGGGAGACAACAATGAATCCGGAGACGAGAACCCTTCGCCAGGTTACAATAGACAGCGCTGCTGAGGCTGATCATATCTTCTCGATGCTTATGGGCGACGATGTGCCGCCAAGGAGGGAGTTCATAGAGAGGCATGCGAAATATGCCAAGATTGATGCATAGGCAGGCAACAGAGCGGGGTCACAGATAATTGTATATGTCACAGAACGGCCGGCTCACCTTCAGGAAGAGCCTTAACCTGGCAGACTCATCCGCATTGATCATCGGCTCGATGATTGGTTCCGGAATCTTTATTGTCAGTGCAGACATGTCGTGCACCCCCGGTTCGCCGGGTTGGCTGCTGGTGGCCGGGCTGATCATTGTGGTGATCGGAATTCCGGTCTATTATATCTGGAGGTGGTTCAACAAATAAATCATTAATAGGAGAGAAATGCCAGATACAAATAAAACGGTGGGAAAATTCCATAATCAGAGGAGAATAAACCCGGTGACGGACTGGATCATCCGCCTGCTGAAAGGAACCCTTGTAGGTATAGGTGCGATCCTGCCCGGATTGTCAGGCGGAGTGCTTGCGGTTATTTTCGGCTTATATGAACCGCTCCTGAAATTCCTTGCGGATTTGAAAAAGGACTTTGTCAAAAATGTGTTGTTTTTCATTCCGGTAATCATCGGAGTGGCTTTCGGTATATTCTTGTTTGCCATAGTGGTCGAAAAGGCATTTGGCAGGTATGCTGCCATCTTTGTCTGCCTCTTTATAGGTTTTGTTATCGGAACATTTCCCTCTCTTTACAAAACAGCCGGCAAGAAGGGGAGAAGCACGAAGGATATGGTAATTCTGATCATATCTGCACTGGCTATCTTCACGCTTATGTTAGTTGGTGAACAGCAACTGGTAAATGTTACCCCGGACATACCTGTCTGGTTTGGATCAGGAGCGTTGATCGGTCTGGGATTGATTGTTCCCGGGATGAGCCCCTCGAATTTCCTGATCTATTTCGGCCTGTATGATAAGATGGCTGCAGGTATCAACAGTTTTGACATGGCTGTTGTTATTCCTCTCACTGCCGGGGTGATTGTCTGTGTTCTGCTTTTCGCAAAGCTTGCCTCTTTCCTGTTCAGAAAGTATTATTCAGGCATGTATCATTTTATCCTGGGGATGGTGGTTGGCTCTTCACTTGCCATTTTCCCTGTCATAGTCTTTCCGGCTTTCAAGGCTGACATGTTATCTGCTTCAGGGTTAAGCTTCGGAGCGACAGTTGCACTGTGCCTTGTGATGCTGGTGGTCGGCTCCCTGGCCACATGGCTTTTCAGCAAGGTGGAGGAAAAATACCCGCGGGAGGACCTTTTTTAGCACCTGAATATCATTCCCGGTAACAAAAGCATCCTTATCACGGGATCAATGGCAGGGATCTATTCCGTAAGCTCACCGGCAAGAAGCCGGAGCCCTATCTCTGAGATTTTTGCCTGATAGAGGGCGGTCAGCCTGCGGTTAATGGCGTTAAGGTAGTTATTCTGGTACTCCCTGAATTCCAGCCCTGACAATGAGCCTAACCGGTACCGCTCCATTGCTATCTCAAGTGAGGCGCGTGCCACTTCGGCACTCTGGGTTTCAAAAATAGTAACAATGATATTGTTGCGGTAGGTATTGTACAGCAGGTCAAGTTCTCCGAGTATCTCATTTTCGATATCAAGATAGGCAAGTCTGCTGTTTTCGGCCTCAATCTTCGCATTTGACATCCTGCGGTTGACCTCCAGCCCTGAGAAGATATTCCATGACAGGTTGAATCCCCAGTTGAGCCCGTTCGTCTGGTTGTATGACGATGCCTGCCAGGGGAACTCATTGCGGGTCAGATTATATCCGGTACTGAAATTGACCGTTGGATAGCGGTTGGCACGTACTGATTCAATATCATATTCTGACAGCTTCTCACCCTGACGTGCAAGGATCAGCTGGTTGTTGAAACTGAGAGTACGTTCGCGCAGCGAATCAATATCGATCTCAGGTGCCAGTATGATTGTGTCATTGATATTGAAATTGATCTCATGACCTGCGTTCAGCAGGTTGGTCATCCGTATATAGGCGCTGACGACTATCTCCTGCTGTGTCAGGACGGCAGAGCTGTCAGCATTCAGGTCTATCCTTGCCTGCTGAAGGTCGAGCCCCGAGATAACACCGAGAAGATACTTCTCCTCAGCGTTCTCATACCTTGCCCTTGACAGGGCCAGTGATGTAAGGGCCGACTGCATCCTGTTCTGTTGCACAATTATATTGTAGTATTCAGAGCAGACCCGCATTATCAGGTTCTCAACATTGATCTTCACCCGCTGGCTGCTCATGGCCAGGAGTTCCTGCTGCCTGCTGTAGGTGGTGAACATTCCGAAACCGTCAAAGAGTCTCCAGTTAAGTGCCACTCCTGCCGTATAGAGATTGGTTCTGGTTTTGTCTTCACCGGCTGAGGACGACCTGGTATTGTTGGTTGTCTGAGATTGTCTCCCCGTTCCGGTGATTGTGGGAAGGAAAGGGCTGAGGGAGACGTTGTTGTCTGCTATAGCCTCGTCGTTCCTGCTGATCTTGAGTGAATAGTTGTTTTCAAGGGCCTCCATGATGGCCTCATCAAGGCTCATGGTCCGCTGTGCTCCGGCTCCAATGGGCAGCAGGAGCAGCAATATCATTATATTAAGGCTGAGTTTGGTCATTGATGCTGTTTTCTGCTTTTTTCTTTCCGGCGAGGTAGCTGTAAACGGAGGGAACCACGAAGAGGGTAAGGAATGTAGCGAAGAACATTCCTCCCACAACGGTTACCCCCATTGTGACACGGCTTTCCGAGCCCGCACCGGTGGCAAGGGCCAGCGGCATGATACCAAGTATTGTGGTGAGGCTGGTCATGAGAATCGGGCGGAAACGTGCAACTGATGCCTCACGTACCGCATCCGTCACGCTCAGTCCTGCCTGCTGCCTCTGGTTTGCAAATTCAACGATAAGGATACCGTTCTTGGCTACCATCCCGATGAGCATGATCAGGCCTATCTGGCTGAATATATTAAGTGTCTGACTAAAAACCACCATGGTAAAGAGAGCTCCGATCAGAGCCAGTGGTACTGTAACCAGTATGATAACCGGGTCACGAAAGCTTTCAAACTGGGCTGCCAGAACCAGGTAGATAAGCACCAGCGCCAGCACGAAGGCAAAAAGAAGGCTCGATGTGCTTTCAACAAAGTCCTTTGAGTCGCCTGACAGTGTGGTGCTGAAGTTCTCATCAAGCACCTCGCCTGCAATCCTGTCCATCTCCTCGATACCCTCGCCCAGGGTGTATCTTCCGGCCAGCCCTGCCGAGACAGTTGCCGACACAAACCTGTTATACCTGTACAACTGCGGCGGGAGACTGTTTTCCCTTATCTCTACGATATTATCCAGCTGAATAAGCTGCCCCTTGTCGTTTCTCACATATGTGCTTGTCAGGTCGAACGGGTCATTGCGTTTTGACTTGTCAAACTGGCTGAATATCTGGTACTGTTTGCCGTCAAGGATATAATACCCGATTCGTTGTTCGCTCATTGTCAGCTGAAGCGTCTGGGCGATACTCTGTACGTTTACCCCCATCATCGAAGCCTTCTCCCTGTTGATCAAAACAGTCAGCTCAGGCTTTGTGAATTTGAGGTTCACATCCGATGCCGAGAAATAGGGACTCACGGATGTCATGGCAAGGAAATCAGGAATTACTCTTTTCAGGTCATCGAGGTTCTTTGCCTGTATGACGTACTGCACGGGCAGACCGCCGCGGCGTGAGCCGAAGGTCTGCTGCTGTGACACTATGGTCTGCGCCCCGGTATATTGCCTGAGCACCGGCGAAAGGGTTGCTGCTATCTCCTGCTGTGAACGCTTGCGTTGCTTCTCGTCAACCAGTCTCACTCTCATGTTGGCTGCGTTGACACCCCCCATTCCAACCATCATCATTATATTGTCACTTTCCGGCACCTGCTCCCTGACCACCGGGGCAATCTGATCCATGTAAGTGGTCATATATTCATAGGAAGCACCTTCGGGAGCCCTGGCGTTGATGTTCACGTATCCACGATCCTCGAGTGGTGCCATCTCCGAGGGTAGAAGGGCCCACATCCATGCAATCAGTCCACCTGCCGCCACAATGATTATCACTGCCCAATACCTCACCTTCAGGAATGATGTGATGGCTTTCCTGTAGAGATTAATCATACCTGTAAAGAAGGGCCTGGTAGCATGGTAAAAGCGCCCCTCCAGGGCATCGGGCTTCAGCACCCGTGATGAGATCATGGGTGTAAGTGAGAGAGCCAGAAATGCTGAGATAATGACTGCGCCTACTATCACGATGCTGAACTCCCTGAAGAGCCTGCCGGTGACTCCCTGAAGGAATACTATAGGAGAAAAGACGGATATAAGGGCAATGGTTGTTGCAATGATAGCGAAGTATATTTCCTTTGAGCCTGCCAGCGCTGCTTCCATTGGCTTCATGCCATTTTCCACCTTGGTGTAGATGTTTTCCACCATCACTATGGCGTCATCAACCACAAGGCTGATAGAAAGCACTATGGCGAAGAGTGTGAGAATGTTGATGGTAAACCCTGCAAGGTACATCACGAAGAATGCACCGATGAGCGATATCGGTACTGCAACAACGGGAATAAGTGTTGTTCTCCAGTTACGGAGGAACAGGAAGATAACCACTACCACCAGGAAGAATGCAATGAATATAGTATTCTTTACCTCCCTGATTGACTCCCTGATATAAAGGGTATTGTCAAAAAGCACCTCCATGGTGATGTCTTCAGGCAGGTCTTTCTCGAGCTGTTTGAGGAGTATCTGGGCGTTGTCAACTATGTCAATGTAGTTGGCGCCGGGTTGTGGAACGAGCACAATGTTTACTGCCGGTTTGCCGTTGCTCAGCAGGTGTGACCGTATGTTTTCCGCATCAATCTCCGCGGTGCCGATGTCACTGAACTTCACCACCCTGTCACCGTTTTTTGTTATGATCAGGTCATTGAATTCGTCTACGGTGCGCAACCTCCCCAGGGTCCTGATTGTAAGCTCCGTATTGTCGCCTTCAATCCTTCCGGAAGGCAGTTCCACATTCTCCCGTGTAACGGCATTACGGATATCCAGCGGTGTGAGCCCGTATGCAGCCAGCCGTGCAGGATCCATTTTCATTCTGATGGCCAGTTTCTTGGATCCCCATACGTTCACTGCACTCACCCCTGATATTGTCTGAAGCCTTTCCCTGAAGTTGAGCTCGGCATACTGGCTGACATCAATTATGCTTCTGGTATCACTCCTGAGCGTTACCGCGAAGATTGGCTGGGCATCGGCATCAGCTTTCTGGACTACCGGCGGGTCTACATCCTGCGGCAGGCGTCGCATGGCTCCCGAGACCTTGTCACGGACGTCATTCACGGCTGTCTCCATGTCCACCTCCAGCCTGAACTCGACGGTAATGCGCGATGATCCGTCACTGCTGGAGCTTGAGATGGAGCGTATTCCCTGCACACTGTTGATGGCAGATTCAAGGGGCTCGGTGATCTGTGTCTCTATGACGTCTGAGTTGGCGCCCGGGAAGGAGGTGGAGACGGTTACGACAGCCGGGTCGACGCTGGGATAGTCCCTGATACCCAGGAAGGTATAGCCGATGGCGCCCATAATGAGAATCACGAGTGCCATAACAGTGGCAAGTACCGGCCTTTTTATGCTTGTTGAAGAAAGACTCATTCGGTCAGTTGTTTTTTTGAAACTGTTTTGTCACCGGTTCAGTCTGTAATATTGACCCTGACAGCCATATTCTGCCTGAGATGCATCAGTCCGGTCGTAAGCACGGTATCTCCGGCGGAGAGACCTGACGTGATCTCGATGGAAGAGGCGGTCCTGGCACCGGCAACCACCGGTACAAGTTCAGCCCTGCCGTTTCGCGCCACCCATATCTTCTTCTCGTTCATCTCCGGCACAATAGCCTCGGTTGGTACCTGCAGGGCGTTCATCTTCTCGTCAGTGATAAGGGTCAGCGAAGCGAACATGCCCGGCACAAGCTTCCCCGCGCGGTTGTCAAACCTTGCCCTGAGGCCTATGGTACGGGTAGACTGGTCAATACGGTAGTCGACGGCGTAGACCGTGGCGAAAAACTCTTCACGATAACCCTGGGTTTCAAAAGAGATTCTCTTGCCCATCAGGTTTTCTGAAACATATTTTTCCGAGATGGCAAATTCGAGTTTAAGGTATGACTGGTCAATCAGATGCGCGATCTTGACCTGGGGAGTTACATAGGCGCCTTCGCTGACAAAGCGGAAACCTATAACCCCGTCGAAGGGAGCACGTACTTCTGTCTCTGCAATCCTGACCTTCAGCAGATTGATATCTGCCAGTATCACATTGTAGTCTGTCTGGAGCTGGTCAAAAGCTTCCCGGCTGACGGCGTCCCTGGAGAGCAGGACTCTCTGACGCCCGAGTTTTTCGGCAAGCATCTTCTCCTGTATCTCTGAACGGCGCAGCTGGGCCTGAAGATCTTCATCATAGATCTTTACCAGGAGGTCTCCCTTTTTGACCTTGCTTCCTTCGCGGAAGTAAACTGCAGTCACTTTGCCTGACACCTTGCTTACTATGTCTACCTCCTCGTTTGCCAGCAGTGATCCGGCTGACCTGATGCCGTTGGTGAGGTATGATGGTTTGGCTATTATTCCTGTGACAGGCAGTTGACCCTGGCTGCCAGGCTGCTGACTCTGCCCCTGCTGACTACCCCGGGTCTGTCCCTGCTGTCCGCCCGGGGTCTGCCCCTGCTGACTGCCCCGGGTCTGTCCCTGCTGTCCGCCCGGGGTCTGCCCCTGCTGACTACCCCGGGTCTGTCCCTGCTGTCTGCCCGGGCGCTCTCCCTGCCGGCCTCCTGATTCCTGACCGGGTGCCTGCACTACAGTATCTCCGGCTTTCTTTTTCAGGTCACGATTACCCCACAGACCGAGCCGCGGTCCGGCGAACCATATCAACAGGACAAGGGAATGGTACTCCACAGAGTTATTTTAGTCCCTTTTTTCATCTATTGTTTTGTGTTCAATTCCTTGTTCACAAAAATAGAGGGGTTTATTAAAACCATATGTTAAAGTATATTAAAACGGAGCGCAGGCGAATAAATAATGATGCTGTTTCCCCTGGAAGATGCCTCAGTGTTTAATGATAATCTCCCTTATCAACTACTCCATGTCCTTGTAAGATGCCTCAGTATTTAATCATGATCTCCCTTACCACCCGCTCCATGTTGTCGGTTATCTTTCTCGACGGTACGGTGAATCCGTTGGCAAAGGTGGTAAATGCGATTATTCTTCCGCTGTTGGTTGTGAAATAGCCTGCAAACGACTTTGCGCTCGTTATGGTTCCGGTTTTGGCAACCACTCTCCCTTTGAATATCTCATCACGGAAATAGTATTTCATGGTTCCGGATACGGCGCCCATGGGGAGTGATGCAATGAAGGGTTCAGAGACGCTGCTGTTGTGCATGTGCACAAGCAGCCTGACAGTCATCAGGGCGCTGATGTTATTGTTGGAGGATAATCCTGACCCGTCCAGGATTACCGCCTGATCTGGCTGACACCCTATTGAATCGAGGAACTGCCTGATGACGGCAGAACCGGCATTCCAGGTACCTTCTCCCAGTATCTCCCGGCCCAGGTGTTTGCGAAGGGCTTCAGCATACATATTGACGCTCTCATGATTGGTGACCTTTACTATCTCGGCGAGGGTGGGCGAGAGCGTAACTGCCACGGAGAGGCTCTTTTTACCTTCTGTGGAGACACGTTCCGGCACTGGTTCACCATCCACTGCTATGCCTGCCTTACGCATTGCGGCATCTAGTCTTTTCACCAGGGCGAAGGGCGGATTGGGGATGGAGGCCCTGAGGGCAAAGCTGCTGTCGGCAGGCACGCTTCCTGTCACCCAGGCCATCGCAGAGTAGGGAGCATTGTAAACGTATCCCCTGTCAGTGCTGCCCGATGAGATTAGATAGCTGACAAGGCTTATCTCTTTACCGTAATCCTCCACTGAATCAATGATGGCTGCCTCGCCCCCGGCGCGGCCCGTAATGTATATGTTGTATTCGTTGTCGTTTATGTTGATATCATAAACCCCGGCGCCGTAGTATTGTCCCAGGTCGCCCCATGCCCATCCGGCCGGTGCAGGATTGAAGTCATAGATGGATTCCCCTGCTGCCACACGGCCTTTGACCTTTTTTACACCGGCTCCCTTTAGTGCACTGACCCACTCACCGGTCACGTCGCCATAGTATTCCGCAAAATATTCTGAGCCCAGTGCAGGGTCACCACCCCCAATGATAACCACATCACCATCAAGTATGCCCTTTTTGGTGTTCAGCTCCCCTGTGAGCAACAGGTTTGTCGTATAGCGGTAGCATGGCCCGAGGAGCGAGAGGGCCACCGAGGTAGGGTAGAGCTTCATGACAGAGGCTGATGCAAGATTGCGGTCTGCGTCATAGCTGAAAATAATCTCGCCGGTCACAGCATCGGCAAAGCAGAAGGAATAAGAGGTTCCCGTCAGGGTTGTGTCTGCAAGGATGGAGTCCATTACCTGTTGCTGTGCACTGAGGCTTGCTGCAGCTGTCAGTGAAAGGATAAGGATGGTCAGTAATCTGGTTCTCATTTCGGTTTGTTTTGTTCAAGTGTTGAAAGCAGGCCGCAGGCTGCATTGATATCCTGTCCGCGGCTTGCACGGATTGTTGCTGTGATGCCCTTTGCATTCAGGCTGTCACGGAAAGCCTCCATCCCGCGCTGGTCAGGACTTGTAAATTCCGATCCGGGAATTGAATGGAAGCGTATGAGGTTAATCCGGCAGCGGATACCTTCGAGTATCCTGGCCAGCTCCCTGACATGTGCAGGAGTGTCATTCACTCCCCTGAAGAGAATGTATTCAAACGAGACTCTTCTCTGTCTGCCGAAATCAAAACTCCTGATGGTATCAAGAACCTCCTTCACCGGATGTGCTTTCTGAACCGGCATCAGTGACTGCCGCTCACTGTCAAACGGTGAGTGCAGGCTGACGGCCAGATGGCATTTGCTCTTATTGAGGAACTCCTCTATCCTGCCGGTGATGCCTGTCGTGCTGACGGTGATTCTTGTCGGGCTCCATCCGTAACCCCAGTCAGAGGTCAGTATCTCAAGGCAGCGGAGAACCTCCTCCAGGTTGTCAAGAGGTTCTCCCATCCCCATGAATACGATATTTGTCAGTGCGTCATGCTCCGGCAGGCTGCGGAACTGGTTCAGTATCTCATTTGCGCTGAGATTTCCCTGGAAGCCCTGCCGTGCCGTCATGCAAAAACGGCATCCCATGCGGCAGCCCAGCTGTACCGACAGGCAGATGGTTGCCCGGTCATGGTCAGGAATAAAGACCGTTTCAATGAACCGGTTTTCGCCAACACGAAAGAGATACTTCTTTGTGCCGTCACTGGCAGATGATTCAGATACAGGCGGGTTAAGGCCCGTTTCATAATCCTTTTCCAGGATTTTGCGCGCTGCCAGGGAGAGATCGGTCATCGCGCCGATGGCAGGCGCTCCCCTGTGATAGAGCCATCCCGCTATCTGCTTCGCCGCATACGGCGGCAGAGAGGCAACCCTGGCAACCTCTGACAGCTCACTGAGAGTCAGGCCGAATAGTTTCTTCTTTTCCATCAGAACCGGTAGCCGGCCCGGTCAAGGTCACGGATGTTTTTGAATGGCTTTGAAGGTTTCAGCTCTGCATTCAGGAAGTTGTATATCTCAAGCCTGATCTTCCTCGCCTCACGATAGTCCATCCTGTCAAATGAGTGCCCTCCGGGCATGTTTTCAAAAATCCTGTAACTGAAATTCTTCTTGTCTGCAGCTTTGAGTGATTTGATCAGGTGTTCCACCTCAAGTACGTTTACATCCTCATCATTGGTGTTTGTGTGGATGAGGAGGGGGGTGTTGCGGTAACGGTCTGCCTGCCAGGCCGGGGAGCGCTTTCGGTATTCCGCCACATTCTGATCAGCCGTTTTGCCTATGTGATAGGGTGCTGAGAAGAGGTCACGGTATCCATCGTTCTTGTATCCCATCCGGGCGACGACGTCACTGACAGGCACTCCCGCGAAGCAGGCCTTGTATGCCTCGGGGTGGTTAAATATGCAGAAGAGCCCTATCAGGCCTCCGTGGCTCCAGCCAATAATCCCGACCCTGTCCTTGTCAACAAATTCATAATTATCGATCATGTACTGGCGGCTGGCATCAACATCCTCCACTTCCAGGCCGCCATAATCTATCCTGCGATACATTCCGGCGCCGTACCCTGTGGAGCCCCTGTATTCTGCAGCAACAACAATATACCCCTGTGACACCATCTCACGGATCATGTGCGTATGGTAGGTGGTAAAGTTAGCATGCACTCCCCCGTGTGGAAGGACCAGCAGCGGGTATTTGGCGGAAGGATTGATGTCTCGCGGGATGAAGACATAACTCCAGAACTTGAGCGGATTACCGGCGCCCTGTCCGGTCGGGTTGCTCTCCTTTGCCGGCGGCGGTCCGGTGATATAGACCTTGTCAATGAAAGCGATGTCACCCACGCGGTCGAACCACAGCAGGTCATCAATGCTTTTTTCAATCTCATCAAGCCGGTGAGACAGAGCATCGAAGTTTCTGTTCACCTCATTGATGGCATTCATCAATTCGGTGTTTTCGTGTTGCGCCCTTACGATGCCGTTAAGGCAAAAAATCGCAGCTGCAACCAGGAGGGTTTTTAAAATAAGCCTTTTCATATCAATTTGGTTTATTATATCTCTGTTTCTCCGCTGAAGACAAAGGTAGCCGGACCGGTAAGGAAAATATCCGTAGCTCTTTCTCCGTCAATATTGAACCTGACCGACAACATTCCGCCCCTGGTCTGCACCCCGGTTGCCGGTGTGACAATTTTTCCGCTGTACACTGCCGCAATGGCAGATGCTGTTATTCCGGTTCCGCAGGCAAGTGTTTCTTCTTCCACTCCCCGTTCGTAGGT